>Ga0265294_10009564_pt1 | contig 11156 bp, 4 predicted proteins | sample MunlanPumphouse3_FD_192504 | JGI IMG/M metagenome (GOLD analysis project Ga0265294, IMG submission 192504) | Groundwater microbial communities from a municipal landfill in Southern Ontario, Canada - Pumphouse #3 | ecosystem: Environmental > Aquatic > Deep subsurface > Groundwater | place...
CCTTTTTTGCTTACGGCCAGCTTAAAGGCGGTACCGATGACGCCTGACGACTTGATGATGCCGATGATGCCGGCCATGGCGATGGCGCCGATGCCGATGGGTCGCACGTAGGTGGCGAAGATCTCTTCAGCCGACAGGGCGGCGAAGGGGTTGATGCCGCCGCCTGTTGCTGCGCCCAGCACCCCGATCTCGTTCACCAGCGGAATCAGTACCAGCCAGGAGAGGAGGGATCCCACGGTGATGATCAGTGCATAGCGCAGTCCCACGAGGTAGCCAAAGCTGAAGATCAGAGCGCTCACGTTGAACTTGAACACCATCTTGAACTTATCGGCCAGCACCGCTCCGGCGGGGATGATGCGGGTGGTGATCTCTTCGCTCCAGAGACGGAAGGTGGAGAAGCAGAAATCAAATATCCCGCCGATCAGGCCGCTGGTGACCAGCAGCTTTGCCTGGTTGCCGCCTTTCTCGCCGGTCATCAGGATTTCGGTGGTGGCGGTTGCCTCGGGGAAGGGGAGCTTGCCATGCATCTCCTTGACGAAGTATTTGCGGAAAGGGATGAGGAAGAGGATTCCCAGGAAGCCGCCCAGCAGGGAGGAGAAAAAGATCTGCCAGAAGTTGATCTGTATCTCGGGATACTTGGCCTGGAGAATGTAGAGCCCCGGGATGGTGAAGACCGCTCCGGCGACGATCACGCCCGAAGAGGCGCCGATGGACTGGATGATGACGTTCTGTCCCAGTGCGTTCTTGCGACGAAAGGCGGCGGAGGCGCCAACGGCAATGATGGAGATGGGAATGGCCGCTTCGAACACTTGTCCGATTTTCAGTCCCGAGTAGGCTGCGGCGGCGGAGAAGATGATCGCCATCAACAGTCCCATGCCTACTGACCAGGAGGTAACCTCCCTGACCGGCTTATCTTCCGGTAGCACCGGCTTGTATTCTTCTCCTGGCTTTAGCTCGCTGTACGCGTTGCCGGGCAGTTCCATTGGTTTCTTTTCTTCGTCTTGTTCCATATTACTTTTGTTTGATTTTCAGTATTCAGTATTCAGCTCTCAGTATTCAGCTCTCAGCTCTTGAGTTGGGGTTGATGTTGCTTTTAGCGGTCATGTTTACGCCGTTGTGGAATCTTCGCTACGATCAGTCATTCGTAAATCGGTAAAGGATCCAATCTGCTAATCTGCCAATCGTCGCGCCTTGAATCCGTAAGCCTTGAATCCGTAAGCCTTGAATCCGTAAACTTCGAAGCGAGTTTCAAATTTTGCCGAAAATACAAAAAAAAGCGGAAACGGAAGGGCGTTTTTGTTAACTTTGCATGAAAAAGAATGAATCAGATCCTTTGTTTCATATCTCAGATGAGGGATAATTGGCAAATCAGATCGTATGCATTCAACCTGAAAAGAAGGATAATCAGCAAAATATAGGATATGAAGACAGGAAGATCTCTTTTTACCGCATGGGCGGCAATCGTTTTTTTCTCGTTGCAGGCACTGAGCAGTATGGTGCAGGCTCAGAACTGTAATCTGAAGGATATTGTCGACGGGAAGTTCAGCGAGCGTAGCGTGGCGCCAATGATCTCCTCGCACGACGGGACACACTATTACCAGGCCGACACGGATCGGAAAGCGGTGATCAAGTTTTCCTATGCCTCTGGCGCAGCGGTTGATACGCTTTTTGACACCCGCACGGCGCGCAACTGTACTTTCGACTCGTTTCAGGGTTTTCTGGTGAGTCCCGATGAGAACCGTGTACTGCTCTACTGCGACCGGGAGCAGATTTACCGCCGCTCTTTCCGGGCTGATTATTACTACCACGATGTGCGGCGCAACATGGTAAGGCGGCTCAGCGATCAGCCTTCGAAGCAGATGATCCCAGTCTTCTCCCCTGACAGCAAGATGGTGGCCTACGTGATCGACAACAACATCTTCCTCACCAAGTTCGACTTCGATACCGAGTCTCAGGTGACCAGCGACGGAGAGCTGCATAAGGTGATCAACGGTGCCACTGATTGGGTTTATGAGGAGGAGTTTGGCGTGACGCGGCTGATGGCGTTCTCGCCCGACAGTCGTCTGCTCGCCTTTGTCCGTACGGATGAGTCGAAAGTGAAAGAGTTCTCCTTCCAGACGTATAACGAACAGCTTTATCCCGGCTTCTGTCGCTTCAAATACCCCAAGCCGGGAGAGGCCAACGCCACGGTAGAGTGCCGCGTCTTCGACATTGCCGCCCGTACCACCCGCACCATGGAGGTGCCGTTCGATGCCGACGGATATATTCCGCGCATCGTTTTCACCCAAAACTCGGAGCAGCTGGCGGTAATGACCCTCAACAGGAAGCAGAACCGGTTCGACATGTATTTTGTGAATCCCCGCTCAACGGTGGCTCGGCTGATTCTGCGCGAGGAAAACAAGGCGTATGTCGATTCGGAGTGGCTCAAATCGATCCACTTTCTGGAAGATCAGTTTACCTATGTCTCGGAGAGGGACGGGTACAGTCATATTTACCTGTACGGATTGTCTGGCACGCTGCAGAAGCAGCTTACCCGCGGCAGCTATGAAGTGACTGCCCTGCTGGCCGTCGATCCTCAGTCGCATACCGTGTACTATGAGGCGGCGGACGAGAGTCCCCTGCGTCGTAACATCTACCGGGTAAACATCAGTCGTGGTGAGCCGCAGAAGCTCTCCCCGCAGTCGGGATTCAACACGGCCTCCTTTAGTGAGAACGGCAGGTACTTTGTGTTGCGTCACTCGGATGCCCGCACTCCCACAGTGATCACCCTGCACGACGCGACAGGGAAGCAGTTGCGCCTGCTGGAAGATAACAGTATGCTGCGCAGCACACTTGCCGCAGCAGGTCTCCCGCAGCGGGAGTTCATCACTGTGCCGGCAGCCGACGGCGTCACGCAGCTCAACGGCTGGATCCTGAAGCCGGCGGACTTCGATCCGGCAAGGAAATACCCGGTGGTGATGGTGCAGTATAGCGGTCCCAACTCGCAGGAGGTGCAGGATCGATTTAACATCTCCTGGTACCATGCCCTGCCTGGCGAGGGGTTCATTGTGGCGTCGGTGGACGGTCGTGGTACTGCCGCACGGGGAGAGGCTTTTCGCAAGAGCACCTATCTGGAGCCGGGCATCCGGGAGTCGGACGACCAGATCGCGGCGGCGCGCTACTTGGGCAGCCTGCCCTATGTGGATGGGAGCCGCATCGGCATCTGGGGATGGAGCTATGGCGGTTACAATGTGCTGATGAGCATGAGCCGCAGTCGCGGCATCTTCCGTGCGGGGGTAGCCATTGCTCCGGTCACGGACTGGCGCTTCTACGACACGGTCTATACGGAGCGGTTCATGCGTACCCCCGGACAGAATCACGACGGATACGTGAAGGGTTCTGCCCTGTCGCTCGCCTCGCAGCTGGAGGGAAAGCTCCTCCTGATTCATGGTACGGCTGATGACAATGTACATTTGCAGAATTCCATAGAATACAGCCGTGCTCTGATCCGTGCCAACAAACAGTTTGAGATGTTCTTCTTTCCCGATTATAACCACTCGATCGTGGGCGGCAACGCCAGGGAGTATCTCTATGAAAAGGTGATCCGTTTCTTTAAGGAGTCGCTTTGAAATTTCAGCGGGTTCCTTTCAGGCGATGCCTGAATCCTTGCCCTCAGATACCGTCCGGAGATGATCCGGGCGGTATTCGTTTGGTATGCCGGTAAACAAAAAATCTTTTTTTTTGTTATGATAGAGAACATATGGAATGCGCATATCCATGGTCGCTTTTCAGTTAAGGGTAGTGTTCTACAAATAAAGAGAGAGTCGTGCTAACGCTGCAGCTTTTTTTGTTCTGCAGCCATCAATATTATGGGAGAGTCATCCTTGATCCAGAAAATAACAAAGAACCCCGCATTCGGACTGATCCCGATGTTGGTTTTTTCTTTCCTTGCAGGCACCATCGAGGTTGTTGCTGCGATGGGAGCGGGCCTGTTGTTGTCTCTGGCGGGCTTTCTGGGGGTGAAGAAGCCGGCACGACTCATCTATCAGATCTCACTGATCACCTTTGCCATTGCCTTCTCTCTCTCGCTTTGCTTTTTCACGCAGCTGACACTCATCAGTCGTTTTGTGATCGTGGAGATCATCTTCGTGCTTGTACTCATTGTGGCGCGCCTTGCACGCACCAGGATCGTGTCGCGCTCGGCAAAGAAAGAAAATGTGCTGATGCGCAACTACCTGAAGGAGACCTTTCGCGTGGCTTTCCAGACACAATACGGGCTTTCGGTCCACCTGCTGCTGGTGATGGCGGTGCTGTTGCTGGGTGGTGCCGGATCCGAGGTGCTTCACTACAACTGGATCCGGATTACCGCGCAGGCGTTTCTGGTAGCGGTGATCCTGATGGAAAGCGCGCGTCTGTATTTCCTCCGCAAGAAGCTATATAAGGAAGAGTGGCTGCCGGTGGTGACCGAGAGCGGCGATGTGACCGGAAGGGTAGCCAAGTCGATCACCAAAGACCTGAAGAACCACTTTATGCATCCGGTGGTGCGCGTTGCACTCATACTCAACGGCAGAATCTATCTCCAGGAGAGAGATGCGTTGCGTCTGCTCAACCCCGGCCTCTTGGACCATCCGTTTGAGAAGTATATGCAGTATGACCATGATATTGATGAGAGTGTGCACAACAGCATCAGCTGCGAGTGTGGCAACAAGCATCTCCCGCTGCGGTTCCTGTTGAAGTACACTTTCGAGAACGAGACCACTAAGCGGCTGATCTTCCTCTATGTCTCCGATATTGAGGATGAGGAGCTTTTCAACAGTCTCCACCTTGTCGGAGGCAAACTATGGACGGAGGCCCAGATAGAGGACAACATGGGTACCAACCTCTTTTCCGAGTGTTTTGAGCTGGAATTCGAGTACCTGAAGAACACTGTCCTGCTGGCGCATCGTTTCCGCAAGAAACTGGAAAACGTATGAGTCAGATGATTCCTGACCTGCGACAAACATCTATTATTTATTACCGCAAATGTAGCTAGATCTGCATCATCAAAATGATTTTATCAATAACAATGATATCAAATTAAAAAGCGGATATTGGGCATTATGGTGTTCTAAATCCAATTGCAGTTCGGACAAAGAAATTTATTTTTCCTTCATGTTTTGCAACTGTCTTTTCAAGCTGCTCCACCCGCTGGTTTATTGCATAGCCTTTTAATACCTTATTTGCCCATTGGCGGAATTGTATTCCTCGCTTGGAGCTAACTCTGTATCCTACCGATATAATCATATCAAGATTGTAAAAATCTATATTCCTGTTAACGATTCTGTCACCTTCTTTTCGAACTACTCGAATTTTTCGAGTAGTTGAACCCGGCTCCAACTCTTCGGTGCTATATATTTCCTTTATATGGTAGGTAACCGTATTTTCTTTTATATCAAACAACTCACCCATTTGTGACTGCGTAAGCCGAACCGTCTCATCTCCCAGTTGCAATTCTGGTTTTACTGTTTTATCCGGATTCAGTTCGAGAATTTGTTCGATTGGATTGTTGGTTATTGTATTGCCTGTAACGTAACCGACATTGATATTTCCCTTTTCAAAGGTATTATTTTCAATAATGAAGGTTACCGGATCTTCTTCCAGCTCCTTAATCAGTTCGGGAGCTACATTCAATGCTTTGGCGAAACGTTCGATTACATCGTTGTTGAGGATCTTCCTCTGTTCGTAAGTGGAAATCAGTGCCTGGCTCAGCCCCATCTCGGCGGCGAGGGCTTCCTGCTTTATGCCCAGTGTATGGCGGAAACGCTTGATGGCGTGCCCGTGATGGGTGTTTTTTAATTTCTGTTCTTTGGTTTCCATATATCTGTCTGGATATTATTTTATTACCACAAATTTAGACAAAAAAGGGTACGTATTGATAACTATCAATGCAAAATTGATAAATAACAATGAACTTCCTGTTATATGTTTCGTTAAATTTCGTTTTCTTTGAACCATTAGTCAATGATAGTTAAATTTAAAAAAACTAAGAGCCATGGATCCATAACAGCATTTAAAACGAATGATTATCTTTGTGCCGTAAAACCACGGTACGAAATAATATAGCGCTTTTTTGGTCTTTCTATCGAATCCGCAAAATTCAAACACGTGGCCAAAGAATGGAAGCGCCCTTAGCAATAAGGGCGTGGACATTGCATTGTTCTCGTGTGAAGGCCCTTGCGGAGCCCGATGGGAGGAATAATGACAATCGTCCGCGCCTCTTTTTTATATCCCCGCGCATACTCCGATTGCCCGTTACCGCACTGGGTTTCAGTTAACTGTAAACCATATCCTCTCTCAGCCGGCTTTGCCCGGAAATATCCGTTTCATTTAAATCGTAAACAAGACAATGAAAATCACTAAATTACCCCGGTGGAGGAGGGCTGTCCACAACCGTCTTTTGACACACAACCGCAAAAAAGACAGGTGGCGGGTACCATGTAAAACGACGGTATATTGCAGGTCTCGTATCTCTCAAGGCGGTTCATGGCCGTCTAGAAGGCGTTTCTCTGAGTTCTGTTCAATTTCCAGATGTTAAGTAACAAAATCTTCGTTAAAAAGTAACCGCTTCTTAACATGTATGATTTTTTTTTGCGTCTCGATTACAAATTTTCATTTGATAACAAAAAAATTATGGCTAGAATTAAATTGTCAAGTGTGTTGATAAGCTTGATTGTGTTATTTGGGGCTCTTTCATCAGGAGCCGCAGCACAAAACAGGCCCCTTAAGGGAACTGTAAAAGACATGGCCGGCACCCCGCTCATAGGGGTGAATGTGATTCAAAAAGGGACCACAAACGGGACGGTGACGGATGTGGACGGAAACTTCTCGATTAATGTCCCTGCAAACGCGACGATAGTTTTTACGTACATCGGTTTTTCAGCGCAGGAAGTTGTCTGGGACGGTGCTTCCGCGATGAATATAGTTATGCACGAAGACGCGGAGTTGTTGGAAGAGATTGTGGTGGTGGGGTATGGTACCCAGGCTAAGAAGGATATCACCGGCTCAGTGGCGGTGGTAGATACCAAGCAGCTACTAGCGTCCACCGGCTCATCTGCTACCCAGCAGCTGCAGGGGAAAACTCCCGGTGTCTATATCGGACAGACCGGCTCTCCCGGTTCCGCCACCATGGTACGTATCAGGGGTGTGAACACCATCAACGATAATGGTCCGCTTTATGTGATCGACGGGGTATCCACCCGAAATCAAAACCTGAGCAGTCTTAACCCCAACGATATTGAAAGCATGCAGGTACTCAAGGATGCCTCCTCTGCTGCGATTTACGGTGCGCAGGCCGCTAATGGGGTGATCCTGATCACCACGAAGCGGGGTACAGGTTCAGGACAACCCAAGCTATTCTATGATGCTTATTTTGGGATGCAGAAGACCGGAAAGCGGTATGATCTGCTTAACTCAGCCGATCGCCTGGCTGTGGAGTGGGAGTCGCAACAGAACTCCTTCACCCTGCGTGGCGTGGAAGGGGTACCTGAGCATGCTCAGTTTGGCAAGGGAGTGAAACCTACTATACCCAATTACCTGACCACGAAGGGTGCAGATGGACGCCAAGATATCGATCTGAATGATTACTCATTTCCCAATAATCAGATTGTTCCCTTTTCAGATACTGATTGGTGGAATGCTATTGACCGGGTGGCGCCGATGCAGAACCACCAGTTGACATTCAACGGCGGTGGTGCTAAGGGCAGGTACCTGATGGGACTTAATTACTTCAATCAGCTCGGAACAGTGGAGCATTCCTTCTATAAGCGTTATCAGACTCGGATCAATACCTCGTTCGACATTCGTCCGTGGTTTCGTGTAGGTGAAAACCTGCAGTATACTTGGACGAAAGATGTGGGACTTCACAATAACACATCAGAGAGCAACCCTTATTCATGGGTCTACCGTTCATCCCCTTGGGTCCCCGTGAAGGATACCTTCGGTAACTGGGGCGGTTCCAAGATTGCCGGCACCGGAAACTGGGTGAATGTGGTTGCACAAGAGGAACGTAACAAGGATAACTATTGGTCTAATTCTCGCATCTTCGGTAATATATGGGCGGAGGTTGATCTGTTTCCGCAGTTGACTTATCGAACCAGCTTCGGATTGGATTATACCAATGCTTACAGCTACTATATGAGCAAGAAAAATCTTGAATTTTCTGAGAGCCCGGGAACCAACCATTTTCAGGAAGCATCCTCCTTCAACTTCCGATGGGTATGGACCAACACCCTCACCTATGACAAGGTGTTTAACGATGTGCATGCCCTGAATGTCATCGTGGGATCGGAAGCGATCCGCGACGGATTGGGGAGGGGTATGGAAGCTCGCAGGTACCACTATTTACTGGAGGATAACACCAATACTTGGGTGTTGGCGATGGGTGCTAATGATAACCAACGTACAAACAACTCATGGTACAACGGTGAGTTTGCCCTCTTCGGCGTTTTCGGACGTGCGGACTATACCTATAAAGATAAGTATCTCTTTACCGGTATTGTACGACGTGACGGTGTCTCTCGTTTTGCCAGCAAACACCGTTATGGGGCATTTCCTTCTGCTTCGATTGGCTGGCGCGTTTCTGAAGAAAATTTCATGGGGGATACCCGTGGATGGCTTGATGACCTGAAGCTGCGTGTGGGTTACGGACATACCGGCAATGCGGAGATACCCCGTGCTACAAACTTTGCCATGCTCTTCGGTACCGCACCGGACCGTACAAATTACGACCTGGGAGGCACCAACACTGGTTCGGAGCTTGGGTATCGACTGGCTACTTATGGCAACGAGGAGACCCGCTGGGAGGCTACCAAGATGACCAATATCGGGGTAGATATCACCTTCGGCGGTAACCGTTTTAATAGCACACTTGAGTTCTACAATAAGGTGACTTCAGACATGTTGATTAGTGCTGCCTATTCGGCTCTGGCTAACGATGAGGTAGGCCGTCCATATATTAATTTCGGCGATATGCGTAACAGAGGAATCGACTTCTCATTCAACTACCGCGATAAGGTAGGTGACCTGGAATGGGATCTGGGGGTGAATCTGTCGACCTACAAGAATAAGGTGCTTGGCCTTTCTACAGCGGAGGATTACGCCCTCTGGGGAAGCGGTGAACGTCTCGCCACAGATGTAACCCGCACGACCAAAGGACGGCCAATCTCTGATTTCTTCGGCTATAACATTGTAGGATTCTATGAAAATGAACAGGATGTGCTTAATTCCCCCGTGCCCTATGGCACTACCAAGGCAGCCATAACAGAGAATCCGGGATCATATGTTGGGAAATTCAAGTTTGAGGATGTCAGCGGTCCGGAGGGTACGCCTGACGGGGTGATCAATTCCTACGACCGAAAGGTGATCGGCAATCCCCATCCCGATTTAGTGGGCGGACTGACGACTACTCTTAAGTACCGCTCATTTGATTTCACCATGTTTTGGTATTCAACCATCGGCAACGATCTGTTCAACAACACCAAGTATTTTACCGATTTTCCGCTGTTCGGAGGGAACCGTTCCGTCCGCTTCAAAGATAAATCCTGGAAAAAAGGAGCTGATAATTCGAAAGCGAAACTGCCAATCTTAGACTCTAAAGATAATTGGGGTGGTGCCGTGGCATCTTCTTATTATGTGGAGGATGGATCATTCCTGAAGCTGAAGAACTTGGTAGTAGGATATACAATTCCAAAGCGTATTGTGGAGAAAGCTGCCATTTCCAACCTGCGACTCTATCTGCAGGCAGAGAATGTGCTTACCCTGACCAAATACAGCGGCCTTGATCCGGAGATTACTAACATGGAGACTGGTGCTGGCAGCGGTGCTGACTTGAGAAGAGGGCTTGATGCCGGCGGATGGCCTACCACTATGCGGTTCCTTTTTGGACTCAACTTTGAATTTTAAACTCTTTAAAATGATAAAAAATGAAACTTACCAACATATTATTCCTGACTATTTTTCTGGGGGCGTTGTTTAGCTCCTGTGGGGAGGATTTTCTCTATAAGGCTCCCCAAGGCAGTATCGATCAGGATGCCCTAACCAACCAGACCGGTGTAGATCTCCTTACTACTACGGCCTATGCTAATCTTACAGAGAACGGATGGGGCGCCTCACCTTCCAATTGGACTTTTGGCAGCATGTATGGAGGCGATGCCAATAAGGGATCAGATGCCAATGACCAGTCGATACTTAATGAAATGGAAACCTATAACACCCTACCGACCAACAGTTATATTTCTCAGAAGTACAATTGGGTCTACAAGGGTGTGAAAAGAGTGAATATTGCCTTACAGACGATGGGGCGGGTTAAGGATATCGATCCGGTGTTTCAGAAGAAACGGAATGGCGAGCTTCATTTTCTGCGCGCTCTCTTCTATTTCGAAGGAATCCGGGTTTTTGGACCTTATTTGCCGTGGCTGGATGAATCCATCACTGATAATGACCCCAAGGTGCATAATGACGTGGATATTTATTCCCAGGTGCTGGCCGACCTCGACATTGCTATCGGTGACCTTCCTGTTGCGCAGGATGCGCCGGGACGTGCCAATGTATGGGCTGCTAAAGGGCTTAAGGCGAAGGTGTTGATGCAGAAGGGAGATTTGTCGGCAGCTAAGCCAATCCTCAAGGATGTGATTGACAATGGAAAAACCTCCAACGGCTTAAAGTATGACCTGGAAGATGATTTGAATGCCAACTTCGACAGTTACCGCGATAACGGCAAAGAGTCAATCTTTGCCATTCAGTTTTCGGCTGAGTATAACAATGCAAATACGGGTATGTCGATTGCTTATCCCCATGGCGGTGCTGGGGCCCCTGGTGGCTGCTGTGGTTTCTTTCAGCCTTCACAGGAGTTGGCTAACTCTTATAAGGTGGGCCCCGATGGGTTGCCACTGTTGGACAACTCCTACCGGAATACTCCTTTTGTGTCGGAACGATCCACCTCCGGCACCTACCTTGCCACCACAAACAAGACGATCCCGGTAGACCCTCGCCTTGACTTTACTATTGGACGTTTTGAAGTGCCTTATAAGGATTGGGGGGTGCCACAGAACAACTGGGTACGTGACGTAGGCAACGGCGGAATTTATTTGCCTAAGAAACATGTTTATACAAAGGCTGAGCAGGATGCTGGACTGGCTAGC
>Ga0265294_10009566_pt1 | contig 11155 bp, 10 predicted proteins | sample MunlanPumphouse3_FD_192504 | JGI IMG/M metagenome (GOLD analysis project Ga0265294, IMG submission 192504) | Groundwater microbial communities from a municipal landfill in Southern Ontario, Canada - Pumphouse #3 | ecosystem: Environmental > Aquatic > Deep subsurface > Groundwater | place...
GCATCCAAAACATGGGTCACCATCGGCACTCCTGCCACATGATGCAGCACCTTAGGTTGCTTAGACTTCATTCTCGTTCCCAAGCCTGCCGCCAAGATCACAGCCACTGTCTGAGGCAATTTTATAGCCCTCCTTTTCCCACCCTGTTACTTTATATTTATATCATACCTTTGCCCACTACGCATCTTCTTAACAGCACTTTTTTCTAAAAAAATTAAAAAAGGAGGCTCTCCGCAAGCTCCCCTTTTTACCGACTAATCTTTTACCCCATTTCCGACAACATGAAAGAAGGGTTCTTGAACAAAACTTTTGGCCTTGAACTTAAATTGCTTCTTCATAGGCCTTCAAAACGGCTGATTGAATAACTTCTCGAGCATCAGAAGAAATAGGATGGGCAATATCCCGATATTCGCCATCAGGCGTTTTTCTACTGGGCATCGCCACAAATAGTCCATTAGAACCTTCTACGACCTTCACATCATGAACCACAAAGGAATCGTCAAACGTTATAGAAACAACTGCTTTCATTTTACCTTCAAGATTTATTTTTCTAATCCTTATATCTGTAATATTCATCAAACTCATTCACCACCTTCCCCACTACGAACTCTCTAACTTCTATTCGTCATAAAATTAATAGTTCCTGCTTTTCTTTTAGAAATTTTCCATAATTTAGTTCTTTTGCATTTTTGCCTATATTTAGTCTACTTTTTTTATTTTTCTCAAGGACATAATTCTTTTTCCGCTAACGCCAAGTCGCTAAGTTTATCCACATCAATGCCTATTTCCGGATAAGGCGAGATTACGGCAACGCCTTTCACGCCACTCAACAACTTAGAAACCTCTTTTTCCGCCTCTTGGAGCGACAGCTGTCTCAGCAAATAAACCAGCAACAACCTCCAACCAAGATGGGCCGCCAAAGCAAGAGGCTTTTTTCTTAAACGTATCAATTCTTCAGCTTCTTGCGCACATTTTTCCACAATCTGCGGTTTGACCAATAACAAATTTCCCCCGGTAAAGACGCCCTCTTTTAAATAGACGTAAGTCCTTTTTACGCCCGGATATTTATGTTCATTAACCTCCCGGCTAATGAGCGGATAAAAAAAATCACCTTCTAAACCCTGACAAGTTTGCCAGAAATGATTAACCGCTTCTGCCGTCAGGAGCGGCAAATCACCGGTCACAACCAGAATTCGCTGCGGCTCAGAAGAGAGCAACCGGAAAGCCTGCAAAAAACTTTGCAGCGTGGTCACCCCATTTTTAATAATCTTCACTGCCGGGGATTGCCCGTAAATTTCTTTTAATTCTTGGGGCGGTCCGGCGATAATAATCTCTTTAATATATGCCGAACTTTGCAAGGCCTCAACCACATATTCCACCATATAACGATTACCGATGCGGATTAAAGCATCTTCCACAAGCCGGCCTTGTTTTTCGCCTAGTTCAGGCTTAAGCCCTCCCGCCAAAACAAGAGCTGTTGTCATCTGCTTCCCCTCAATCATCTACAATACTTGTTCACTTATTGCCCAAAAGTTCGAGCATCGCCTGTTCGGCATGTTCAATATGCTCCTGTCCCAACCTCTGAGCTAACTCTACATCACGTTGGGAAATAGCTTCCACTATCCCCTGATGTTCTAATAAACTATTTTTCTTTCTCCCCGGCAAAGTAATCGAGGTAGAGCGTAAACGATACACCTGTTCCTTCAAATTGCTGATTAAACTTAAAATCTTTTCATTACGGGTAGCTTTATAAATAAGTTCATGCAAACCAATATCTGTCCTCACCGTAAGCAAGATATCTTCATGATAAAGATAATCATTTTCTTCAAAGAGATACCGCTCCATTTCTTCTATTTCACTCCTGGCCGCTCTTTCCGCGGCTAAACCGCAAGCCAAAGACTCTAAAACAGCTCGGATTTCATAAACCTCATGGACATCTTTAAAAGACATTTCCGAAACATAGGCACCTTTACGCGGAATAACAATAACAAAACCTTCCAATTCCAACTTACGGATAGCCTCACGGACCGGAGTACGACTTACCCCCATTTCCTCCGCCAGTTGATTCTCCATCAAACGATCACCTGATTTTAAAGCACCTTTAATAATTGCTTCCCGTATCGTTTCAAAAACCACATCACGTAAAGGTTTAAAATTGTCCAGCTTCACCGTATTCAAATGTCTTTCATTCATCCATCATCATCCTTCCTCTAAGATCCTCGCTGTTGATTGTACGCACAACCCCCACCTGCCAATCCGGCTTATGAAAGGAAGAGGCCAATTGCTCTGCTTCCCTTTTCGTGTTCATAAAAGCCAAAAGAGAAGGTCCGCTGCCGGACATCATCACTTTTTCTGCACCTAATTCAGCTATTTCTTGTGCCCAGATTTTTAATTGAGGATACAAAGCAAAAGTAGAATACTCTAAGACATTCCCCAGATAAGAATAGATTAACTGTTTATTACCAGCTCGCAAGCCTTGTAAAACCTTACTTAATTCTGGTCTTTGTGCAATCTTCACCTGAGCAAGATGGGCATAAACCTCCTTCGTCGAAACACTAAAAGGAGGTTTTAGTAAAACCAACCACATTTCCGGGCAAGGGCAACAAGGACTAAGCCTCTCCCCTCTCCCCCTACCGATTGCCGTTAGCGGCTCAAGACAAAACGTGACATCAGAACCTAACCTTGCCCCATAATGACCTAACTCTTCCCTAGATAAATCAAGCTGATATAAACGATTGAGTCCTGCTAAAACCGCGGCGGCATCGGCACTTCCTCCCGCCAAACCGGCAGCAAGAGGAATCCTTTTCGTTAAATGAATCTTCACCCCGGAGATTTGCGAAAAACGCTCTTTTAATAGTTGGACCGCCTGATAGGCAAGATTTTCAGGACCAGTACTTAGAGCAGGGGAATCACAGGTCAAAAGAATACCCTCGGCATCCTCTTTTTCCAGACAGACCTCATCATAAAGACTAATCCCCTGAAAAAGCGTTAAAATTTCGTGATACCCATCAGCCCTTTTCCCTAAAACGTCTAAGGTTAAATTGATTTTCCCATAAGCTTTACAGATAATCCTACGCATCTTTACATCCAATTCCTATTTTACTGAAGAGCTTTGCTTTTCATTTTATCATTTCTATCTTTAACCTTCAATCCGTAAAGACCTTCTTGTTTTTTTCATACCTAGCCCTTTCCCCTTTTTTCAGAACCTTCTTACGCAACCTTAAAGCATGAGGGGTTACTTCTAGGTATTCATCATCCTCTAGATATTCAAGGGATTGTTCCAGAGAAAGAAAGCGCGGGGCCTTCAATTTTACTGTTTCATCTTTGACCGAGGAGCGCATATTCGTAAGCGCCTTTTCCTTACAAACATTAACCTCAATATCTTGTTCACGACTACTTTCGCCTACAATCATGCCCTCATAAACCTCTGCTCCGGACGTGAGGAAAAGTGTGCCCCTGCCTTCAGCAGACAACAAACCATACGTTCTGGCTACCCCAGTTTCCCAAGCAATCAGCACGCCGTTTTGGCGACGATTGATTTCGCCCCGATATGGTTGATAATCCGCAAAGCTATGATACATCAGACCATAACCACGCGTATCTGTAAGGAATTCCGTTCTAAAACCTACCAGTCCCCGTGCCGGAATAGAATACTCCAAACGTGTCCGCCCCCCGAGATGCACCATATTCAAAAGGTCACCTTTACGGCTCCCTAATTTCTCCATCACCGAGCCCACACTATCTTCAGGTAGATCCAACACTAAATACTCAAAAGGTTCATAAATTGTCTCTTTCTCTCGTTTTAAAATCACCCGCGGCTTGGAAACCTGAAATTCCAGACCTTCCCGCCGCATCGTTTCAATTAAAATCGCCAGATGCAGTTCGCCGCGGCCAGAGACAAGAAAAACCTCCGGACTATCCGTATCTTCAACGCGCAAAGCCACATCTGTTTCCATTTCCCGCTTCAACCTGGCACCTAGTTTTCTAGAAGTAACCGGGTCCCCATCTTTACCTGAAAAAGGTGAATCATTAACCAAAAAACTCATCTGTAAAGTAGGCTCATCAATTTTCAAGAAAGGCAACGGTTCAGGATGGGCGACATCACAAATGGTCTCTCCGACAAAGATATCACCGAGTCCACTTACGGCGACAATCTCTCCCACGTGTCCCTCGCTAATTTCTACCCTCTTCAGACCCTGAAAACCGAAAAGCTTACTAATCCGCCAGTTTTCCCTACTCTCATCTCTTTTGGTTACCGTCACCTGCATCCCATTTCTGATGACCCCCCGATTGACCCGTCCAATAGCCACCCGACCAAGATAATCATTATAATCCAAAAGACTGACCTGCATCTGCAGAGGTCCGGCAATATCCCCACGAGGAGCAGGGATCTGCCGAATAATGGCTTCAAAAAGAGGTGTGAAGTTTTCACCCCGCTGCCTGGGAGCCAAGGAAGCCCATCCTTCAAGAGATGACACATAAATTACGGGGAAATCCAAGCCTGCCTCACTAACCCCCAAATCAATAAACAAATCTAACACTTCATCAACAACTTCTAAGGGGCGGGCATTTTCCCGATCCATCTTATTGACAACAACCAGAGGAACTAAATTTTGTTCCAAGGCTTTTTTCAGAACAAACCTCGTTTGCGGCATACAACCTTCAAAAGCATCCACAACCAATAAGACACCCTCTACCATTTTCATAATCCGCTCCACTTCACCGCCAAAATCGGCATGACCCGGTGTATCCACAATATTGATTGTATAGCCGGCATACTGGATAGACGTATTTTTAGCTAAAATAGTGATCCCCTTTTCCCGTTCCAAATCACTAGAATCGAGAACCCTCTCCAGCACCTGTTCATTATCTCTAAAGACACCTGCCTGTTCCAATAACTGATCAACAAGTGAGGTTTTACCATGATCAACATGGGCGATAATCGCGATATTACGAATGTTTGTGCACTGCACTAATGTTTGCCTCCTTAAGTAAAAGCAAGAATAATTCCCTAAAAAAAGCTACCCAATAATTTTATATCTTCTAAAAGAGAAAAGCAAATGCAACGCTAGCCTTTACGCCAAAAAGAAGGTAGGAAAAGAACCAGCACCGTATAAAGCTCCAGCCTCCCCAAAAACATTAAAAAAGAAAGAAAATATTTTCCTGCAGCGGGGAGAAAACTATAATTCTGAGTAGGTCCTGCCATGGCTAAGCCAGGTCCTACATTACCTAGAGTAGTGACTACCGAAGTAAAAGCAGTCACTAAATCAAGTCCCCCCAAAGTCATAAAAATAGTCCCTAAAGAAACAATCACCAGATAGAGGAAAAAGAACTGCAAAATATTAACCACATTCTCCTGAGAAATACTTTTGCCATCGATCTTCAAATCTAAAATAGCCCGCGGGTGTAAAGTGCGCTGCAATTCCAGTTTGGCTTCTTTAATTAAAACTAAAAGACGGGCAACCTTAATCGCCCCGCCGGTAGAACCGGCACAACCACCTATAAACATCAGCACAACCAAAATCGTTTGCGTAAAATAAGGCCATTGAGCAAAATCAGCCGTACCGTATCCCGTCGTAGTGATAATGGAGACAACCTGAAAAGCCGCTTGCCGGATAGACTCCCCCAAAGCATTGCCGCCGCCGGGGTAAATACCGCAAGTCACCAAAAAAATGGCCAGCACCACAAAAAAACTATACAGCTTAAATTCGCTGTTACGTGCATATACCTCTAATTTTTTTGTCCGAAAAACCTGGTAATACAAAGCAAAATTGGCTCCCGCCAAAAACATAAAGATCGTAATAACCCATTGAATCCCGACATTGTTATAATACCCGATACTGGCATTTTTAGTGGAAAACCCTCCCGTCGCCACCGTCCCAAAAGTATGGCACAAAGCATCAAAAAAAGGCATTCCCAACACGTATAAAAGGGCCGTCTCCACCATGGTCATGATCAGATAAATAGACCATAAAATTTTCGCCGTTTCACTAATCCGCGGTTTCAGCTTTTTTGCCAGGCTTCCCCCCGGGGCTTCGGCTTGAAACATCTGCATCCCCCCTATGCCCACAGAAGGGAAAAGGGCAACAAACAAAACAATAATTCCCATCCCACCGAGCCAATGGGTTAAGCTGCGCCAAAACAAAATCCCATGGGGAAGAGCCTCAATGTCTGTTAAGACAGTAGCCCCCGTAGTCGTGAAACCGGACATCGTTTCAAAAAAAGCATCGGCAAAAGAAGAAAAAACGCCGGCAAAAAGATAAGGCAAAGAACCAAAAAAAGAGGCTAAAAGCCACCCTAAAGTGACAATACAAAAGACCTCTTTGTTCAGGAAATTACCTTCCAGCTTAGTTTTCTTATAACCAATTAAACCCACCAAAAAGGTAAGACTACTGGACAACAATAATGCATAAAAATCAAAATCCCCATAATATAACGACCACAACAGGGGAAACACCATGGCTAAACCAATAAGCATGATAATTATGCTTAAAGCGAAAATAATCCTTTGATAATTCATCAGCAACACCTACATTATCCTGTGATATAATTTAATGTTTTTACGGCAACTTCAGGTAAAGCAAAAACCGTCACACTATCTCCCGGTTTTAAAATATCATCCCCTTTAGGTATAATGACCTGATTCTTTCTATAAATGGAACCGATCAAGGAACCATGAGGGAAATTTAAATTTTTTAATTTCTTATTAGCAACCGGAGAATCTTTGGAAATAAGCAATTCCGTCATTTCCGCATTTTCATTGCTTAATAAAGTAACAGAAAGAATATCATCACCCTTATGAATAAAACGCAAAATCTTATTAGCTGTAAGCGTGCGAGGGCTTATCCCCACATCGATGCCTACATTTTCCAGCAAGGAGACATAATCGGAACGCCTCACCTGAGCAATCGTTCGTTGCACTCCCAAGTTTTTCACAATTAAACTTACCAAAAGATTAAGCTTATCATCATCAGTCAGACAAACAAAAACATCGACATTGCCTGTTCCTTCATTAGTTAAAAAATCAATATCGGTAGCATCTCCATATAAAACCATCGTGCTATCTAAGTTTTTAGCTAGTTCCACACACTTATTATATTCTTTTTCAATGATTTTTACAGAATACCGTTTGTTTTCCAGAATTTTGGCGAGGTGATAACCGGCATAGTTCCCACCAAAAATCATGACCCGTTCCACCCTTTTCCGCTCCGTACCCAAAAGCCTTTCCACTTCGATCATTTCTTTCGTTTTAGCCAGTACAAAGATTATATCCTCGGGATAAATCACATCATCACCACGCGGGATAATTATTCTTTTCTTGCGGACAATCGCCACAATTAGAAAAGGATAATCAAACTTTAACTCTTTAACCTGTTGATGGGCTACAGGTGCCGCTTCCGGAATTTTAAGCTCCAAAAGTTGAATTTTCCCTTCCGCATAATAAACCACATCTAAAGCTTCCGGGACATCAATTAATTTAGCGACCTCCTTCGCGGTAACCAATTCCGGATTAATCAGAAAGTCTATCCCCGGGAAAGTGTCCTTCCTCTTCCTGCTTTCATGAGCATACTCAGGATTTCTTACTCTGGCGATAGTTTTCTCTACACCATAAGTTTTACCCACCATACAGGCAATCATATTTACTTCATCACTTTCCGTAACCGCAACAAGCAAGACAGCTTCCTCGACACCTGCTTTTTCTAATAAAGACCTTGTGGCACCATTCCCAATAAACACCTCTACATCTAAATACTCTTGTACGTTTTTAGCTCGTTCTTCTTGTTTTTCAATAATCACCACATCATAATTTTCTTCTACTAGAATTTTAGCGATATTAAAACCTATTTTGCCTGCCCCGATAATAATAACACGCATGGATTACAGCTCCTCGTTTTATTCTTGCTAAGTATGCTATCTTGATATCAGCGTAAAGTCAATCTTCTTCTATCTTATTATACCTATATTATTAAAAAAGAAACCAGCCCCTTAACCCAAGCGCGGGAAGAGACCGGTTTCTTTTTTAAAGCTTATCTCTCTACTGTTCTAACGGTAACCTTGGTAACTGCCGGTTCAATATCTGTACCTCGATTTTCCAAAACAACAAAAACATCATAGCGCGTCGCGTCCTCTAACTCTCTTATGCCCACACTTACAACTGCATTTCCCTTAATCCTAGCCTGCCCGCGATAATTTTGGGGGACGATTCTACCCCTAGCATCTTGCCCCGCCATAATGTCTTTAGCCGAAGGGACACGCCCTCCCGATTCTAAGACCACATAATAAGCATTGCAAGTTTCATCAGCTTTCAAAAGTAAATCAAAACGTGTTGTCCGCACATTCGTAACTTTCGGGTAACCATCTACAAAAAATGGTATACTCTTATTACTATATCCTCCGCTAGAACTACTAGAGGATTGTGGTCCCGTTACAGTTTTACCATTGACAATAGCGGTTGCCCCTGAAGCTACTCTAACTGTTTTAGGGATTATTTCAAAGGTCACACCCCGCGCATATACATCAGCTGAATTAATCGTTCCCCAGCCCTTAATAGCTGCCTTATTAATCGCCCTAAGATTTTTTACAGTTACACCGGAAAAAAGAATAACTTCGGTATCTTGAGCCGCCAAATTAAGGTTAAGGTTTTCAATGATACCTTGGGAAAAATTCAATTTTACCTTAGAAGATTCTACGTCTACTTGCCGAAAGGAGCCCTTCATTTCAAGTTTTGCCCCTTGAGGAACCTTAAACATAGCATTAGTAAAACCGGTTCCGACTAAGTTTGCTTCTTCCAATTTAGCTGCTGTTCTGACATCCAGAGGGCCTATGGCGGTAGTGCCTTGCGCCAAAAGACGAAGCTGGCGGCCATAAGCCGAAGCCACGATTACAGAGCCGAGTTTAGAATCATTGATCATTACCCCGCCACCAACCTTAGTGACCCCCTTTACAGTTACATTAGCTAAAACAACGGATCCCTCGCCGATGCCTTCGGTTAAATAAAGATCCCCGGTAATAAAAACATTCCTTAACGTCACATTACTAGTATTAATGGTGACATTACCGTTTACAACAAGCGTGTCATAAGGTGTACCATAGATCCCCGGTTGGTCATACAAGGTTCCCACGGCCCGATCTAAAATTGTCAACATCTCCGCGCGCGTTACTCCCTTATTGGGGGCAAACATTTTATTAGTATACTCACTCATATATTTATACTTTAATACCGAATTAATAGCCATCGCTTCATCTAAAGTAATCTTCTCCAAATCTTCAAACTTACTATAAAGATCCTGCGTGACAGCCGGGAGAGAAAGAACCTTTGTTAAAGCTACGGCCACTTCCTGCCTGGTAATCTCGTTATTAGGTTTAATCACTCCCCCCGGATAATTACTAAGATAACCCGCCGCCACTGCTTTATCAAGCTCTTGCGCAAACCACTTCCCCTTGGGCACATCCGGAAAATTCAAAAAACTGCCTTGGCGATAACCAAACACCCGATTAATAATCGCGCAAAATTCGGCACGCGAAATCGTTTTGTCCGGCATAAATTTTCCGTTAGGATACCCCCCGATATAACCTCTCTCCACCCATGCATTAATTGACTTTTGCGCCCAATGCTTTGGCACATCAGAAAAGATTTTTGCATTTCCCGCTGCAGCTACTGCCACAGTACTTGAAAAAAACAAACTTAAACAAAGAATAAAAACAGAAAACAGCAAAATGTTGCGCAATTTCCCTATTTTCATTAATTAAAACCTCCTTCGCCAAGCAAATTCTGCTTATTATTTATTGAACTTTCTCTCTATTATACCATAACCGGAAGCAAATTTTAACAGCAAAAAACGACTCTATCCTCAACTATATTTTCGCCTGACCTTTTGGTATAATCTTTTAGGGAGGTCTTGACAATGAACGTTTTTAAAACAAAACAACTAGCTGTTTCCGGCTTAATGGCTGCATTAATTATGATCGGAACAATGATTATTCAAATACCTACCCCTACCAAAGGCTATTTACATCTGGGGGACAGCTTCGTCTATCTTAGTGGAATCCTGCTAGGGCCAATAAGCGGGGCACTTGCCGCTGGAATTGGGTCCACACTCGCTGATGTTTTTTCCGGTTACGGCATTTATGCCCCAGCCACATTGATTATTAAAAGTCTGGATGCTTTGGTCGTAGGCTCTTGTTACAACGCTCTTACCCCTAAGACAAATTCCCTCAGCAAAAAAACGGCAAGCTTTATCCTTGCCATTGTCCTTGGTGGAAGCATCATGGTAAGTGGATACCTCGCTTATGAAACCTTTCTCTATGGTTTTCCTACCGCTTTGCTAGGTGTGCCTCTAAATATTACACAAGCTGCAGGCGGTGGAATCCTTGCCCTACCATTAATGCTCACTTTGAAAAAGTTAAATTTTCCCCAAAAACTAAAATAACCCTCTAATTATAATTAAAACCGAGGATCTGCCGCCAGCACTTTAATCAGGCGATAGCCATCCTCGCCATCAGGATAATAATGCGCCAAGATCTTTTCCGTCGTAAACCCTAACGCCCTGTATAAATGCTGTGCTCTAATATTACTTACCCGCACTTCCAAACCTATCTTTTTATAATTTACCGCAAAACCTCGCATCCTTTCCCTTAAATAAGGTTTTAGCAAACCTTGTCCCTGATAAGCCGGCAAAAGGCACAGGGAATATAGCCGCAGCAAAGTACTCTTCCGCCGAAACAAATACAGGGCATAACCAACAGATTTTCGGGAAACTTCCAATATGTCAAAAAATACTGAATTATCAATATTCCCAATCATCCTCTGCATTGTACGCCGAGAAAATGCCTCCCCCTGCTGAAAACATCTCTGTTCCGTTTCTGCCAACCAATTAAGATCCGCAAGATTGGCTTGACGATAAGTTAAATTCTTCACCCTTTTCACCTGCTAAATAATGAATAATTTGTTTATAAATCGCCGGATTACATTGGTCTTCATCACCTGCATCAATATTCGGATTATCATTTACTTCAATCACCAAATACCCATCTTTAGTCTCTTTAATATCTATGCCATAAAGGCTCTTGCCAATACATTCAGCAGCCCTTAAAGCTGTTTGCAATAACCGCGGGTCAGCCTTCTCTATGGGTATTCCCACTACCTTTAACCTCT
>Ga0265294_10009567_pt1 | contig 11155 bp, 11 predicted proteins | sample MunlanPumphouse3_FD_192504 | JGI IMG/M metagenome (GOLD analysis project Ga0265294, IMG submission 192504) | Groundwater microbial communities from a municipal landfill in Southern Ontario, Canada - Pumphouse #3 | ecosystem: Environmental > Aquatic > Deep subsurface > Groundwater | place...
TGGAATCGGCAGGGCAGGTTGTGGAAATATTCTACGATATCCACATCTGTTCCACACTTCAATCGCCGGGGTAATCGGTTCTTTTACCGTTATATATTGCAGATATACAGGGGTATATAGTGTAATCTCCGGTTATTTTATCCGTTTTAGCACGGAGTTTGATATATAGATGGTGTACAGGAAAATTAAAAATTGGAATAAAATTCAATGTGTAATCATTTTTAAAATTTTATCATTATGAAAAAAGTTATTTTAATCATTGCGCTTGTCGCAAGTTTGATTGCAATGAGCAATGTACAGGAGATGAATGCAATGAGCGAACAACCGACAACAGCAATAATATGGGGAGACGATGGTTATGTGGATATTAAATTCGAAGATCTCACGCTGGCAGTACAGGCCTCTGTCACTTCATTCAAGCTGGAATATGATGTGAAAGCATTAAAGTATAATGCAGAAAAGAAACTTACAAAAGTTGTACTGATAAAGAAAGATGACCAGACAGCCAAAACAGTTTATTTAGATGATGAAGGCAAGAAGGTAAAGAAGGTTGCCAAAATGGAAAAGGCAGAAGAAGCTAAAGCAGAGAAAGTGAAGAAAGAGGAAATAAAAATGCCATCTGCCTGACTCTTCCGGGTTATGTAAAGCAATGGATCCCTGAATAAACTACACTCTCGCACCTCTATATATTTTTAGTTAACACAATTTTATTATTTTCACCAGGGATTCAAATCGCCCTCTTAATGCGACATCTAAGAGGGCGATATTTTTATTGTCCCGACCATTCCATTCACATGTAGCGTTTTTATTGATTAGAACCATTCCATATCTCCCATGCCGCCAAAGCTTGTCTCCGGAGCATCTCCTTACCGTTTTTGGTTGTGGCACCCTCTGCTTTTCCTTTTTGCAGGAACAGTGTCTCCTCCGGGTTATATATCAGGTCATACAGCAGATGATCCGGTGTGAGATATTGATAGGGTATAGCGGGAGATTCATTCACGTTCGGAAAAGTACCTACGGGTGATGCGTTCACGATGACAGTGTAGTCGGTGATGATCTCCTGCGATAATTCATCATAACTGTACCTGTTGACTCCCGGGGAGCGGGAGACATATCTCCATTCAATTCCCAGATCGGCGAGTGCCTGGCCTACCGCTTTTGAAGCACCTCCTGTGCCCAGTATCAGGGCTTTTCTGTGGATCGCACTGTGCAGGAGGGGAGTGAGAGACGCTTTGAAACCAACGTAATCGGTGTTGTACCCCGTCAGCTTGTAGAAATACATATCTCCGGGATTTCGCACAATCTTTATCACGTTGACAGCACCAATTTTTTCTGCTTCCGGTGAGATATCGTCCAGAAAAGGGATCACTTTCTCTTTGTAGGGAATGGTTACATTTAACCCTTTCAACTGCTGATTGAAGAGAATCACATGTCGGATCTCCAGAATATCCTCAATCTCAAAATTTAGATAGGCAGCATCGATATGCTCTTTCTCAAATTTCTCTGTGAAGAACTGAGATGAATAGGAGTGCTTTAGCGGAAAACCGATGAGTCCGTAGCTGTCCATACCTCTATTTTTCAGCGATATACAAGGTTGTTATCCCCAGGGTGTATCGTCTCAGTCGGATGTTTCTGAACCCGTTCTTCTTCAATATCAGCATCATCTCTCTTCCCTGCGGAAACGCGGCAATGGATTCTGGCAGATACTGGTACGCCCGCTGTTCGGTGTCGAAGAGCCCCGAGAGAAAAGGCATCACATACTTTGTATAGGTGCTGTACAACTCTTTCATCGGTGACTTGTCGGGAGTGGTCAGCTCAATAAACAGGAAAACACCTCCGGGCTTCACCACACGCCGTACCTCCTGAAAGCTTTTGTCAATATCCTCGAAATTGCGTACACCGAAAGAGATCGTGGCCGCATCGAAGCTGTTGTCGGCAAAGGTCATCTCAGCACAGTCCTGATACTCAAATCGGATAATATCATCAATCCCTCTTTTTGCGACTTTCTCCCTACCCACGGCCATCATACCCTCTGAGATATCGACGGCAGTGATCGTTTCCGGTTGCAGTATCTTTTGTGCCAGGATGGCGAAATCACCAGTGCCGGTAGCAATATCCAGCATATGCCTGGGTTTGTATTTTCTCAGTTCTTTCAGAGAGTCGCTGCGCCAGTAATCATCAATCCCCAATGAGAGGGCACCATTCAGCCGGTCATACATGGGCGCAATATCATTGAACATGCGGGTCACCTGATCATTCTTCCTTTGGTCTGCATTATAGGGATTTACCTTTTCAACCTTGTAGCTCATCTTTTTAGGTATTCAGTTACATTCTTCTCAATGCGTGCTTCCAGATCACCGGCGTCTGCTTTCACGAATTTTTCCCCGACAATTTTCTCGTACAGTTCAATATAGCGTTCCGATACGTTTTGACAATAGGCATCGCTCATCGCCGGGATCTGTTGACCCTGTTGACCCTGGAACCCCTTCTCCATAAGCCATTGACGTACGAACTCTTTCGAGAGTTGTTTCTGCTCCTCATTTTTGGAGAAACGTTCTTCATACCCTTCGCTGTAAAAATAACGGGATGAATCGGGCGTGTGAATTTCATCAATCAGGTAAATCCTGCCATCTTTTTTCCCGAACTCATATTTGGTATCAACCAGGATCAATCCTTTCTCGGCGGCCATCTCCGTGCCGCGTTTGAACAGACCGTAGGTGTATTGCTCCAGCTGTTCATACTCTTCTCTGCTCACTAACCCCTGGGCAATGATCTCCTCTTTCGAGATGTTCTCGTCGTGACCCTCATCGGCTTTTGTGGTGGGGGTGATGAGAGGTGTTTCGAACTTCTGATTTTCACGCAATCCTTCCGGCAGGGGCACTCCGCAAAGGGTGCGGGCACCTTTTTTGTATTCACGCCAGGCGCTGCCGGTGATATAACCACGAATCACCATCTCCACCTTGTAGGGTTCACAACGTACACCCACCGTTACCATAGGGTCTGGTGAGGCTTGCTTCCAGTTGGGGACGATGTCTGAGGTGGCATCCAGAAATTTCGAAGCAATCTGGTTCAATACCTGTCCTTTGTAGGGGATCCCTCTGGGCAACACTACATCAAAAGCGGAGATCCTGTCGGTGGCGATCATCACCAGCCGATCTTCTCCGATGCTGTACACATCGCGCACTTTACCATTGTAAACTTTTGTCTGTCCCGGAAAGAGGTAATTTGTTTTTGTCAGCGTATCCATATTCTGTTAATTTATTCGTTTGCACTCACTATACTATTCAGCGACACCATATCACACTGGTTAATACATAACAATCACAGGGTCGCTCTTGTTTGATTGTTGCTTATGATGATCCCGGCAGCGTCGTTCTCTCCGCTTTTTCTGTTTGCTCTTCTTTGCGCTGCACGGAAGGACCCTGCCCACTGTCGCTTTCCTTCTCATAGGCCTCTACGATCCTTTGTACAAGCCTGTGACGGACGATATCCTTCTTGTTGAACTCTACCGTTGCAATGCCATTGATCTGCTGCAGCAGTCTCATGGAGTGTATCAGGCCTGACTGCTGGGAGTGAGGCAGGTCTATCTGCGTGATATCCCCCGTGATGATCATCTTCCCGTTGATCCCCAGGCGGGTGAGGAACATCTTAATCTGCGCCTTCGTGGTGTTCTGCGCTTCATCAAGAATGATCACCGCATCATTGAGCGTGCGGCCGCGCATGAACGCGAGTGGTGCAATCTGGATGATCTTACTTTCGAGATACTCTTTCAGCTTCATGGGTGGGATCATATCCTCCAGTGCATCGTAAAGCGGTTGCAAGTAGGGGTCGATCTTCTCTTTCATGTCGCCCGGCAGAAACCCCAGCTTCTCACCGGCTTCCACCGCAGGACGGCTGAGAATGATCTTGCGCACCTGCTTGCTTTTCAGTGCGCGGACAGCCAGGGCTATAGCTGTATATGTCTTGCCCGAACCGGCAGGGCCGATCGCGAAAACCATGTCATTCACATCGAACGCCTCCATCAGCTTCTTCTGATTGGCGGTACGTGCCAGGATGGGTTTGCCGTTCATCCCGTGAATGATGAGATTATCCACATTGATGATTGTGGGTGCTTTGCCTTTTACGATATCCAGTATATCTTCTTCCTTCAGCACATTCATCTCAATGCTGAACTTCTCCAGTTCATGTATCTTCTCCTCAAATGTGGCCAGCTCCTGTTCATCTCCTATCACCTTGATCACATTGCCCCTTGCCACGATACGCAGCTTGGGGTACAATGTTTTCAGTAACTGTGTATTGCTGTTGTTGATACCGAAAAAAACCAGCGGGTCAACATTCTCAAGGATGATAATACGTTCAATCATTCTTCGTTTTTATTGAAATTCAAAGCATATTGACGGGTAATGTTCTCCTCACCTTCGATGTAATTGATGAATGCACTGTTGACCAGCCTGTTGCCGCCTGGGGTGGGGTAGTTGCCCGAGAAATACCAGTCACCGCTGTTGTTGGGGCATGCTTTGTGCATGTCCTCGATACTCTGGAACACGATTTGTACTTCTGCTTTTATATCTTTCGAGGTGAGCATCTGCGCAATTTTGGCAGAGATCTCTTCGTCGGTAAATGGAGCATATATATCTTTCACATGATTGATGATCTCCTCTTTACGTTTATATTTCTGCGCTACTGATTTCTTGTATGTCTCTTCGACGATATGCTGCAGGCCGCGCTCTTTCAGCAGCTCCAGGGCTGCCTTGAAAGCAATGAACTCACTCATGCGCGACATGTCTATACCGTAACAGTCGGGGTATCGTATTTGTGGGGAGGAGGAGACGATAACAATTTTCTTCGGGTCAAGCCGGTCGAGTATTTTGATGATACTCTGCTTGAGTGTGGTCCCGCGGACGATGCTGTCATCGATAATCACCAGGTTATCCACCCCTCTCCTTAACGATCCGTAAGTCACATCATAGACATGTGCGGCGAGGTCATTCCTGGCATTACCCTGCGCAATGAAAGTACGCAGTTTGATATCTTTGATGGCCACCTTCTCAGACCGCACACGCTTTGAAAGTATTGCGTCAATCTCCTCTTTGCTTAGACTGTCCCTTTTCTCAAGAATGGTCTGTGCTTTCTTGTGGTTGAAATGATCCTCCAGCCCCTGTTGCATGCCGTAATAGGCTACCTCTGCGGTGTTGGGGATAAATGAGAAGACCGTATTGTCGAAATCATCATCAATGGTTTCAATGATTTTCGGAACGAGCAGCTCTCCCAGCTTCTTCCGTTCACGGTAAATATCGTAGTCCGACCCGCGTGAGAAGTAGATCCGCTCAAAAGAGCAGGGTGTTATCTTCTCTTTCTTCTCCTGGATCTGATGCAGCGTGATGGAGCCGTTGCGTTTCACCACGAACGCTTCGCCCGGCTGCAGCTCATGTACCTCTTCTTTCTTCAGGTTGAACGCCGTCTGAATTACAGGACGTTCCGATGCCACCACTGCCACTTCATCGTCGTAGTAATAAAATGCGGAACGTATGCCCCAGGGGTCGCGCAACGCGAAAGCGTCTCCGCTGCCAATTAACCCACAGAGGGCGTAACCACCGTCCCATATTTTGGAGGCTCGGTTTAAGAGGAAAGGGATATCCAGCTTCTCCTCAATCTGATGACTCACCTGTTGTCCGCTCAGGTTGCTTTTTTGCAGATGATCATACTGGTACTGCACCTCCCTGTCGAGATAATGTCCGATCGACTCCAGCATGACAAACGTATCGGCGAACTCGCGCGGGTGTTGTCCCTCCGCTATCAGCTGCCCGAACATCTCATCTACGTTGGTCATATTGAAATTCCCCGCCAGGGCCAGGCTGCGTGAAGCCCAGTTATTTCGTCGCAGCAGCGGATGCACATAGGTCAACCCGCTTTTACCGGTGGTGCTGTATCGCAGGTGTCCTATAAAGAGCTCCGAGGCAAAGGGAACAGATTTTTTTACAAAATCAATATCCTTTAACTGCTCTCCGGTAAATTGCCGGAAGGAGGAGTGTACTTTGGAGAATATATCCGCAATAGCGCCTGAGCCTACAGCCCTCTCCCTGAAAATATACTCATTGCCGGGGGCAGCCTCCAGCTTCACCGCACCCAATCCCGCACCTTCCTGGCCGCGATTGTGTTGTTTTTCCATGAGCAGGTAGAGTTTGTCCAACCCATATTGCCATGATCCATATTTTTGATAATAATAGTCGAGGGGTTTGAGGAGGCGGATTACTGCGATACCGCACTCATGCTTGATGATGTCAGTCATTGATAAACCTTTCTGAAATTTTGATACAAATTTACGCTTATTTGTGGAGATTCTATCAGTTTTGTGGCTATAATCTTTCCAAAAAATATTGATGACCCAATTTGTTGTTGTTCACCATAGGGGGACTGGTCGTTGGGGTTTTTAAAAAAGTTTGTTCTATCTTTGTTTTACAAAGAAGGATTGAGCATGAATTGGGAACAGTTATTATCAGCGACAAGGTTCGGCATGGAGCATTATGAAGATGTGAATAAACATGAACGGACAGAGTATCAGCGTGATTACGACAGGCTGATATTTTCATCACCCTTCCGCCGTTTGCAGAACAAGACGCAGGTGTTTCCTCTACCGGGGAGTGTGTTCGTGCATAACCGTTTGACACATAGCCTGGAGGTCTCGAGCGTGGGGCGTTCGCTGGGTGAGAATGTTGCACGTAAGTTGCGCAGTAAATACCCAACCGCTCAGGCACATTTCGAAGAGATTGGAGCGATCGTCTCCGCAGCATGCCTGGCACACGATCTTGGAAACCCCCCTTTTGGCCATTCCGGTGAGAAAGCGATCTCCACTTTTTTCTCTGAAGGGAAAGGAGCCTCTCTGCGAGCAGTGGTGGAGGAGGAGGGGGGACGATGGACCGATTTCACCTCTTTTGAGGGAAATGCCAATGCCATACGTTTGTTGATGCATCAGTTCAGGGGAAGACGTAAGGGTGGTTTTGCGATGACCTACTCCACGCTCGCCTCAGTGGTGAAATATCCCTATTCATCCGCCTTGAGCGGAGGAAAGAACAAGTTCGGTTTTTTCGCTTCCGAAGAGAACGATTATCTTCGCATTGCCAATAGTCTGGGTGTCAACAAGCAGAGCGACAACCCCTTACGGCTTGCTCGATATCCACTGGTTTATCTGGTGGAAGCAGCTGATGATATCTGTTACCAGGTGATGGATATCGAAGATGCACATAAACTGCATCTGATCTCCACCGAAAAGGCGATGGAGCTGTTGCTTGCTTTTTTTGACAGTGGCAAAAGGGAAAGAAGTGAGAAGACCCTCACGCTGGTGAATGATGTGAATGAACAGATCGCCTATCTGCGTGCCGGAGTGATTGGCTTGCTGGTAGAAGCATGTGCTGAGATTTTTGTTGCGAACGAGGAGAGGATTCTTTCAGGAACCTATACCGGTTCGCTGATAAAGCATGTATCACCTGAAGTGGCAGTTGCTTACACTACCTGTTCTGAGTTTGCTTTTCAGCATATTTATCGTTCAAAGGATGTGCTGGATATTGAGCTGGCAGGTTATCGTATTATTGGTTTCCTCCTGGAGGTCTTCACCGATGCGATTCAGAAACCGGACCATGCCTACTCCAAATTGCTTCTGGACAGAATCCCTGAACAGTATGAGACCGATGCGATCACGATGTATGGGAGAATACAATCTGTCATCGATTATGTCTCAGGTATGACCGATGTCTATGCACTCGATTTATATCGCAAAATCACAGGAATGGGATTACCCGTTATTTGATTTTACTTACGATTTGATTAAATAAGGTATTTTTTGATTTTTTATTGAAATTGTTTGGAGGGTTTTAATTTCTTTTTTATATTTGTCTCGTGGTTTTTTCATAATAGTATTAGATTTAAGGTTAACATGTTTGGCAGAGTGTCGAGAGACATTCTGCCAATTTAGTTATAGCTGCTTCTTTCAGCCACCTTCCGGGATAAACAGCAACAACCTGTTCTGCCGTAAAAAGCGGGATTCTGCCCATTATTCACGGTAAATCAAAAAAAGAGGGCTGAATATTTTTGATGTAGTCCAAACTTGTTTATTTTTGTGTAACAATTCTTATACATATGCGAAAAACATTCACTCTTCTCTCTGTGATCCTCCTTTCTCTACTGATTGTACAATGTAACACCGGTGACAGGGAGTTAAATAAAAAACTGACACAGATGGCTGCAGAGCTCAATGAATCTGCACCGGTTTCGCTCGATCAGTACACCCGGTTTGAGGAAGCCACCGTGACAAACGATAATGTATTCCGCTATCGTTACAGTGTGATGAACATCAATAATCCCGATTCATTGCTGGAGAACAGGGTGGAGGCACTTATGAAGAATATTAAAACAATGTTCTCCACCAATGCAGATCTGCGCATATTCACAGAAAACGACGTTGTTATTGAATATATTTATACCGATGAACAGAACAATATCATACGTACAATAAAAATTAACCCTGAGGATTATCAATAATAACAAAAAACTATGAACCGCTATTTTTATATTGACGCAGAAGGGAAGCAAAAAGGTACTTTCTCCCCCAACGAACTCAGACATGAGAATGTGAAGCCTGAAACGCTTGTCTGGACACAAGGTATGGAGCAATGGAAGCGTACCGATGAGGTGGCTGAGTTAAGCTTTCTTTTTGCCGGCTCATCAGTTACTCCCGAAACAGAGCAGACAGGACAGATGCAACAAGCGCAGCAGGACCGGCCTGTTACTCCTTACGGACCACAGACGCTTCAGCCAATGCCAAAGACATGGCTGGTGGAATCGATCCTGGTGACCATCCTGCCATTTATTCTCTGCAGCAGCTTTCTCAGTCTTCTGGGGATTATCGGCATTGTCTATGCAGCCCAGGTAGAGTCATTCTTCAACAGGGGTGATTACGCTGCATCAGCCGAAGCATCCCGTTCAGCCGCCAAATGGACCAAAATAGGGTTGTGGATAGCCGTTGGCTGGATATTGCTGATCGTGGTTGCAATCATTCTTCTCTTTGTCTTTGTTGGCTCCGTCGCAGGGATAGGCGAATTGTTGAATACTTAACATATAAAAAACATATGGAAGATCAAACAGATAGATCCCCGCAGGGTCAGCCACCCATGCCGCCTCCCGTGCCACCACAACAACTACCCTATCATCAACAACCAGCGGAGGGTCTCCCTCCCCTGAAGCCCAACAACTGGCTCTGGCAGTCAATTGTGGCTACGATACTCTGTTGTCTCCCACTGGGGATCGTGGGGATTGTTTATGCAGCAAAGGTCGATTCACTCTACTTTAACGGACAGTATGATGCATCGGAGAGGGCGGCGAAAAAAGCCAAAATGTGGACTGCGATTGCTTTTACAATCGGCATTCTTTACCTGATACTATGGATCATCCTGTTCTCAACAGGCAATATGCCGGCATATATGGAGAACATTATTGAAGAGAGTGCCAGCGGGTATAACTTCTAAGCGCTCCTGCTCCATCAGTGAACAGAACAACTAAAATAGGGATTGCCGCTGCTACAGCTATCATGCTTGTGGCAGCGCTCTCTCTTTTTTTTATTTTTGATCCTGAGGCCCATCCTTTTTTTCCGCAATGTCCCTTTCTGCTCACCACCGGTTTTGAATGTCCGGGGTGTGGTTCGCAAAGAGCCATCCATCATCTGTTGCATCTTGACATTGTGGCTGCATTGAAACAGAACACCTTCGTGGTGCTGGCGCTGCCATACATCTTTTTGGGTATATACCTGGAGTATCTCGGTGGGCGAAGACGCCATCCCCGGCTGGAGAAGATCTTCTTCGGGAGGTGGTCCGCTTTGGTGGTGTTGTTCGTGATTATTGTTTTCTGGATTGGGAGGAACCTGTTGTAAGCCCTTTTACCTGTTAAGGCAGCTTGTTCTTTAAAAATCTCCCTGTATGTGATTCCCCACAGGCGGCAATCTGCTCAGGTGTGCCCGAGCAGACCACGTAACCTCCCTCTTTCCCGCCTTCCGGCCCGATATCGATAATATGATCGGCATATTTGATCACCTCCATATTGTGCTCAATGATGATCACCGTGTGTCCCCGCTCAATCAGCGCATTGAATGCTTTCAGGAGCGTTTTGATATCGTGAAAGTGGAGGCCTGTGGTCGGTTCATCGAAAATGAAAATGGTCGGTTTTGATTTCTCCTCACCAAGGTAAAAGGCCAGTTTTACACGCTGGTTCTCACCACCCGAAAGGGTTGAGGATGATTGTCCCAGCTTTAGATAGCCCAGACCCACATCCTGCAGTGGCTGCATCTTCTTTGTGATTTTCTTCTCTGTGGTTCCTTTCTGTTCACCGAAGAACTCGATGGCCTGGTTGACTGTCATCTCAAGAACATCGTAAATAGTCTGTCCCTTGTATTCAACTTCCATCACCTCGGGCGAGAAACGTTTGCCGTGACACGATTCACATTCCAGCTTAATGTCGGCCATAAACTGCATCTCCACTGTGATGGTGCCTTCACCCTTGCACTCCTCACAACGCCCTCCTTCCACATTAAAAGAGAAGTAAGCCGGTGTGAAATCCATCTGTTTTGCCAGCGGTTGTGCCGCGAAGAGCTTGCGGATCTCATCGAATGCCTTCAGGTAGGTCACGGGATTGGAGCGGGATGATTTACCTATGGGGTTCTGGTCCACATATTCCACTCCTTTCATAAGCTTGATATCGCCGGAGATGGTGTTAAACTCGGCACGTTCAAGCGCCGTACCCTTGTAATGATGCTGCAGGGCATTATAGAACACATCATTCACCAGCGAGGATTTGCCCGATCCGCTCACACCTGTCACTACGGTCATCACGTTCAGTGGAAACTGCACATCGATGTTCTTCAGGTTGTTCTGCCGTGCTCCTTTGACTTCAATGTAGTTGTTCCATTTGCGGCGTGAGCCAGGAACCTCAATCTGCTCTTCACCGGTAAGATACCTGACGGTATAGCTCTCACTCTCTTTCTCCAGCTCCGCCACATTACCCTGATACATCACCTCACCCCCCAGACGTCCCGCCTTGGGGCCTATATCGATAATATAATCCGCTGCACGGATGATCTCTTCATCATGCTCCACCACCACAACCGTGTTGC
>Ga0265294_10009568_pt1 | contig 11154 bp, 12 predicted proteins | sample MunlanPumphouse3_FD_192504 | JGI IMG/M metagenome (GOLD analysis project Ga0265294, IMG submission 192504) | Groundwater microbial communities from a municipal landfill in Southern Ontario, Canada - Pumphouse #3 | ecosystem: Environmental > Aquatic > Deep subsurface > Groundwater | place...
AAGACCTCACGCTCAACTACGAGATCGAAACCGCCATTTTAGAGCACAACCTCTACGGCGTAGACATCAACGAAGACGCGGTAGAGATCGCAAGGCTTTCGCTTTGGCTACGCACGGCGCGACGGGGACGCACGCTTACCAATCTAAGCGGCAAAATAAAATGCGGCAACTCCCTCATCGACGATAAAACCGTCGCGGAGAATGCCTTTGTGTGGGAAGAGGAGTTTCCCGAAGTGTTTGCACAAGGCAGATTTGACGTAGTGATTGGGAATCCGCCGTATGTGAGACAAGAGATGCTCTCACAAGAAGCTAAAAATCATTTTGCTTCCAGCTATGAAACCTATCACGGCATGGCAGATTTGTATGTATTTTTCGTTGAACGCGCTTTTAAACTTTTAAAAAATGACGGGAAGTTTTCTTACATTTTCCCAAATAAATGGATGAAAGCAGGATACGGCAAACCGTTACGAACTTTCTTAAAACACAAATGTATTGATGAGATAATCGACTTCGGTGATTTACCCGTATTTGAAGATGCAACGACCTATCCGCTGATTTTAACGATGCAACAATCAGAACCTAAAGAAAGTTTTCGAGCTTTAGAACTCACCACACTTAAATTCTCAGATTTAGCAGCTTTTGTCGCAGAAAATGCTCACACGGCTTCTATGCAAGAGTTAGACGAAAACAACTTTTCAATGGGTGGGTCAAATGCAAAACTTCTTCAAAAACTTGCCCAAAACAGTGTGACACTAAGCATTTATTTGGGTGGAGAAGCTTATCGAGGTGTACTAACAGGATTAAATGAAGCCTTCGTCATTGATGAAAAAATCAAAAATGAATTGATTAAAAAAGATCCAAAATCATCTGAAGTCATTAAACCCTTTTTAGCTGGAAAAGACGTTAAACGTTATGAAATACCTACTGCGGAAAAATATCTTATTCTTTTTCCAAAAGGCTTCACAAGAGAACAATCTGGCTATAGCGATGAAATAAATGCATGGACATGGTTATCGCAAACATATTCCGCGATAACAGAATGGCTTGAACTATTTGCCGAAAAGGGACGCAAACGAACCGACAAAGGGGAATTTTGGTGGGAGCTTAGGGCATGCGGTTATTATGATGAATTTGAAAAGCCAAAAATTATGTACCAAGTATTTCAAGTAAAACCAGCATTTATTTATGACGTGAATAATACTTACTGTAATAATGCTATTTGGATGCTTCCAAAAGACGATAAAGTCTTGTTAGCGATTCTTAACTCAAAAATCGGTTGGTTTTTAATCTCTTCGTATTGTACTTCTATACAAAACGGCTATCAGCTTATTTGGAAATATCTTGAGCAGATTCATATCCCTTCCAAGATTACAAACGAACATCGTAGCATTATTGAAAAATTAGTGGATCAACAACTAGAATTAAATCAACGCGCACAAGAGACAAAACAAAACTTCCTAAACGAGCTTGGGCTTGAAAAACTCCCGAAAAAACTCCAAAACTTCGAGGAGCTAGAGTTTGAAGAGTTCGTAAAAGAGTACGCCAAAGCCAAAAAAATCAAATTCGCCGACAAACTCGCCGAACGCAACTTCAAACAAGAGTGGCAAGCGATGTTTGAACAAGACAAAACCATGGCATGTACCCTCAAAGAGCAAATAGAGCAAACCGACAAAGAGATAGACAAAATGGTCTATGAACTTTATGGGTTGAGTGATGAAGAGATTGGGATTGTGGAAAATCAATGTTAAGTATGTCTGATTTATCTGAATTGGGAGACATTATAGATAGGACGTGCGATGCTAATAGCGCTAAGGAATTAGAAACTATTATTGCTACCAATAGCGAATATGTAGAAAGTTTAAATGATTCAATAGAAAAAGTTTACGGCTATTTTTTGCTTGGAAATGCTTACAACGGCGTTAGAAAAACCAAACATAAAGAAAATCTTGATACCGTTTGGTCTTTAGAACAAGAGGAAGTTTTTCAAGAGATATATTATTTTAGAAAGGCAAAATTACAAAATAGTTTTCAAGATTCAGATATAACAACCCAAATAGCTGTAAATGTTAATTTAGGAAATGCTTTTAATCATTACGGGCGTACCGTAAATGCTATTAAATATTTTAACAATGCAACTGGATTAAAATTTTTTGATAAAAATGTTGTGTATCATCCCAATTTCATTTTAGCAAATCTCAATAAGGCGTTGGCATTTGAATATTATGCAAAATTGGAATATGACCATAATCACGCATTTATTTTCAGTCAATTCTCTTATAAAGTTTTTAAAGAAACAATAGAACTTCTCACTATTTGTTTGCAGAAATATAGGGATGAAGATGATTACTATAAAAATATTAAAAATACCATTCTAAAAAAGATTGAAGATTATGAGAAACATTGGAATATAAAAGATTTAGAAGATTTAAGTTATGTCCAAAATTATGAAGTGAAATATTCTACAAATGAGAAAACATATAGAGATTGGTGTTTACAAAACAGGCTTTTCCTAAACCCTCTTAATGAATTAGGAAATTATCAAATTGCATCGCATGATCCGTTAAATTTACCAACTTTGACAACTGATATTAATGACGGATTTCCAAGGTTTATTACTTATTTCAATCAAATGAAACAAGAGTACATTACATACAGGCATCTTTTATTTGAAGGATTAAGTAAAAAAACTCAAAAATTTTATGATAAAGAGACCTCAATAACTGATGATTATGACTATAATCTTTACAGTCTTGATATCGAAAAAATAAAATTAGCATATCGAGGATTTTATTCGATTTTTGACAAAATAGCTTATTTTATGAATGAATACTTTAAAATAGGGTTGTCTGAAGCGAATATTGATTTTAGAAAAATCTGGTATGAATATGGAAAAGATAGAAGAACTATAAAAAAAATTAAATCAATTTTCAATCAAAGTAAAAATCTAGCACTTAGAGGGCTTTATCTTATAAGTAAAGATTTGTTTTATGGTGATGAAAATTCAAAAGAATTTTTGACCGTTTTAGAACCTGAGGCAGAAAAACTTAGTGAAATAAGAAACCATTTAGAACATAAGTTTATCAGCATTAAGGCATTAGATATTGCACGTTTTGAAACTGTTGGTGACAGGGAAAGAAATTTTTATATTACAGAAGATGATTTAGAGGCAAAGACATTGCATCTTGCCCAACTAGCAAGAGAAGCGATGATTTATTTATCTTTTGCTGTTCATGCTGAAGAATCTCGTAAAAGTGATGAAGGCATGTGTATGTCGATAGAATTAACAAAATACAAATAGGGAAAATTATGGATTTACAAAAATACGAAAACAGCACCATAGAGTACAAAAGCCTTAAAAAAGTAATAGGTAAAACCGCAGATTTAAAAAAAAAGGTGTCAGGTGATGCCGATACCTAAACCGCCACGTATCATGCTTACCTCACTTGTGTTATAATCCAAAATCACTATATGCAAGGAAAAACGATGCAAATCTCTATAAATATCAAAAACGAATCGATTTCCAAAAAAATTTTAGAGTTTTTAGCCTCTTTCAAAAAAGAGGATGTTCAAATCGAAACTATCGAAGACGACGCGTCGCAAAAAGAGTCTCTTTCTTCGTTTGCAGGGATGTGGAAAGATAGAGAGATCGACACAAAAACACTTCGAGAATCCGCGTGGAAAAAATAGTTTTAGATACAAATATTTTGATCGAGGTACTCAAAGGCAATCGAGAGATAGTGCGTCAACTCGAAGAATCGCATTTGACCTATGCCATAAGCGCTATCAGTGCGATGGAGCTTTATTACGGTGCACTCAATAAAGCTGAACTTTTAAAACTTCAAAAATTTATCTCTCTTTTTGAGGTGATCGAACTTAACAAAAGCATCTCAAATATTGCAACGGAGCTGATTTTTGAATACTCAAAAAGCCATAACTTGGATATTCCGGATAGTTTGATAGCCGCCACTGCTATGGAGAACAACCTCAAACTCTATACGCTTAACATAAAAGATTTTCGATTTATTAAGAGCTTGAAGCTTTTTTCCTAAACTCAAACCTCACCTCCAAAAATACTCAACATGCCATACATCGGGAGGTGAGGCTTTAGCCTCACAAAAAACGAACCATAAGCCCAAGAGAATTCCAAAGCGACTTTTTGCTAGCATTGCAAAAAAATCGGGGAAACGGTTCGTGAAAAAAATCATCGTCTTATTGGCATGTGTCGGGTTGCTCGGCGCGTTTGAGTTGCAAAAACCCTCTTATAGCTTTTGCAATACAAGCATAAATTATTTGGATTGGAGCCACAGGGTCGAGAGTGAGCCTGCCAGAGAAGATTTTGCTTTTTTAGAGGTTGAAGGGGTCGGCGGGCTGGGGTATGCCTACGCAAACGGGGGGCTTTTTGCCCGAGCGTTTCTCACCGCACACTACCAACGCAGCACCTACTACGACGGAGAAAACGGCTATATGGGCGGTTGGTTCTGGCGCTACGATTTTGAGGCATGGGGCGAAAAGTGGTACGCTTTTCAGTGGCACGAAGTGGAGTTTGAACGCGCAAAAGAGCACTACATGCTAAGTGAGGGCACACGCATAGGCGACGGCGCAAGCTGGGGGCTCAACGGCGACGTCGCTCTTTTTTTCCGCGCAACCGATGCACTCGACCTTGGCATGCAGTACCGCTACGCCTACCAAAAATTGGGGCTCTCACTCTATCAAAACGGTATGATTTATTCTATGAAGTACAACTTTTAAGAGGTGTGTTATAATCCGACCCATGAAGCATGAAACAACTATGAAAACGGCAATCGTCACGGGAGCGCGAAGCGGCATCGGCAAGGCGATCGCGCAAAGGCTTTTGGAACTTGGCTACCGCGTGGTGGGGGTGAGCCGCCGCATCTTGAGCGAAGATTTTACGGATGCAAACTTTTTCCCCTACCAAGCCGATCTCTCAAACGAAAAAGAAACCCTCTTGGCATGTGAAGCACTTAAAAAAGAGAACCCGAGCATACTCGTAAACTGCGCGGGGTTCGGGCGGTTTGAGCCGCACGAAGAGTTAAGTAGCGCGACCATCATGCAGATGACCTTTTTAAACCTCACCGCCCCGATGCTTCTTACCAACGCTCTTTTGCGCTCGCTCAAACAAAACGACGGGTATCTTATCAACATCAACTCCATCGAAGCACTGCGCGCAAGCAAATTTGCAGGGGTTTACGGCGCCACCAAAGCGGGGCTTAAAGCGTTCGGCGACGCACTTTTTGAGGAGACGCGCAAAAGTAACCTTAGCGTCACCAACATCAACCCCGACATGACCCAAACCGATTTTTACAAAGCGCTGCGTTTTGGGGTGAGCGAGGCGGAAGAGGAAAAGCTCTTGGCATGTGACATAGCCGACGCAATCACCCATATCCTCACGATGCGCAAAGGTGCGGTGGTAAGCGACTACACCATCCGAAGCCTGCGGTTTGGGATAACGAAGAAGCGTTAGAATTTTACGTCTAATCTAGAATTTTTTTTTTCGGAGGTAGACTTTAAAAATTCTATGTTTTTCTTAAGTTTTTGCATAACCGCGGCGGTTTCCTCTTTGAGTTCATAGACCACCTTGGCGGCCTCGGCTAAGAGGTACTGCCCTTTTTCAATCTCTTGGAGAGAACCGAATTTCGGGGTTGCATCCATAAGAGCGCCGATCTTCTCGGCGTCTCTTTCTATAATCGCTATCTCTAAATCATTCAGCCACATTCGTCTCTTCCCTCCATGCTTCTAAAAGCCCGCGAAATACGCTAGAAACCTCGTCGAGTTTCTCGATATCGTCGGTGATATTTACCTGCGCCAAAAGCCCGATTTGGTAGTTGTACAATCCGTCGAGGTAGATCCCCACGTCCCCTTGCGTACGATCAAGCGAAGCAAGAAGCTCGGTGATGATGGCGATCGAGCGATTGAGCCAGTAGGTTTTTTTCTCTATATCTTCGTCTTTGATCGCTTTTTTCGCCTGAGCATTAAAACGCAAAACACCCTCGTAGAGCATCTCTATAAGCTTTTGGGGCGATTCGACGCTTATATTGTTTTGCGCATAGATATTATGTGCGGTGCTTCCGTACATCAACGTATCCTTTTTCCTTGTTCTGATTCGCTAAATCGGCAAATGCACCGTTATCTTTAGGAAAAAAAATCAAATTTAAATATAATACCGAATCGGACGATATAGAGTAAATTTTTCATTACAAGGATGTAATCATGGCAGGGAATATCACTTCACTCGGGATAGGTTCAGGCGTTTTAACTGCGGATATCATCGACAAACTCAAAGAGGCGGACAAATCGGCGATCATCACCCCGCTCGATACCAAAATCGACCTCAATAAACAAAAACAAGAGGCATATTCTCTCCTCTCTTCGTTTATGACGACCCTCAAAGGGAGTGCTTCGGCTCTGAGCGACGACACCATATTTGCAGGGAAAAAAGTAGACGTCAGCGGCGATGCGATCGTCACGGTCGATGCGGGAACCAACGTCGAATCGTTCTCCCTTGAAACGACGAAACTAGCCAAAAAAGACGTCACACAATTCAGCGCAGTTGCCGCCAAAGACACCCCCGGAGTAACGGGAGGAAACGGCACGCTCACCATCAGCGGCGTAGAGATCGAATACAAAAGTACCATGAGTTTGCAAGATTTGGCCCAAGCGATCACCGATGCGGGAGGAGATAAATTTTCCGCCTCTATTCTCAAAACGGGCGAAGGGGCTTTTAACCTTATCGTCTCCTCAAAAGAAACGGGAGAAGCAAATGCTCTCACCATTAGCGACAGCGGCAGTTTGGCAACGACTTTAATGACCCCCTACCAAGAAACTACAAATCCTAACGGCTACAAAAAAGTCCAAGAAGCTGCCGACGCCGAATTTGTTTACAACGGTATTGCCATGACGCGCGCTTCCAACACCATCGACGATATCGCCGTGGGGCTGAATATTACCCTGAAAAAAGAGGGGGACGTAGCCAACGTCGATATCTCTTTCGAGACCCAAAATATCGTCGATGAAGTGCAAAACTTTGTCGATGCCTACAACGAACTGATCTCCAACATTAGCGATATGACGCTTGCGAATGCAGAAACGGGGCAAGAGGGTGTATTTAACAACGACAGTTTCGTCAAATCTATCTCGCGCGAACTCGGTTCGATGCTCTCCTCTATGAATATCGGCGGGCAAACGCTCACGGGGCTCGGGGCAGAGACGACCAACCTTGCGGGGGAGCCTGAGATGCTCTACATTTTCGACGTCGATCAAAACGGCAAACTCAGCGTCAATACGGCAAACCTCGAGAAAAAGCTAAACGACGATCCAGAGGGGATGAAAGAGCTGTTTTCAGGTGCTTACGATGAGGATTACAATGCAACAAACGGTTTTTTCGACCTTATCAACAACAAACTCGAAGAGTACACGGGCAGCGGCAAACTTTTGAGCAACTACGAAACCTCGCTTGAAACCGAAGCAAAAAACCTCGCCCAAAGCAGAACAAGCGCGCTTGAATCGCTCAATGTGCGCTACGATACGATGGCGGCGCGTTTTGCGGCGTACGATGCGATCATCAGCAAAATCAACTCGCAGTTTGCTTCGTTACAGATGATGATCGATTCGGAAAATAAATAACGGGGCTCTTTCGTAGCTCATAAACTAGATTCCGTGTCGCGCACGGAATGACGGAGTGGTAAACTGTCGTCACCCTGAACCCTAAAGAAACATCGCGTTGCGAGCGCTATGCTTGTTTTGATTCAGGGTCTAGTTAATGCAAGAATTCAAATAAGTAAAGACACAGGCGGCGCATGTTTAACAATAAAAACATTCTTATCACAGGCGGCACGGGGAGCTTCGGCAAGCAATTTGTCAAGACTCTCCTTGAACGCTACAAACCCAACAAAATCATCGTTTACTCACGCGACGAACTCAAACAGTACGAGATGGCACAACGCTTCAACGACAAAGCGATGCGCTATTTCATCGGGGACGTGCGCGATCTACCAAGACTACAAAAAGCGATGCGCGACGTCGATTTCGTCGTGCATGCCGCGGCGCTCAAACATGTTCCCATCGCCGAGTACAACCCGATGGAGTGTATCAAAACCAACATCATGGGCGCGCAAAACGTCATCGATGCCTGTATCGACAACGGAGTCAAAAAAGTGATCGCCCTCTCTACCGACAAGGCGGCAAGCCCCATCAACCTCTACGGTGCCTCCAAGCTCGCCTCCGACAAACTTTTCGTCGCGGCAAACAACATCATCGGTAAAGCTTCTACCCGCTTTAGCGTGGTGCGTTACGGCAACGTTCTGGGTTCGCGCGGTTCGGTGGTGCCCTACTTTCAAAAGCTCATCGACTCGGGTGCTGCATCGTTGCCTATCACCGACCCCAATATGACCCGCTTTTGGATTACATTGCAAGAGGGCGTAGATTTTGTCATCAACAGTTTTATGAGAATGCACGGCGGCGAGACCTTCGTACCCAAAATCCCCTCGATGCAGATGAGCGAGATGGCACATGCCATGGCGCCGCACCTCAAACAAGAGATCATCGGCATCCGTCCGGGAGAAAAACTCCACGAGGTGATGTGCCCCCAAAACGACGCACACCTCACCTTGGAGTTTAAAGACCATTACGTGATCGAACCCACAATCCAGTTCGCCCAAAGGGTCGATTTTACGACCAATGCGCTCGGTGAAAAAGGTGTAAAAGTCCCCTGCGGTTTTGAGTACAGCTCCGAAAAAAACACCCACTGGCTCAGCCGCGAAGAGCTTTTACGCAAAATAGCACAAACACGCCAAGAGGAACAATGATCCCCTACTCGCGCCAAAGTATCGACCAAAACGATATCGACGAAGTTGTAAGGGTTCTGCAAAGCTCCCACCTCACCCAAGGCAGGGAGGTGGAGCTGTTTGAAGAGGCGATCTGTGAGTATATCGGCTCGGCACATGCCATAACCTTCAACTCCGCCACCTCCGCCCTTTTAGCCGCGTATATGGCATGTGGCATCGGCGAAGGGGATGAGATCATCACCACCCCCATCAGCTTCGTTGCGACTGCGAATATGTTCGTCTCTTTGGGTGCAAAACCGATCTGGTGCGACGTGCGGCTGGACGGCAACATCGACGCAAGCCGCATAGAAGCACTCATCACCCCAAAAACCAAGGCTATCGTACCCGTCGCGTTTGCGGGCAAACCCGTAGCAATCGAGAAAATTTTGGAACTGGCAAAAAAACATAATCTTATCGTGATAGAAGACGCCTCCCACGCGTTTGGAAGCGCCATAGACGGCAAAAAAACGGGCACCTTTGCCCCTATGAGCATCTTTAGCTTCCATGCCATAAAACCCCTCACAACGGGCGAGGGTGGATGTATCACTACCGATGATGCAAGCTTGGCATGTAAACTTCGTCTTATCCGTTCCCACGGAGTCGTTAAAAAACAGCTGTGGAACTCCGACATGCCAAGCCTGGGCTACAACTTCCGACTTACCGAATTTGCCGCGGCTTTGGGGCGGTCGCAACTGGGTCGCTTGGATAGTTTTTTAGAGATGCGCGAAAAAATTGCCCGCTACTACGATGAGAGATTGGGCGCTCATAAACTCTTTACTACAATAAAGCTCAATGAGAACATCCGTTCATCAAGGCATCTCTACCCCGTCTTGCTGAACCCTACGCTGCATTGCGTCAAAGAGGAGATTTTTGAAGCCTTACATGCCAAAGGTTTGGGGGTGCAGGTACACTACAAACCGATCTACCAAAACTCGTTTTACAAAGAAAAGTTCGGCGCGACCCGCCTTGACGTCGCGGAAGATTTTTACCGCAGTGAGCTCTCCATCCCCTGCCATCAGGAGATGACCCTCGATGATGCCGCAAAGGTCGCCGACACCCTTTTAGAGGTGCTTGAAGCGTATAAACACCGAGGATGCAGTTTCTAATGGATGCCATAGCGATCATCCCCGCACGCGGCGGCAGCAAAAGGATCCCCCGCAAAAACATCAAGCTTTTTCACGGCAAACCGCTTATCGCCTACTCCATAGAAGCGGCACTCGCAAGCGGGCTCTTTGGCGAGGTGGTGGTAAGCACCGACGATGCAGAAATAGCGCAAATAGCCCGTGAATACGGGGCAAGCGTGCCCTTTATGCGCCCCAAAGATTTGAGCGACGATTTTACGGGCACGGGAGCGGTGATCGCACATGCCACGGCATGGCTTTTACAAAACGGCAGAACATTTAACACCGTTTGCACCATCTACGCCACCGCCCCTTTTTTAGACCCCAAATACCTCAAAGAGGGAGTTGCTAAACTCAAAAACTCCGATGCCAAGTACGCCTTTAGCGCCGCTTCGATGCCCTTTCCGATCCAACGCACGTTTAAGATCACAAAAGAGGGGCGCTGCGAGATGTTTTGGAGGGAAAACTTTGCAAAACGCAGCCAAGATTTAGAGACCGCCTACCAAGACGCGGGGCAGTTTTACTGGAACGATTTGACCAAAAACTCCAAAGAGATCATCTTCGGCAAAGACTCTATTCCTATCGTTTTACCCCGCTATTTGGTACAGGATATCGACGATGAAGAGGACTGGGAGCGCGCGGAATTGCTCTATGAAAGTTTAAAACAAAAGGGTGTATAATCGCCTCTACACAAAAGGAGTTACGATGGGTGCACTACGACTTGAAGATTTACCGCATTATACCTACGATGACTATAAAAATTGGGATACCCAAAACTGGGAGTTGATCTACGGCGTGGCGTATGCTATGTCCCCTGCGCCGATGATACAGCATCAAAAAATCAGCAACAATATTGCATGGGAATTAAAAAATATCTTTGGTGCGTGCAAAAAATGTCAAGCCCTTCTTCCCGTAGATTGGAAAATAAGCGAAGACACCGTCGTACAGCCCGACAACAGCGTCATCTGCCACACGCCCGAACATGACGCCTACATCACCAAAGCCCCCAAAATCATCTTTGAGGTGCTTTCAAAATCGACCGCCAAAAAAGATACGGGGCTCAAATTTGAGCTTTATGAAAAAGAGGGGGTGGAGTACTACGTGATCGTCAATCCCGACGAAAGACATGCCAAGGTGTACCGTCTGCACGAAGGGCGCTATATCAAGATGCTCGATGCAAGCGACGAGAAAGT
>Ga0265294_10009569_pt1 | contig 11152 bp, 8 predicted proteins | sample MunlanPumphouse3_FD_192504 | JGI IMG/M metagenome (GOLD analysis project Ga0265294, IMG submission 192504) | Groundwater microbial communities from a municipal landfill in Southern Ontario, Canada - Pumphouse #3 | ecosystem: Environmental > Aquatic > Deep subsurface > Groundwater | place...
TTTAATGCGGTTTCTGTGGCCGAGCTGTTGAGTCTCTCTCCGCCGGCCACGTTTAAGGCGGTTTTTGTGGCTGAGTCGTCGAGTTTCTCTCCGCCGGCCACGTTTAATGCGGTTTCTGTGGCCGAGCTGTTGAGTCTCTCTCCGCCGGCCACGTTTAAGGCGGTTTCTGTGGCCGAATCGTCGAGTTTTTTGCCGCCGGCCACGTTTAATGCGGTTTCTGTGGCCGAGTCGTGAAGTTTCTCTCCGCCGGCCACGTTTAGGGCTGTTTCTGTGGCTGATCTGTGTGAAGAAGTGAATGATGATAAGTCCATTTTGCCGGCAGCGGCAACATCTTTCAGGAATGCTTCCGAATTTTGAGATGTGAAGTGCAGGTCGTGATAGGCCCAGACGTCATTTAGCGGCCAGCGGTCCTCCGGGGCAATAAATTTGCGAAGAGTGGTAGCAGTAGGAATCGCAAAGGATCCCATCTCAGTGTTGAAGCCGTCAGCTCGGATAAGGGCATAATAAGAGGCATCTTCAAAGTAGTTCCATGGGCCGCTTGTCCCCATATTCAAGAATCTTGACTGACCGTGATAATGACGTGCAGGATCTTCATTTGCAATTAGTTCGGCAAATCTGTCTTCCAAGCCGGCAGGCGCAAATCCCTCATTGCGGGCACCCCAGACTGCGATGGAAGGGTGGTAGCGGAAGCGTTTGACCACATCCTCGACATTGATGAGGAAGAGATTTTGATCCAGAGGATCTACAGTATCTTCCCCTGTCATCCAGAAGTCATTCCATACAAGCATGCCGTATTCGTCTGCAAGAGTGTAGAACGTTTCCTCTGTAGATTCACCTGTCCAGTTGCGGATTATGTTGAAGTTAAGATCTTTGTGCAAAGCAAAAAAAGGTTCGAGTCGTGCCCTTGACGAGCGTTTCATGGCATCGTCCATGCCCCAGTTCCCACCTCTGCAGAAGATCCTTACACCGTTTACTACTATTACAAGGTTCTCTCCGACAGGATCATTTTGACTGATTGGCTCTATGCCGGCAAGATTGTGGCTCGCGAGAGTCGGGATATAGATATTTTTTTCTTTGGAAAACAAAACTCTCCGTTCATTATCGAATAGCGGCTCACGCTTGCCGTAAGTTGAGCCATAAATTCTCTCTGTCGGATTGAAATTAACTCTTACAGCGCGGCCTGCAGTTGTATCGCTCTGCAGTAAACTGACGGAATCGGAGATTATAATGCCTTCAGGATCATCGACCATCAATTCGTAGGATATTTCGCGAATGCCGAAGCGGAAGGATTTACTGTCGGAAAGGGTGCCCCTGTTACTATTGTCACAGCTTCCCTCACTACTGCGAGAGTTTCTTGCTCCAGCTCCAAGGCTCCCTTCAACTGCTCCAAAGCTCCCTGCTCCAGCTCCAAGGCTTCTCGCTCCAGTGCCAAGGTCTCCTGCTCCAGCTCCAAGGCTCCCTTCCACTGCTCCAAGGCTTCCTGCTCCAGCTCCAAAGCTTCTCGCTCCATCGTCCATGTCTCCTGCTCCTTTGTCAAAGGTCTCAAGCCGGAGCTTATAAAGATTTTGAGCGCCATAACCATTTGGCCACCACAGCTTTGGATTATCAATAATAAGTTCAGGATGCTCTTCGCATGATAATACGATATTCTTGACCTCATCAGGATAGAGATAGTAAGAGTGCCTTACAGTAATTTCCTGATCTCCATTTGTAATAGTGGCTACCAACTCACCGTTAATTACCTCTCCGGATACGTTCTCAATGGGCGTTTCAATGTAAATTGCCGCTTTGGAAGTGTCCGGAAGTGGCAGGTCTGTGGCGATGATGGGATTTTCTATCCTCAGATACCCTCCGGAAATAAGCCTGACATCTTGCCATATACCTATGTTTCGATCCCGTATGGCAGGCATCCAGTCCCAGCCGACACTTGCTATGAAAGTAGGGCCGTCAAGGCTGGTGGCTCCCCCGTTAAGTCCCTGCCCCTCAGACATACTCTGTTCGTGTGGAATACCGGGATGTTCAAGTGGAAAGACAGTAACTTCAAGTAAATTATCTTTTTCGCGGAGAATGGAACTTACCTCAAAAATGGCTCTGTGAAAGGCTCCGGCCGTTGCACCTATCTTTGTGCCGTTTAGTGAGATAGATGATTTATAATTGATTCCGTAAAAAGTCAGGTACATATTCTCATCAGCAAATCCTGTGGGAGAGTCAAAAGAGATGCTGTATCTCCAACTCATCTTTGAGAGAGAGTCGGGAATGGCCAAGTTATTCAGCCCGTAATATGGATTGGGGTAGAGGCCTGAAGCTACAAGTGTAGTCAGGACGGTCCCCGGTACGATGGCGTTATATCTCTCATTGTCAGAGCTATGCAGTACCCATCCGTCGCAAAGAACCCACTCGCGTACTTTATCGGTACTGCCTTGGTAGACCTGTTCCAGTCGAGAGGGGATCTCTCTGAATGGAACTATTTCGGACTTTTGGAATGGGGCGTTGCCTACAGGAAGCACTTTCTGTGGCTCTTTAAGACCGGCCCATACCTCCTGAGCCTGAAGGTTGCAACTGCACAAAGCCGCAAATGCAGTGATGATGGAAAGCAGGCGACGTGACATATCTGTTATTGTTTAGTTAAAAATTGATCGACAGCACGATTAAAGTCCACAGGGTTTCCGTTAGCTATAAAGTGGTCACCTTTAATTAGTTTTATCTCAGCATCCGGAATAGATCTGCCGATCAGCAATGTATGCTTTCTCTTTATCATATCCCTGCTCCCCGCCATTACAAGAGTTTTGGACTTAATCTTTTTCAGTTCAGCGACTGCAATATCAGGGTCATTAACCATCAGACCGAGCAGCTCCGCTTCCTTCAGTGCCTGAGTATCTTGGGATGCCTTGCGCATAGCTTTTTTGTAGCAACACCGGATCTCAACCCGGTATTTTAGTTTTTCTCCGCGAGGGGAGAGGTTGGCTCCGTCAACTATCAGTCGGTCAACTTTTTCCGGATATTTGATCGCAAACAGCAGGGCTATGTTACCTCCGTCTGAAAAACCGAGAATATGAGCTTTTTCCAGATGAAGCTGTTCATTCATAAAGTAAAGCAGATCATCTGCAAACTGACGGATGGTAAATGGTGCTGTTCCTCGAGGGGTAAGTCCGTGTCCGCGAGTATCTACGGCAATAACGCGGTATTTTTCTGTGAAATAATCGATTTGATTGGTAAAATAGGAGCTTTCTTCTCCGTTTCCATGAAGCAAAATTAACGGTTCTCCGCTTCCTTTCTCTTCGTAATGAAGTTCAATATCCATGTTAAGTCACTTTTCTTCTCCAAAGTTATCTATTTTTATTTGAAGATAAGCTATTTGGGCACATTCTTGATTCAGAATTAGTATATTTGTAAAAATTGATGAATAGTATGTCTGTTTTTTATGCCGTATCGATTGTAGGAGCTTTTATTATGCCCCATCCGCCTCTTATTATCCCGCAAGTGGGAAATGGCGAAGAAAAAATAATCCAAAAAACCGTGGATGCCTGTACCGAAGTGGCTGAACGGGTAGCTCAACTCAAGCCTGAGACGATCGTGGTATTGTCTCCGCATACGGTGATGTATGCCGATTATTTCCACATTTCCCCCGGATCTTCAGCTCACGGCAGTTTTGCCGATTATCGTGCGCCGGAGGTGCAAATAGATGTTGAATATGATACTGAGTTTGTCAAAGAGCTTTGCTCGGAGGCAAAAGAGTCTGATTTGCGTGCGGGCACGCTGGGAGAAAAGGATAGATCTTTGGACCATGCTACCATGATACCTCTTTACTTTATCGGACAGAAGTATTCAGGTTACAAGGTAGTGCGCATCGGGCTTTCAGGTCAGTCGGCCACTGAGCATTATAAACTCGGAAAGTTGATTGCGCAGACGGCTGAGAAGCTGGGCAGGAGAGTTGTTATCATCGCGAGTGGGGATCTTTCTCACAAGTTGAAGGATGACGGGCCTTACGGCTTTTCTCCCGACGGACCAAAGTTTGATTCGCAGGTGACTGAAGCTATGGCCGACGGTGATTTTCTGCAATTCTTGAGCTTTGACGAGGATTTTTGCGAATCTGCAGCCGAGTGTGGCTTGCGTTCTTTCAGGATTATGGCCGGAGCCTTTGACGGGATTTCAGTCGGGTCAGAGCTGCTTTCATACGAAGGGCCATTTGGCGTCGGGTATGGTGTGGCTGCTTTTTTGCCGAAAGGTGTTGATGAGTCGCGTCATTTTGATCTCCGGTTTGAGGAGAATGAACGCAGAAGGCTTGCCTCTATCAAGGCAGGGGAGGATGAGTATGTGCGATTGGCTCGTTACAGTGTGGAGACTTTCGTCAAAACGGGGAAGAGAGGCTCTGTAGCCGACTTTCTTATAACGGAAGATGTGGTAGACCGAGAAAAAGGAGAGATGCTTGGATCCCGTGCAGGAGTATTTGTCTCTATGAAGATAAACGGTATCTTGCGAGGCTGTATAGGCACTGTTTCGCCGGTGACCGGCTCTGTAGCCGAGGAGATATTGCGCAATGGCGTTTCAGCCTGTTCGGAAGATCCGCGTTTTGAGCCTGTTGAGGAGAGTGAACTCTCAAAGATTGTCTATGATGTGGATGTGCTTGGTGAGATCGAAGATATTCCAGATGAGTCGTATCTCGATGTAAGGAGGTATGGTGTGATAGTAAGCAGTGGTGGACGCAGAGGCTTGCTGTTGCCTGATCTTGAGGGTGTTAATTCTGTAGATCAGCAGATTGACATTGCTCGACAAAAGGCCGGTATTCCAAAGGGGCAAAAACTGAAGTTACAGAGATTTGAAGTAATTAGACATAAATAATATGGAAGCAATCTGCAAAATATGTCCGCGGCATTGTAACTTGTCCGAAGGACAGCCCGGTGCATGTCTCGGAAGGGTATGCAAAGATGGGGTAGTGGTCTGCAAAAATTACGGACATCTAACCGCCATAGCTTTGGACCCGATAGAAAAGAAGCCCTTGATGCATTTCCATCCGGGAAGTAAGATCCTTTCCGTGGGGAGCTACGGCTGTAATATGCATTGCCCTTTCTGTCAGAATTACGATATTTCCACGACAGATAAGGTCGAGACTTGGATGGTCTCTCCCAAAATGCTGGCAAAAAAGGCGCAGGAACTGACTGCAGAAGGCAATATAGGTGTAGCCTATACTTACAATGAACCTTTTATAAGTTACGAATACGTAATGGATTGTGCTGCAGAGGTTCACAAATTGCAGCTGCAAAATGTCGTAGTCACCAACGGAATGATTTGCGATGAGCCTTTGCAACAGATTTTACCTCTGATTGATGCGATGAATATCGATTTGAAGGCTTTTACCGACAAGTTTTACAAGATGGCAGGCGGTGACCTTGCAACCGTTAAAAACACAATTGCGGTTGCATCCGAGGTGTGTCATGTCGAAGTTACAACCCTGATTATTCCTGATTTGAACGACTCCGTCCAAGAGATGGAAGAGATATCACAGTGGATTGCTTCCATAAATGAAAATATACCATTTCACGTAAGTAGATTCTTCCCGTGTTACAAGATGGCAGACAGCAAACCTACTCCTGTAAAGATGGTCTATGATTTAGCAGATATAGCACGTAAATATCTCAAACACGTCTATACCGGCAATTGTTAAACAGATATAAACTAAATGATAATGATGAAACGCTTTCTTCTGTGCGGTGTAATGGCCGTTACTTTTTCCATTTCCGCATTGGCGGGAAAGCCGCATATAGCAGTAATCGCAACCGGAGGCACGATTGCAGGGACGGCAACAAGCTCTACAATGGCAGGATATACTCCGGCTCAACTTACTGTCGAATCGATCCTCACTTCCGCCCCGCAAGTACGTGAACTTGCAGATATTACCCCAATACAACTATGCAATATGGCAAGTCAGGCGATGAACAACGAGACTTGGCTTCGGCTTGCGCGTACAATTGATTCTCTGTTTGCAACGGGAAGTTATGATGGAGTGGTTGTTACACATGGAACTGATACAATGGAAGAGACAGCCTACTTCCTTCATCTTACAATTAAATACCCCAATCCGGTAGTGATTACGGGGGCGATGCGTCCCGCAACCGGATTGAGTGCTGACGGGCCTGTTAATCTTTTCAACTCAGTTGCCCTGGCCTCAAGTCCGTCTGCACGACACAAGGGTGTAATGATTGTAATGAATGATTATATTTTGTCGGCAGATGATGTCATAAAAAGCAATTCCGTTAATACCAATGCCTTTGAATCACCTAATTACGGAGCATTAGGGGTGATGCGTGGAGGTGTGCCCGAGTTCTTCAGGGAGCCGCTTCTTTGCCATACTGAAAATACTGATTTCTCGATATCTCAAATTGCAGAACTTCCTGTTGTCGATATTGTTTATTCTTATGCTAATGCAGATGCAACTGCGTTTAATGCGCTTGTTGAGCATGGAGCCAAGGGTATTGTCATTGCCGGGGTCGGCCACGGCAATTATACACCGTCAATTGGTGTGGCTGCCCGAAATGCTGTAAAGCAGGGGGTAGCCGTGGTGCGTTCAACGCGAATAATCGAGGGCGGGGTCTCTTTCGAATTAGAGGAGCCTTTTGAAGGTCAGATTTCGGCATTCTACAAGTCGCCGCAAAAAGCCCGCATCCTGTTGATGCTTGCTCTTACCCGAACTACGTCTCCTGCCGAGATTCAGGAGATTTTCCTGAAGTATTAGCTTGGTATAATTCATTATTCTTGCAATTTCAGCGAATAACCGATAACTTTGGCACCTGCAAAACGAATTAACATGATTGCTTTAGATTATTCCAAGCGTAATCCCGCTATTGATATTTTACGTGCCTTGACAATGGTCCTGATGGTGTTTGTCAACGATTTTTGGACTGTTAAGGGCGTTCCTTCATGGATGGCTCATGCGGCTTATGACCAGGACATGCTCGGTCTCTCGGATATTGTATTCCCATGCTTTTTATTTGCTGTGGGGATGTCTATTCCTTATGCTCTTGAAAATGCCTTTGCAAAGGGGCGCAGTGGCGTTCAGATTGTCGGACATATCTTGAAGCGGACATTGGCTCTGCTGATTATGGGAGTCTATCTGGTGAACACTGAAGGTGGAGTATCAAAAGAGTTGGGCATGAGTTCAAGCATATACAAGATCCTGCTTATAGCCTCATTTTTCCTGATATGGAATGTTTATCCTAAGAGTGAAAAGCCTTCCCGCAAGCGTCTCTACATCATTTTGCAGATAGTAGGAGTCCTGCTTTTAATCTATCTTGGTGTTATCTTCAGGGACGGTCAGGGCAACTTTTTGAGGCCCAAATGGTGGGGAATTCTCGGTTTGATAGGATGGACCTATCTGGTATGTGCATTTGTCTATTTCTTTACAAGGGACAAGTTGAAATATCTTGTACCTGTATGGGCTATCTTCTTAATTTGGAGTATGTTGCGCTGTAACTTAAAATCGACTGGCGTGCCGTTGCTCAATTTGCCGCAAGGCAATGCTCTTGACGCCTTCGTGGGAATCCTGCATATTGACGGTGCTTCCTGCGCGCTGACGATGGGGGGAGCGTTACTCTCTGTCATCGATATGAGATGCAGAAGGCTGACGAACAGGAAGAGAGTTGTGACAGCTTTGGCACTGGTTGCCGCTCTTATTTTGCTTGGTTTGGCAACTAACCGTTTCTGGATTATCTCCAAGTTGCAATCTACCGTACCTTGGGCTCTATTCTGCTCCGCTATTTCGACAGGTGTCTATTTTCTTTTGGTCTGGGCGACCGAAAATGGAAAGGAGAAATGGTTCGATATTGTACGACCTGCCGGTACGGCTACCTTAACTTGCTATATGGTGCCGCATATCCTGTATGCCATTCTGATTCTTACAGGCATAGGGACCATGCGGCCTGCCTGGTGCGCAAGTGGCCTCCCTGGTCTGCTGACCTGCCTGATCTTCTCACTGGCGTGTGTGGGCTTTACATGGTGCCTTGGTAAGCTGCATATTAAACTGAAGGTATAGATGTTGCGTCACAGAAGTTTAGTCTTTCCTATTGCGATTGTCTTGGGGGTGCTTTTTCACCGATACCTGGTGGTATTGAAGTTCCTGACACCGTGCTTTATCTTTTGTATCTTACTGTTGTCTTTTTCTGCTTTTCAGATTAAGAACCTGAAATTCAAAGGATTAAATATGTGGCTACTGATCTTTCAGATAGTAGTGAGCATATCCGCTTATTACCTCTTTAGAAGACGCAGTGAGCTGTTGGCGCAGGGATTTCTTATTGGAATCATTTGCCCTGTTGCGGCTTCAGTCTCTGTTGTGGCCTGTATTTTAGGCGCAAACAGAGAGACAATCACATCTTACACGTTGATCGGTAATTTAGCGGTAGCAATAGTGGCTCCACTCTATTTTACCATCATTGGAGTCCATCCGGAATATACGTTCTGGTACTCATTTTTGATGATTTTAGCCAAATTGGCACCGATCCTGGTTCTTCCGCTCATTGTGGCCCTGCTGTTGCAGAGATTTGCCCCAAAGGTTACCAACGTGCTTGTGCGCTACAATTGGATCTCTTTTTATATTTGGGCAGTCACCCTTACGATAGTAATAGGACAGACAATTGATTATATTTTCAACTCAAGCAGGGATCAAACTGTTACCATCCTGGTGCTTGCAGCAGCCTCTATGATAACGTGCTTTATCCAATTTGCCGTAGGAAGATGGATAGGTAAAAAATATGGAGACACAGTGTCGGGAGGTCAGGGCCTTGCTCAGAAAAATGCAGCGATGGGGGTATGGATGGCGACAATATACCTCAACCCGCTGGCCTCGGTATTTCCGGCCTGTTACTCAGTGTGGCAGAATGTCTTTAACAGCTGGCAGATCTATCGTCACGACAAGAAAGAAAGAGAGAAAAAGAAATTGTAAAGAGATGAAACATACTTTTATGATAATAGCCTTTACCGGTTTACTTTTGACCGTTTGTACTTCTGCATTCGGACAAAGTAAATCAGAGGTTAAGCAGTATAATTCCGCTTTAAAGAAAGGGACTGTAAAGGCTTACGACAAATTTTTAAAGAGGTACGATAAGTCGATTTATTATCCGGCAATACTTTATAAGCGTGACTCTATTTTGTATGCTTCATGCGACCACAGTGATGTACTTAGCGTTATGCAATTTGTAGATCAGAATCCTAATTCCCCATTGCTTGAGGAGGCTGAAGAGCTTATTACAAGGCTGAATACAAGCTCTCTCTCCGTTGAGGAAGCATCGTCTGTTTTCAGCTCCTTTTTTCATGCGGCAGCTGAAGATCAGACTCCGCAACTTTTGGCTGTCGGGCGACGTCATCTGAATGTGGATTATATTACAGGCATTGCTCTTGGTGAGTCAGGAGTACCTGCATCTCATTACAGGATATATACCTTGCGTGATAATCAGGGTATTTGGCTTGTAGATACGGTTGCCGACTATGCAAAGCATTCGTTCGGGGAAGGTATGGTCTCTTCCGAGTTTGCTGATGATATAGGCTATGTTTCTGTTGTAGATCGTATATTATTGTCATTCAGCTATCTTAACCATGATGCCTATGGCCGTAAAATTGAGTATGTCACTAATCTGCTGGATCTCGAGAGTGGACATGTGATGTCTGCCGGCTTCAATGGCAACAATATTCTTCTTGCAAAGGAAAGTAGTGCTGATACTGTTAACCATCAGTATCTTATTGAAGGTCAGAGTCCTGATCTGCTTTCAAGTGGAATGACAATTCCGGAAACAGCTTTTCTTCTCAATAAAATCAACATTAACCCCGGACTGGTAATGATATCAAAGTCCAATGCCATTACTGACAAGGCCGTTGAATGGTGGTACTCTAAAAATCCCAAAGCGGAGACATCTGCGCGAAGTATCAATTTTGGAATTATTTCAACAGAGAGCAGCCTTGTGGCACAATATCTACAGGAGAGCAAGGAAAAATCCCGGACCTATAATGCTGCTTTGTTCAATATTCGCGGTAATACAGTCATTTGTGCATACAGCAAGCGCAGCAAAGAGTATCTGCTTGTATGGTGTGAACCTCAGGCTCAAGATAAAAGAACTGACAAACTGCTCAACACAATCTATTTTGAGGGTGACAATGTGCTTAATCTTTTCTATTACAAAGGCAATCAGACCTTCAAAATCCGTATTAATCTTGCCAATAAATCTGTGCGGCGATAAGCTCCGACTGAAACTAAGAATACATTAGTCCGACTATCCAAAGGATCAGCCTGTTCGGCAGAATCCTTCCGAGCAGACCAAACAACTTGTAGGTAAAGCCTGGAATGACCATGGTCGCCATCCTGCGACGGGAAAGTTGCCTTGTTATGGCTTTAGCAATTGCATCGGGCGACATTCCATTCTGCTCGTCATGCTCCATCTTCTTGAGGGAAGCGGTACATTTGTCATAGTAGGCTGAGTTGGTGTCCATGGCAGCAGCAGTATATTTGCGGTTTGCCGTAAATCCTGTTTTTGTATCGCCCGGAAGCACTGCACAACAATCAATTCCGAATGGACGAAGCTCAATCTTCATTACTTTGGTGGTCTGCAGCAAGGCAGCTTTTACTGCTGAATAGAAGCCTTGATAAGGAATCGGGATAATGCCGGCTACTGAAGAGAGCGTCACAATCTTTCCGGCACCTTGCTTTCGCATTACAGGTATGACAGCCTCAATGGTCTTCATTGCTCCGAAGTAGTTTGTCTCAAACTGGTAGCGAATTTCCTCTACTGAGGTATCCTCTATTGAACCTCCTATGCCGTTTCCGGCATTGCAGACAAGTGCATATATCCGCTGATTGTCGCGAACTATGGTCTCAACAACCGATTTGATCTCTTCCTCTTTGTTTACATCCATTTTTATGGAAATAATCCTGCCTCCGGAAATATCTTCGGTTATGCTGCCATTTCCACTGCGTGAAGCAGAATAAACGATGTAACCGGCCTTCATCAGCATATTGCAGGTAGCCAAACCTATACCGGAACTGCCTCCTGTAACGAGAACTGTGCGCATGATATATTTATTAGAGGACACCGTCAGCCTTGAATACTTTCTCAATGGCAGTCATAGCTCTGTCCAGCTGCTCTTTGGTGTGAGTTGCCATGAGTGAAAACCT
>Ga0265294_10009570_pt1 | contig 11151 bp, 7 predicted proteins | sample MunlanPumphouse3_FD_192504 | JGI IMG/M metagenome (GOLD analysis project Ga0265294, IMG submission 192504) | Groundwater microbial communities from a municipal landfill in Southern Ontario, Canada - Pumphouse #3 | ecosystem: Environmental > Aquatic > Deep subsurface > Groundwater | place...
AATAAGGCTCATGAACTTGCATTTTACGGTGCCGATAAAGTAATATGTATAGATTTCCCAGAACTTAAGGACTATCTTACAGAACAATACTCCCAAGCTGTATATCAAGTAATAACAGAATTCAAGCCCTCTATTGTGCTTTTTGGTGCAACAACTATAGGCCGGGATTTAGGACCAAGACTCTCTGCTCGTCTTGAAACTGGGCTTACAGCCGATTGTACTAAACTAGAAATTTCAGAAGAGAATGAGTTACTTATGACTCGTCCTGCTTTTGGAGGCAATCTTATGGCAACAATTGTTTGTAAAGAACATAGACCTCAAATGTCTACTGTAAGACCAGGTGTTATGCGCAAATGTGAAAAAGATATTACTAAAAAATGTGAAATTATTGATTTTACACCTAAATTCGATGCTTCAAAATTTAGAGTTAAATTAGTTCAAACTGTAAAAGAAGAAAAAGGTAAAATTGATATTGCAGAGGCAAATATCTTAGTGTCGGGAGGCCGTGGAGCTTGTTCTGGAGGGTTGAAGAACCTTAAAGGACTTGCAAAGGTTTTAAATGCCGAGGTTTCTGCATCCAGAGCAGTTGTAGATGCAGGTATTGTATCTCACGATAGACAAGTTGGGCAGACTGGTAAAACAGTAAGGCCACATCTCTATTTTGCATTAGGAATATCGGGTGCTATCCAACATTTAGCTGGAATGGAAGAGTCAGACTTTATTGTTGCAATAAATAAAGATAAATATGCTCCAATATTTCAAGTATCAGATCTTGGTATTGTAGGAGACTGTTCTAAAATAATTCCACTTCTCACAGAACGTCTTGCAAAAGTAAAGAAGGAGAGAGAATAATAACTCATTTTTTAATGAGATAGAAAACAGAATTTATTTAAAATTCCTGTTGCTTGTATTAGCAACAGGAATTTTTAATTTAAGGACTTAGGTTTAAAAGCCCAAGTCAAAGGCCGCAAATGAAGCTATTATTAATGTGAACTCAATTTCAAAAAAGGGACTTTGCGATTTTGATAATATGATCGGAATTTTCCTTATTGTGAAGAATTAAATTAGGTTTTAAATAGTGGAGTTTGAATTGCGATTTGAATAATTTTTCACCGCCTCCGGTTATATTGAGCATAATGGTAGATTCTTTGTTTACTTTACCCGATTCAATTGATTTAATCATCCCTGCAAGAGCTACTCCCGAAGCTGGATGAATATCTATACCCTCAAGTTTTTCAAAAAGAGCAGCTGCATTATGTAATTCTGAATTGCTCACAATTTCTACATCTCCATTGGAATCCATTAAAGCATCATAAAGCCCACCTGCAACTCCATATGGTGGCCTTCTGTTAGATAATACTTTAGCATCTATTTTCAATGCATTTTCTCTAGCTTCATTTTCATTTGGAAATACAATTTCTCTTGTTTGTGCTTTCCATGAATCGTGAATAGGAGTAAAAGGAATGTTTTGAGATGGGATAAGCTTCATTTTATTGCTTCCATAGTGGCCATCTTCTATTAATCTAAGATTGGCCTCCCAAGCGGCTATGGTACCAGTACCACTTCCTACTGCCTGAAAGTAATAATCGGGTATTCTTCCAATTGTGGTTGCAGCCGAAAGTACGGTTGTGCCCATACCATCTCTTCTAGCTACATTTTTGGCGCCTCCTTCTTCAAAGAAAAGAGGTGATTTGCAAATTTTATTTGAAAGATCAATAGCATCAAAATAGTCTGTTCCCGAAGGAGTGCAAATGAGCTTTACATTATCATTTATGCTATGATTGAACCACATTGCATCTAAATAATCGAATGGAATAACAAGCAAAAGTGGAATATTATTATCTGAACAAACTTTTGCAAAGGCTCTAGCTGTGTTACCGGCCGATGCAACCACCATAATGCCGCTATCTTGCTCTGAAAGCCTTGCGCAAACAGAATATGCCTCTGTCTCTTTAAATGAGCAGGTTGTCATGTTAGCGCCTATTTTTGGCCAGTAGCCACTAAAACTTATATAAAGATTAGAAAGTCCCAGATGATTGGCTAGCTCAATACTTTTGTAAGTTTTAGTTACAGTTGAGTTTTTAAGCGTTTTGTTAATGGGTAACCAATCCGAAAATTTATAAATACCTAGAGAATCTTCTCCCACACAAAGCTCTTTTTTTTCATAAATTGCTCTAATCAATGATGGTTTATTATATGATGGGTCGGAGAGAGTCCAACCTGTATCTTCAAAAATATCTCCTGTTGCAAAAGTCTTTAGTCTGTAGTTAGTCATATAGTTATTTCTTATTTATTTAATCAATAGTATTTTACATCATTTGTTTAGCAACAATTTGTGCAATATCCATGGTCTGCTTCTCATATATAGGAGAAAATGTTTTTAGGCATAGAGGGCAAGCGGTAACAAGAATATTGGCATTTTGTGCATTAAGTGCTGTTAATGAATATTTTGTTACTTCTTTTCTCTGTTCATAGCTAAAACCCCTAGTGGCAAGCGAACCCCCACAACAAACACTCATATTTCTCTCCTCTAAAGGTTTAACAAGTGTGGCAAAACTAGATAATACCTCTCTAGGTTGGTCATATATGCCTGAACCTCTCCCTAAATCACATGGGTCGTGATATGCAATCTTTAGTTCACTTTTATTTAAAGAAATTTTACCACTTTTAATTAGTTCGTTTATATATTCTGAATGATGTAATACTCTTATATTTTTAAGTTTGTACTCTTCTTTGAAAATTTTATAACAGATAGGACAGGAGAGTAGTAATATGGTAGCACCTGAATTTTCGATAATTTTTGTATTACTTTCAATTAATGCTTTAGCTTGTTGTAAACCTCCGGCCAGCATTAATGGCCTACCACAACAAATAGCACCATCTTTATCCATGAAAGAGTAGTTTATTTTTGCTTTTTCAAGAATTTTAAATAATGCCTTATAAATTGCAGGGGTAAGATGTGTCATGCATCCTGCATAGTATAGTATCGATTCTTCGTGTATAGGCGATACTTCTTTTTGAAGATTGCTATAGCTAAAGAATCCGGTTCCAAACTCTTCTTGCTTTTTAAAAAGTTTTAATCTGGTAGAGTTTATTCCCACAGGACATACCTCTACACATTTATTGCACATAAGACATTGATTAGAGGTTTCCAAGGCACTTTTTTTACGCCTTCGGAGCTCTCTTATAAGATATACAGAAGTGTATTTTGTTTTATCCTCAACTGAGACCATTGGACAAACATCTATGCAAATTCCACATGAAGAGCAGGAATAGATCTCTGTCTCGGCATATCCATCCCTAGAGCTGGTAGAGACAATTCCTGCATTTCTAAGGAAAATAAGAAGTATCTCTGTTGGAATATGCATATACCTGGAAAAAGGGAGTGCAAGAAAGAATACCCCTAGAGAGATTGAGTATGCCCACCAAATGGGGAGTATAAGACTATCATAGCCAGAAAAGAGGCGAATTACCGAGTTTACGCTAGATGTAAGAAAACTGCCTCCGCTTATATCGGCAGTAAAACTCTCGGCTAGTAACCTAAGTGGGAAAATTAACCAAAGTGCAGTAAGAGCAATACGGTCACCTGTTTTGTGCTTTGTGGTTTTTTTCATTCCCAACCTTTTAGATTTGAATCTTTTATAAATGGCTAGAGCTATTCCGCTAAGAACCATTAATAAAAAAAGATCCATCAAAAAGAAGAAAAAGGCACCTCTTAATGTCTGCTTTGTTTCCATTACAAAGTACCTAAAAAAAATGGGATAGTATAGAACGCCATTTCTTTGTGGGGTGTACAACAATACTTCAATATGTCCCAAAACTATGAGCATGAACCAACCAAATGCTATACTGAAATGCATATAACCCAATAAAATATTTCGTTTATATATTTTAATGTGTATAAGAACATCTATCATGATGTCTTTTATGGTTTGGAACAACTGGAGTGAAAAAACAGATTTAAAAAGATTTTTTCTCTCCTGTGCCGATAGTTGTATAATAATCCTTACAGTACCAGTAACTAGGTACAAGATAATGAAAACCATTCCTAAAGTGAATGGGATAACAAACGGGTCAAAGCCAAAAATGATTCTCTCTTTCAAAACTAATTTTGGTTATAGAGTTTCTTGAATCTTAATATTATATCTCTGGTGTTTATACCTCTAGGGCATACAAGAGAGCATTTTCCACATAACATGCATCCTTTTAGAAGGTCGTAAGCTTTATCATTTAACCCCCTTTCTAATAATAGGATAGCTTTTCTAAATTCAGTAGGAGTAAATTTGCTTCCGGTACAAGTTGCTGTGCAACAACCACAACCAATACATTTTAATATGTCTGGTTGGGAATGCGATATTTCCTTAAAAATTGAATTTTGGACAATATCAAGATCAATTTTTTGCTCTTTATATAGTTGAAACCCAAATTCCATAATATTAATTATTTATGTTTTTGAGATATTTATCTATTGCAAAAGCAACTGTAGAACTTTCGCCAATAACATCGGGAAGTGTTTTGGGCCCTAGTATAGAGCCCGCAGCGAATATTCCTTGGATATTGGTTTTGCCAATATCTGTAATGGGATTCTCTAAATGTATAAATCCATCATCTCCCATTTTTATACTTAGACTCTCCATTAACTTATCATTAGACTTATTTGCAATCATACCACACATTAATACCAGTAGGTCTAGAGTGATTTTTATGGGTTTAGACGAGAGTGTGTCTTCTGCTTTGACTATAACTTTGCCATTTACACTTCCTTCAACTTCAGAGACACGGCCTCTTATAAACCTTATTCCATATTCTGCTTGTGCTTTAAGATATATATCTTCATAACCTCGACCAAACATCCTTAGATCCATATAAAAACAGTAAATTTCAGCTTTTGGAAATATCTCTTTAAGTTCAATGGCCTGTTTTACAGCGGTTACACAACAAACTTTAGAGCATTGTTTATTGCCCGCTTTTTCGTCTCTAGAACCTACACAATGTACAAAACCAATTTTAGAAGGGTTGTCTATTGTTATTTTACCTTCTTTTTTGAAAAAAGATTCAAGAAGTGCATTTGTTATTACTCCATCATAGATACCATATCCATACTCCTCTTTTTTCTCTGCTGGAAAAAGTGAGAAGCCAGTTGTTAAAAGAATGGTTGAACTTAAAACAGTCGCACCGGAACTTAACTTGGTATTGTATATTCCATCTTGCTGTTTTGCAATAGATTCTACCGATGTATCTGTTAATATAGCACTTTGTGAAACATCCTTAATTAGATTGCCTACTATCTCTTTTGCTTGAGTGCTATCGGGAAATAGCCTATCCCAATATTTAATATGCCCACCTACTGTAGACTCTTTCTCAATCAATAAAATTTTGTATCCTAAGCTTTCCAGTAGAGAAGCGCTTTTGAGCCCCGCAGGACCTCCTCCAATAATTAAAACGTCAATTTTCATGCTTTTAAGGAATATCCGTTATAGGTATTAATATTATCAGACATTTTATTGAGTACTCTAACAAAAATGATAAGCTCTTCTCTAGGGATATCTCTGATTATTGCATTTGTTGTCTCTATCGCAATAGATGTAATATCATCTTTTAACGACAATGCATGTTCTGTTAGATGAATATTATTTTGCCTTCTATCTAAAGTGTCTGGAATTCTAACAACTAACTCTTTTTTTTCAAGAGCGTCTATTAGTTTTGTGACTGAATTTTTATCTTTGATTAAGATATCAGCAATTTTTTGCTGGGATAAAACACCCTCGTCCCAAAGCGTATCCATTACCAAATATTGTTCTGGGGTTAGGTTGAAACCATGTTTTTGAAAAATGCTTCCTAAGAATTGTTTGAATTGGCAGTGTACTAAGTTCAGAAATACTCCTACCTGTTTGTTTAGTATCATATTTTATCGTATGAGCTTTTACTATTGCAAATATAATCAAATTTTAGTTCTATTGTCTGTAATTAGTATATTTCTAATTATTAATCAAGTTAAGACAAATAGACAAAAAGAAATAACAAAGAATAGATGCCCCCCCCCTTATAAAGAAGTGTATTCGTCCCAGCTTTTAATCTGAATATCTTCTATTTTAAGAGTACAAAATGCAAAGATAAATGCCGAGGCCAATCTAGCATTGGTTATTAACGGGATATTATAATCTATTGAAGCACGTCGTATTTTATAACCGTTCTCTAACTCAACACTAGTTAGATTTTTAGGTATGTTAATTACTAAATCAATTTTCTTTTCTTGAAGCATTTGAAGAGCTTGCGGATCATTTTGCGCTTCACTTGGCCAATGCACCAATATAGCATCTATATTATTATCTATAAGATATTGACAAGAACCTCCTGTGGCGTATATACGGTAATTATTTTGGGCCAAAAGCTTTGAGGCAGCAAGCAAATCGGCCTTCTGTTTAGACGAACCCGAAGAGATAAGAATATTTTTCTTAGGTATCTTATAACCCACAGAGAGCATTGCCTTTAAAATAGCTTCATTAGAGTCATCGCCAATACATCCAACTTCACCCGTAGAAGCCATATCTACCCCAAGAACAGGATCGGCTTTCTGAAGTCTAGAGAATGAGAATTGAGAAGCCTTAATTCCTACGTACTCTAAATCAAATGCATTTTTTGCAGGAACAACAAAATCTACTCCAATCATAGCTTTAGCTGCCAACTCTATAAGATTTATTTTAAGTACTTTAGATGCAAAAGGAAAACTCCTAGATGCTCTTAAATTACACTCAATAACTTTAATATCATTCTCTTTTGCAAGAAACTGAATATTGAAAGGGCCGGTAATTTCTAGTGCTTGTGCAATTTTACGGGCAATTTTCTTTATCCTTCTAGCAGTTTCAACATACAATTTTTGAGGAGGAAACTGAATAGTAGCATCACCTGAGTGAACACCTGCAAATTCAATATGTTCAGAAATTGCATATGCAACCATCTCTCCATTATTTGCTACAGCATCAAGTTCTATCTCTTTTGCATTTTCTATAAACTCAGATATTACAACAGGGTGTTTTTTAGATACATTAGAAGCTAACTTCAAGAATTGCTCTAACTCACTGTTGTTTGAACAAACATTCATAGCAGCTCCCGATAGAACATATGAAGGACGCACTAATACAGGATATCCTACCACATTTACAAAATCTGTAACATCTTTGAAAGAAGACAACTCTTTCCATCTTGGTTGGTCAATTTTAAGGGTGTCCAACATTGAAGAGAACTTATGTCTATCCTCTGCTTTATCTATATTTTTAGCACTGGTCCCAAGTATTTTGACTCCCGACTTATCCATTTTAAGAGCTAAATTATTGGGGATTTGACCACCTACCGAAACAATCACTCCATGTGGGTTTTCAAGCTCATATATATCCATTACCCTTTCAAAAGTGAGTTCATCAAAATATAGTCTATCGCACATATCATAGTCCGTAGAAACAGTTTCCGGATTATAATTAATCATTACACCTCTCCAGCCACAATTACGAATTGTTTGAAGAGCATTTACTGAACACCAGTCGAATTCTACTGAACTACCAATTCTATATGCACCCGACCCAAGAACTATAACTGATTTATTATCACCTAAATATTTAACATCATTGTAAGTTCCATTATAGGTAAGATAGAGATAGTTTGTTTGAGCCGGATATTCGGCTGCCAATGTATCTATTTGTTTTACGACAGGTATTATACCTCTCTCTTTTCTATGAGTTCGTATATATGCCGAGGTAATATCTTGATCGATTTTATCTTTATAAATTAGACGAGCTATCTGAAAATCGGAGAATCCCTGTTTTTTAGCTTTTAACAAGAGAGTGTCGTCAAGATCAATTTTATCGTTAATCTTTGCTAGTTCTTTGGAAGTAAGAACAATAGAAAGTAATTTTTCTAAAAACCATTTATCAATTTTAGTTAAATCATATATATGGTCTACACTATATCCTTTTTGGAATGCTTTTGAAATAACAAATATACGGTTATCGGTAGGTTCTCTTAAAGATTTATCTATATCTTCTACTGGAATCTCTTTGTTAGCAACAAAACCGTGAGCGCCCTGCCCAATCATACGTAGCCCTTTTTGGATAGCCTCTTCGAAGCTTCTACCAATAGACATAACCTCACCAACACTTTTCATGCTAGATCCAATCTCTCTGGAAACACCATGAAATTTTGAAAGGTCCCACCTGGGAATTTTACAAACAATATAGTCAAGTGCAGGTTCAAAGAAAGCCGATGTGGTTTTTGTTACAGAGTTCTTTAACTCAAACAAGCCATATCCTAAACCTAATTTAGCTGCTACAAAAGCTAATGGATAACCAGTTGCTTTAGAAGCCAATGCCGACGATCTACTCAAGCGAGCATTCACTTCAATTACCTTATAATTTTCAGACTGAGGGTCAAATGCATATTGCACATTACATTCCCCAATAACACCTAAATGTCTTACAATTTTAATTGAAAGCTCTCTTAAAAGATGGTATTCCTTGTTAGTAAGAGTTTGTGAAGGAGCAACCACAATGCTTTCTCCTGTGTGAATTCCAAGTGGATCGAAGTTTTCCATATTACAAACGGTAATACAGTTGTCGAATCGGTCTCTTACAACCTCATACTCTATCTCTTTCCAGCCTTTCAGAGACTTCTCTATTAAAACTTGACTTGAATAAGAGAATGCCTTCTCTGCCAATTGTATAAGTTCAATTTCATTATTACAAAATCCACTTCCAAGCCCTCCCAAAGCATAAGCTGCACGCAATATTATTGGATAGCCAAGGTCTTTAGCTGCTTTTTTTGCATTTTCAACGTTTTCGACAGCGTGACTTTTAATTGTTTCAACGTGAATTTGATCTAACTTTTTAACAAATAATTCTCTGTCTTCCGTATCCATTATAGACTGAACAGGAGTGCCCAATACCTTTAGATTGTATTTCTCAAATATCCCATTTTTATAGAGTTCTACTCCACAATTAAGTGCAGTTTGTCCTCCGAATGCAAGAAGGATCCCTTGGGGTTTCTCTTTTTTAATAACTTCTTCTACAAAATATGGAGTAACCGGAAGGAAATATATTTTATCTGCTACTCCTTCGGATGTTTGAACTGTGGCAATGTTTGGGTTAATAAGAACAGTCTTTATCCCTTCTTCTTTCATTGCCTTAAGCGCCTGAGAACCCGAATAATCAAATTCTCCTGCTTCGCCAATCTTTAGAGCTCCCGATCCCAGTAAGAGTATTTTATCTATTTTTTTATCCATTTTTCAATTTTAAAGAAGGTTAACAAAATTATCAAATAAAAATTCGGTATCTGTTGGGCCACCAGAGGCTTCTGGGTGAAACTGGCAGGAGAAAAAAGGTTTCGATTTATGTTTAATTCCTTCGTTCGTACCATCGTTCATATTTATAAAGAGTGGCTCCCAATCACTACTTAAAGTAGAATTATCTACTGCATATCCATGATTTTGAGAAGTTATAAAGCAGCGATCTGTGCCGGCCATTCTAACAGGTTGGTTTTGGCTTCTGTGACCATATTTAAGTTTATAAGTAGATGCACCACCTGCCAATGATAAAAGCTGATTGCCCATGCAAATACCAAAAATTGGTTTTGGATTTATTGCACCCATTGCTTTTTTGATATTTTCTATAGTTATTGTACAAAAATCTGGATTACCAGGGCCGTTAGACAAAAATAATCCATCGTATTCAATTGTATTAAAATCATAATCCCAAGGGACTCTTATTACCTCTACATCTCTGTTAATCAAACATCTTATTATATTGTGTTTAACTCCACAATCTACTAAAACAACTCTCTTTTGACCATTTCCATATTTTATAACCTGGTTGCAACTCACAATTGCAACTTGATTTACAAGATTTGGGTTATCTTCTATCTCTAGAGTCTTGTTTTCTGGAACTATTTTCCCAAGCATAGACCCTTTTTCACGAAGTATTTTTGTTATTTCACGAGTATCAACCCCAAATATTCCAGAAATTTTATTTTCTTTAAGCCACTCATCTAAGCTTTTAACAGCATTCCAGTGGCTATATTTAAATGAATAATCACTAATAATTAATCCTCGAACATGAATTTTTTCAGATTCAAAGTATTTTGAGAGATTATCTTTTATTTCATTTGCCGGTACGCCGTAATTACCAATTAACGGAAATGTTATACACAAAATTTGTCCTGAGTATGAAGGATCTGTTAGGCTTTCGGGATAACCAACCATTGCGGTAGAAAAAACGACCTCACCGCTAACGGCTTGGTCGTAACCAAATGAGAATCCATTGAATTCTACACCATTTTCAAGGTGTAGGGCAGTAGGCTTGTATTCAAACATTCTTCTTATTTTGTTTTAGATATTAAGTAAACTTGGCAAAGTTAAATAAAAAAGAAATAAAAAAAAGAGGAGTACAAAGTTTTATCCCGTATTCCTCTTTTTATTAAATACTATATATTGTAATGTTGTATTTACAAATTACATACTCCTTGCAAAAATAGTCCAAAGTTGTGATTTTAACTCTTGCCATCTTTGAATTGCCATAGAAGCAAAATCGTTTGTATGGTTAGTAAGTAATTGTTTAGCTTCTTCTATTTTGCCTGCTTTAATAAGTTCAGTTGCTCTGTTTTCAATAGCAGGGGCCATATCAAACATTTTATCTTCGAAACTCATTAGTTGAGGTTCCAAAATTGAACGAGTTTTATTCCAATCAATTGTAGCTATACGGTTAGTTTCGCGAAACGCCCATATAGCAGCATCTTCTCTATAACGATGTTGCCCACATACTGCGAATGAGGCAGGAAGAGAGATAGCTCCAGAATAAATTGGTATTCTTGGAGATTGTGCAGGATTGTCAAATGCAAACCAAGCAACTCCACCAACCTCATCTGGTAACCAATTTCTTAGCTGGATAATATGCGAATATGAGCATTGAATAACAGCTATCGTTCTTTGGCGTTTTACTACATCTGGTTGTAAAGAATTAAGCAGATCTCTAATATCGTTAGGCATAAAGTTAGAGATAGGTTTAATAGTCTCTTTATAATTTCCTTTAACTCTGTCTCTACGAGTAACCTCTACTGCCAAATTTTTTGTTTGATCCCATTCAGTACCTTCGTAAGTTTCACGATAGA
>Ga0265294_10009572_pt1 | contig 11150 bp, 11 predicted proteins | sample MunlanPumphouse3_FD_192504 | JGI IMG/M metagenome (GOLD analysis project Ga0265294, IMG submission 192504) | Groundwater microbial communities from a municipal landfill in Southern Ontario, Canada - Pumphouse #3 | ecosystem: Environmental > Aquatic > Deep subsurface > Groundwater | place...
GAGAGCGGATCGACGACCTCCTCGCGCTCGTCGGCCTCACAGAACGACGGGACGATCTGGTCGGGACGTTCTCGACCGGCATGAGACGGAGACTCGGGATCGCCCGGGCCATCCTCCACCGGCCGGAGATCGTCTTCCTCGACGAGCCCTCATCAGGTCTCGATCCCGGCGCGCAGAGGATGGTCCGCGACCTCATCCTCGAACTCTCACGGCGGGAGGAGATGACGGTCTTTTTGAATTCCCACCACCTCGACGAGGTCCAGCGGATCTGCTCCTCGGTCGCGATCCTCGCGGGAGGGAGGATCCGGGCCTTCGACTCGGTGGCGAACCTCACCGGTGCGTCAGGCCGCCCGACCGTGACGGTCGCGCTTGCCGACCTGGACGACCGGGCCCGGGCGTGTGCAGTCATTGCGGCGCTGCCGTTCGTCGCCGGGTGCGACATGGACGGCGCGAGCGCCCTCCTCTGCACCCTCTCAGACCCCGGCGCGACTCCGGACCTTGTCGCGGCGCTCGTCGGCGCCAACTTCCGCATCGAGGAGGTCAGGCGGTCGTCGCGGTCGCTTGAGGAGATCTACCTCGAACATGTCGGCCCGGCGGGGGGTGGGGCATGAGCACGTTTCGCGTCATCGCCAGGCGCGAGATGCGGCTCGCCCTCCGGAACCGGAGCATCTTCATCACCGCGGTAATCTTTGCCATATGGTTCCCGGTCATGTCCGCCTTCGGGGTCGCCGCCGGCGCCGGCGGAGACGCCGCAGCCCTTGCCGCCGGTATCGCCGCGATCATCCTCCTAATCGGGGTATTCATGGGCTACATCTTCTGCGCCGACGCCTTCCTCCGCGAGAAGCGGGATGGCACCATCGAGACGCTCCTCTGCACCCCGGTCTCCCTCCGCCGCCTCTGGGAGGGGAAGGCTGCCGGGGTCGCTGTGCCGGCCTACCTGATGACCCTCGTCTCGGCCGCAGTGACCATCGCGGTCGTCTCCACTCTCACCGGCGCCCCGGTTGCCGCCGAACCCCTGCTCCTCCTCCACCTCGCGGTCATCGTCCCGGTCTGGGTTGTCGCCTCGGCCGGGCTCATCGGCGCGGCCCAGCTCGTGCTCGGGATGCGGGAGAACCAGATCCTTGGGTTTGTCTTCATCTTCGGGTTCTTCTTCCTCATCTTCGGGCTCCAGGAGGTCGCAGCGGGCGGTCCCGGGATCTCGCTGGTGACGGAGGGTATCCTCGCGGTCGCAGGGGTAGCGCTCGTCGCCCTCGCCCGCTTCATCGCCGGGAAGGTGACAAAGGAGCGGGTCGTCCTGACGATCCCGTGATGAGCGGGACTGACCTGCTGGAAGGAAATGTGGGCATCGCGGGTGTAAGGGAGAGGTTCCACCCCTCCCGCCGGCTCCCCTGCCCAAAATAGTATTGGTCCCTCACAAATCCGGGCGCCTACAGCACCTTGTCGCCGTAGAGGTATGGTCTCAGGGGCTTTGGGATCGTGACCGAACCGTCCTCGTTCTGGTAGTTCTCGAGGATCGCCCGGATCGCGCGCGACGTCGCTATCGCGGTGCTGTTCAGGGTATGCACGTAGCGCTTCTCGGTGAACTCGGTCGGATCACGCACCTTGATGTTCAGCCTGACCGCCTGGTAGGCAGTGCAGTTCGAACACGATACCGCCTCACGGTAGCGCTCCTCGCGCGGCATCCAGACCTCGAGGTCGTACTTCTTCGCGGCGACGGTCCCGATATCGCCCGTGCAGATCGAGACAATCCGGTAGGGGAGGCCGAGCTGCTGGAAGACCTCCTCAGCGTTCGCCAGCAGTTCTTCGTGGAGGTCCCAGGACTGCTCAGGTGTGGCATAGATGAACTGCTCCACCTTATGGAACTGGTGGACCCGGAAGAGCCCCTTCGTATCGATCCCGTGCGCCCCGATCTCGCGGCGGAAGCACGGGCTCAAGCCAGCCAGCCGGAGCGGGAGGTCCTTCTCCTCGAAGATCTCGTCGCTGTACATCGCTGCCATCGGGTGCTCGCTTGTCGCGATGAGGTACTCGTCCTCACTCTCGATCTTGTACATGACATTCTCGAAGTCGGCGAGGTCAGTAACGCCCTCGTATGCGGCCCGGTTCATCATGTACGGCGGGATAATCGGGGTGTAGCCGCGCGCAACAAGCAGGTCCATCGCGAACCGCTGGAGTGCCATATCGAGCAGGGCGAGCCTGCCTTTCAGGAAGTAAAACCCGGCGCCCGAGATCTTGACCGCACGTTCGAAGTCGGCCCAGTCGTGTTCGACGGCAAGCGCACCGTGGTTCTTCAGGTCAAACGCCGGGACCTGCGGCTCGCCCCACCGCTTGATCTCGACGTTCTCGGTGTCGTCCTTGCCGACGGGCACACTCTCGTGCAGGATGTTCGGGAGTCGCATCAGGCGGTACCTGACCCCTTCGGTGAGCGTATCGCGCTCCGTCTCCGCCTCCTTGATCCGTGCGGGGAGTTCTGCCGCCTCGGCGATGAGCGCCGCGGTATCGTCTCCTGCCTTCCTCGCGCGACTGATCTCCCGGGATATGACGTTCCTTCGGTTGCGCAGGTCTCCGATCGCCACGGTGAGTTCCCGTGCTCTCCGGTCCATCTCCAGCACCTCGTCGACCCAGGCCAGTTTCTCGGTATCTCCCCTTTTGTTGAGGTCTGCCCTGATGATCTCGGGGTGTGCACGAACGAACTTCAACTCAAGCATACTGTCTCTCTGTAGTACTTCGCCACGACGGTATATGGTCATGTTGCCCTCAGGGCCGGGGTGGACGCGCGGCGGCCCCTGGATGTGCACCGGATCGCCTCCGCTCAAAAACCCACTCTTATAATCTCCGGCGAACCAATCCTTCTAGTATGGAAAAGAACCAGAAGATCATCCTGGTGGCAGGCGGCCTCATAACCCTCGGGCTGCTCGTCATCGACGTCTTCTTCGCCCTCATTGCGCTGGTCTTCGTGCTCGTCCTCCTGATGACGTTCCACATCATGGGGGAGACCAGGGACTACCCGCTCGTCGCCGCAGAACTCTCAGAGGATGCCCGGGAGGTCATCATCACCAACACGGGCACAGCAGAGGCGCGGAATATCCATGTTGCCGTTGTCCCATTCAACGTCGAGTTCGATATCGTGTCACTCGAACCGGACGAGGCATCCGGGTTCGGGCTTGAGTCCATGGTGGTGGAGGCAAAAGCAGTCGTCACCTACGAAAACATCGCCGGCCAGAAGTACACGCGCACATACCCGCTCACGTCGCTCGGCAGCGGGGGCGACCTGTTGAAGCCGATGTTCCCGCTCTTTGGGCACCGGTGAGAGGGGAAAGGCGCAAGGGAGGTGGCCGTAGCCCCGGATCAGCCCCTGTGTAGATGTACCATCTCGGGCTTGTTCCCATGCAGTGGACCGTGGTGGCCTGCGCACCGCCGGTGCTCACGCGCCCGGCAAACCAACACGGTGCCCGGGGCTTGTCCCGGCGAGAAGAGATCCGGCAGGCCCCTCACCAGCGTCCCGAAAAAAGTTATTCGGAGGGGGCGATATACTCAAGCGCCCGGGCGAGTGCGGCTGTCAGTTCCTCCTCCTTCTCCACATACTCATACAGCGCCCGGTAGAGCATGAAGACGAGGTCGTAGCCGTAGATGTCGACCGCCTCCTCCGGCGTGAGAGGGCTCGCGTAGGAATCGACCCTGATCTCGGTGGTGGTGTACATCACCTCGTAGAACTTCCCCTCCTCATCGAGAACGCATATCTGGGTATCGACGGGCTTACTTGGGTCGTCGGGGCGGTACGGGAGCGGCTCGGCCTTCCCGAGGACGATCATCTTCCTCTCGTAGAACTCCTGGTCATAGAGTTCCCCGGACGCCTCCCTCTTCGCCCGCCAGAGCATCTCAAGGCCGATATCCTTCACGACCGGCGCCGTATCGGCGGCCATCCGTGCAACAAGCGCCCCGATCTTCTCCCGGAGCGCCGTTGTCGACTCTTCCTTCTTCGCCTGCAGGTCCCCGATGGTCTCGAGGAGCCGGGCGTATCCCTCTTCGATGATCGGATCCATATGCTCACCTAACTCTTGCGTACGCCCGCATAAGCGCACCGGTTTGTCCTGTTACCCGGCCTGCCGGAGGCGTTCGACCCCGAGGGCGCCCGCATACGCAAGCGTGCTCACGAGGATGATCGTCGCCCCTGATGGGACGTTCGCGAGGTAGGAGAGCCATATCCCCATCCCGGTGAAGACGACGCCGAGGACGACGGCGCCAAGCATCATGCTCCATATGCGGGTGGTGTAGAGCCGGCTGATCGCCGCCGGGAGCGTGAGGAGCGCGATCACGAGGATGATCCCGACCACCCGGATCAGCATCACCACCGTCAGCGCAATCAGCACAAGCAGGAGGAGCGAGAGCCGCTCCACCGGCAGGTTCATGACCTTCGCGTAATCCGGGTCAAAGGTGACCGCCTGGAGCTCCTGGTAGAGGAGGGCCACGACGGCGACGATAACGACGGTGAGGACCGCCATCAGCAGGATGTCCCCCCGCGGCACGAGGAGGATGTTCCCGAAGAGGTAGGAGAAGAGGTCGGGAGCAAACCCTGGTGTCAGGTAGACGAAGAGGATCCCGAGCGCCATCCCGGCCGCCCAGACCGCACCGATGAGGGTATCCATCTGCTGTTTTGCCCGGAGTTGGAGCGTGCCCATCCCGAGCGCCGTTGCGACGGTGAACCCGGTGGCCCCGGCGAGCGGGTCGATCCCGAGGTAATAGCCAAGCCCGATCCCCCCGAAGGCCGCGTGGGATATACCGCCGCTGATCGCGACCATCCGCCGCACCACGACGTAGGTGCCGATGATACCGCAGGTGACGCTCGCGAGCACCCCGGCGATGAGCGCGTTCCTGAAGAACTCAAACCCGAGCACCTCTAACATACTCAGTCCTCCCGGGAATGCTCTGGAAATACCCGGTGCGGAACCCCGTGGGCGATCAGGTCCACCGGGCAGTGGTATGCGGCCTCAAGCATATCGGCTGTGATCTCGGCTGTGTCGTGCGTGTAGAGACGCCGGTTTAAGCAGGCGACCCGGGTCACGTGCCCCGGGAGCACCCCGATGTCGTGGGTCACGAGGACGATCGCCATCTGGTCGCGGAGCCGGTCCAGGATCTCGTAGAACTGTGCCTCTGTCGGGGCATCCACGTAGACCGTCGGTTCGTCGAGGAGGAGCACCTTCGGGTCGCCGACGAGCGCCCGGGCGATGATCGCCCGCTGCTGCTCCCCGCCCGAGAGGTCCTGGATCTGCCGGTCGGCGAGATCGGTGATCTGCATCGTCTCGAGCGCCTCCTCTGTCCGGGCATGGTCTTTTTCGTCGTAGCGCCGTGGGCGGCGGGTGATGTGGCCGAGACGGCCGGAGAGGATCATCTCCCGCACAGTGATCGGATACTGGAAATCGAACGTCCGGAACTGCGGGACGTAGCCGAGATCCTTTCGCATCGCCGCATCCGTGCTGCCGAGGATCCTGACCTCGCCGCGGCAGGGGGCGAGGAGCCCGAGGATCACCCGGAGGAGCGTCGTCTTCCCACCGCCGTTCGGCCCGATGATGGCGTAGAAATCGTCCGGGTAGATGTCAAGGTTCACGCCCTCAAGCACGGTCTGGCCGTGCAGCCTGACCCAGACGTCGTCGACCTCGATCACGGGGGCGCTCATGGACTGCCGCTCCCTGCGAACGCCGCGGCCACGTGCCGCATGTTTGCCAGGTAATCCTTCGCAAGCGGGCTCACCAGCACCACGGTCCCGCCGATCTCATCTGCGATCACCTCGGCGCTCCGGGTGGAGTACTCGGGCGACGCAAATATCACGGTGATATGCTCTTCCTTTGCCTGCTTGATGAGGTGCTCTATCCCCCGCGGGGAGGGTTCTTTCCCCTCGTTCTCGATCGGGATCTCCTCGAGGCCATAATCCCGGGCAAAGTAGGCCCACGACGGGTGGTAGACCATGATCTTCTCTACCCCTGATTCGGCGAGCGCCCCGGCGATCTCCCTATCCAGGGCATCGAGTTCCCCCTGGTAGGTGTCGGCGTTCCGGCGGTATTCATCGGCGTTCGCCGGGTCGACCTCTATGAGCCCCTGGCAGATGTTCTCGACCATGACTTTCGCGTTCCCAGGCGAGAGCCAGATGTGAGGGTCGGTCCCGGAGTGATCCTCCTCCCCGGTCGATATCAGGTCGATGCCGCGCGAGCAGTCGACGATCAGCATCCCGGGGTTCATGGCCGCGATCTTATCTTTCCAGGCGAGTTCAAACTCTATCCCCGACCCCACCACAGCATAGATATCCGCGTCTGCGAGATCGGCGATGACCCCGGGCGGCGGTTCGTAGGTGTGCGGGTCGGCCCCCGGCGGCACCAGCAGGATCACCCTGACGTGATCGCCTCCCACCCGCTCCACGAACTCCTGCTCCGGCGGTATGGTGACCGCGACAACGATCTTCCCGTCATCCTGCCGGTCGGTCCCGGTGCACCCGGCCGTGGTTGCTGCCAGCATGAGGATTACCAATGCGGCTGCAACGAGAGAGAGGGGATTGACGATGCCCTTACCCTGCGATCCCATGGTTTTTCTCCTCAGGTTTGGTATAGGTCTAAATTTACTACTATGTGAGAATAAAAACGTTGTGCCGTCACCTCTTCCGGTTCTCCGGGGGACAGCAGCAACTATGGTCGTGCTCGATCTCCCCGCAGACACTCATCATCGGGTGCCCAAGCGACGTGCATATCCGGTTTGTGAGGTCCCGTGAGATGCACTGTTCGATCTTCTTTGCCTCCCTGCAGGCCTCGTCGGGCTCAAGCCCGTAGCGGCTGAGCACCAGGGCGACGATCCGGTGACGCCGGAACAGGAACCGTGCGTAATCGGTGCCAGGAGCCGTGAGTCTCACCCCGTGGTAGGGGGAGTGCTCGAGGTATCCCGCTTTTGCGATATCTGCAAGCGCCTTTGTCACCGTCGAGGGCGCGACCGAGAAATGGGCGGCGATATCGGTCGTCTTCACGACATCGCCCTGCAGGTAGATATATTTGAGGTACTCGGCCTTCCTCGGGGAGAGTTCGCTCCCGGTGATCCCCTGCATGATACATGAGTTGGCGTTCGGAGAAGAAAAAATTTTCTGTGGGGCTAAACCCTCTGCTCCAGGGGCGACGAACAGCTCCGCGCACTCCAAGTTGTCTCACGTGAAACCGCGAAGACCGTGTGGTTACTCCCCTTCGCGAACTTCGCGTCTTCGCGTGAGGTGCCGATCCGCCTCACACCCGCAGATGAGGATGGCTCGATGCACCCTGCACAAGTTCGCCGATGACGTAATGCCGCCGGTTCCTGGTGATCACCGCCCGTCCCGAGAACCCGAGCGGGAGATCCTCTTTGATGACGACGTTGAGGTAACAGGGGTTGCGGCAGACGGTCGAACCGGGCGCGTTCTTCTCGGTCGCGACGATCGAAGTCTCCCGACCCATCCAGCGCTCGTTGTAGCGGTCGTAGATCCGGTTCGCCTCTGCAAGCAGCGCCCGGGACCGGTCTTTCCGTATCCGTTCGGGGAGGTCTTTTAAGGCAGCGGCGGGCGTGCCGGGCCGCCGGGAGTAGCGGGTGATATTCACCTTCACAAACGCCGCACGCCGCAGGAGGTCGAGCGTCTGCCGGAACTCCTCGTCCGTCTCCCCGGGAAACCCGGTGATGAAGTCGGACGATATCATCATATCCGGGTAGCGTTCCCGGAACGCATCGACGATTCGAATGACATCGGCCGCACGGTAACCGCGCTGCATCCGCTCAAGGACGGCGTCTGAGCCTGACTGGACAGGGAGGTGGAGGAACCGGAACATCTTCTCGCTTGCGTAGGCATCGATGAGCGGGTCAAGGATCCTGAGCACTGGGGCCGGATGCATCATCCCCAACCGGACGGCAAACCGCCCCGGGATCTCCGTGATCGCCTGCAGGAGGTCGGGAAGCGATTCGCCCCGGTCGAGCCCCCAGGCTGCCACGTCCTGCCCGGTCAGCTGGATCTCAAAGGCCCCTGACCGGACGAGGCCCCGGACGGCATCGAGGATCTCTTCGGGCGGCGCGCTCTTGAGCCTTCCTCGTGCAAGCCGGGTGATGCAGTAACTGCACCGGCCGACGCATCCGCTCGCCACCTGGACCACGCCGATTGCCCCCGCACCGGGGCTGCCGACGCCGCTGGCGCGCTCATGGATCTCGTCGGGGTGGATGACGTGGGCGGTGCAGACCGAGTTGATCAACTCCCTCTGGACAAGCGGCATGCACCCGGTCACGTAGAGGTCCCGGTCGGCGAACGCAGCCAGGCGCCGGAGCATCTTCCTCTCGGTCGCCCTGATCACCGTGCAGGTGTTGATGATCACGGCGTCCGCCTCATCAGGCCCGGTCAGCCTGCACCCGAGACCTTCCAGTATCGCTTCCAGCCTCCGGGCGTCGGCATGGTTGTAGGTGCAGCCGTAACTCTCGATGTAGACCTTCTTTCCTCGCAGATCTTCTATGGTGATATCAGATGTCCCCCTGCGGCCGGGCCGCCGGCGGTGCACAACCCCCTCTCGACCGGAGGAGGTTCCCCCGGCATTGGGCTGTTTTTCTGTCCGGGCACAATACTTAACCGCTGATATTACAATTTCTTTACTAGAATGATAAAAATAGGGTTGCTGGGGTGCGGTAACGTCGGGCGCATCATCGCCGCGCACGCCGAGAGCATCCAGATTGTTGCGGTCTTTGATATCATCCCCGGGCGGGCTGAAGAACTGGCGACGCTCTGCCATGCCCGGGCATATACAGACTTTGATGCCTTCATGCAGGAGGACTTCTCGATCGTCGTGGAAGCCGCCTCGGTCGACGCAGTCAGGCGCTACGCGGAGGCGGTCCTCCGGTCGGGCAGGGATATTGTCGTCCTCTCCGTGGGGGCGCTTGCTGATGTGGAGTTCCGCGAGCGCCTCATCGAGGTCGCACGGGAGGTGGGAAAGAAGATCCGTATCCCGAGCGGCGCCATCATCGGGCTCGATAACCTCAAGATCGGCCAGATATCGCCGCCGGAGAAACTCCTGCTGCGGACGACCAAGCCCCCCGCGTCGCTTGGGATGGCTGCCGGGACCAGAACAGAGATATTTAAGGGGCTTGCGCACGATTGTATAAAGCTATACCCAAAAAACATCAACGTCGCGGTAGCGTTGGGACTGGCGGCCGGCCGGGACGCCGACGTGGAGCTCTGGGTCGACCCCGGAATAGAGAGGAACATTCACGAGATATTTGCCGAGGGTGACTTTGGGGACATCTACGTCCGGGTCAGAAACGTCCCGAGCCCTGATAACCCTGCAACGAGTTATATGGCGGCCCTCTCCATCCTGACGCTCTTAAAGAACCTCGAGAATCCTCTGGTGGTGGGGACATAGCAATGGAAATGGAGATTCGTGCGCTCAAAATCAGAAAGAACGCTATTATCATGGCGCATAACTACCAGCCCCTGGAGATCCAGGCGCTCGCCGATGTGGTGGGCGACAGCCTCGAGCTTGCGGTGAGGGCGAAGGAGGCCAAGGCCGACCTAATCGTCGTCTGCGGGGTCCGGTTTATGGCCGAGACGGCAAAGATCCTCAATCCGGAGCGGAAGGTGGTCATACCGGTGCCGGACGCGGGGTGTCCCCTCGCCGACTTCCTGACGCCGGAGATGATCCGGGAGGCAAAAGAGCGCCACCCGGATGCGGCCGTGGTGGTCTACGTCAACAGCACAGCTGAGAGCAAGGCGCTCGCCGATGTCACCTGCACATCTGCAAACGCGGTCAAGGTCGTCGCATCGCTCAAAAACGATACAATCCTCTTTGGACCGGACTCAAACCTTGCGGCATACGTCCAGCGGGAACTCCCGGAGAAGACGATCATCCCGCTGCCGCCCGGCGGCCACTGCTACGTCCATACCGGGTTCACCCTTGCCGACGTCGAAGCGGCCCGGAGGAAGGGCAGTATGGTCGTCTGTCACCCCGAGTGCCGGCCTGAGATCCAGGAGCAGGCTGACCTGGTCGCGTCCACGGGGGGTATGGTCCGGGGTGCCGCCAGCGGGAGCGAGCCCTGGTCGGTCTTCACCGAGCGGGAGATGGTCTCCCGTCTCCGGGTGCTCTACCCGGGCAGGGTCTTTTACGAGAAGCCGGAGGCGGTCTGTGCGGATATGAAGAAGATATCCCTCGCCGACCTCCAGCAAGCGCTCGAGCGCGAGGAGCATGAGGTCGTCCTCTCCCCCGAGGTCATGGACCGTGCGCGTCGGGCGATTGAGCGGATGATCGCCGTCGGGGCGTGAGGGTGGCAATGATCCCGCTTGAGAACCTGCTCCGGTTCATCAGGGAGGATGCACCGTGGGGCGACGTCACCACCGATACGGTTGTCCCTGACGTCGCCTGCCGGGCGGTGGTCCGGGCGAAGGATCGTGGGACCATCGCCGGCCTTGCCGAGGCACGGGCGCTCTTTGAGCACTTTGGGGTCACGGTCCGCGAGCGTTCCGCCGATGGCAGGGCGGTCGCCCCCGGGGAGATCCTCCTCGAACTCGACGGTCCTGCGAGGGCGGTCCTCCTCGTGGAGCGGACGGCGCTCAACATCATCGGGAGGATGAGCGGGATTGCGACCCGGACCAGGGAGGCGGTCGATATGGTGCGGCAGGTCTCTCCGGCAGTACGGGTCGCCGCGACCCGGAAGACGGCCCCGGGGCTCCGGGCGCTGGATAAGAAGGCGGTGGTGCTTGGGGGAGGCGACCCGCACCGCTTCTCTCTCTCAGACATGGTCCTGATCAAGGACAACCATCTTGCGCTGGTGCCGCTCCCGGAGGCGATAGGACGGGCAAAAAAGCAGAGCCTCTACCGGGCGGTCGAGGTGGAGGTCGAGACGACGGATGATGCAATCACGGCCGCCGGCGCCGGGGCTGATATCATCCTGCTCGACAACATGACGCCGGACGCGGTCCGGGAGACGGTCGGAGCGCTTGCCGGGCGGGGCCTCCGGGAGCGGGTGATCCTTGAGGTCTCAGGGGGGGTTGCCGGCGGCGACCTTGCCGGGTACGCCGCGACCGGGATCGACGTCATCAGCATGGGCGCGCTCACCCATACGGTCAGGAACTTCGACGTGAGCCTGGATATCCTGAAGGGTGCAGGCACGGTCAGGGTTTC
>Ga0265294_10009576_pt1 | contig 11148 bp, 12 predicted proteins | sample MunlanPumphouse3_FD_192504 | JGI IMG/M metagenome (GOLD analysis project Ga0265294, IMG submission 192504) | Groundwater microbial communities from a municipal landfill in Southern Ontario, Canada - Pumphouse #3 | ecosystem: Environmental > Aquatic > Deep subsurface > Groundwater | place...
GGGCAGAGCAGGAACTTCAGAAGGAGGCGATCAGGGCTGTGGCAGGGATGCGGTTATCTGCTGCGGTGCAGCGTCTTGTGAGTCTTGAGAAGTGCCGCCTGCTCAGGGCCGGAAATGATCCTCTCTCTTTTAAGAGGGAAGAATTCTTCTCTGTCCCTGAGGCGCCCTTTGATACTGAGGTGACTGCCAGGAAACGGCCTGAACCCGGGCTGACTGATGATATGCATCTCTCTGCCTCGGCACTCTCCACATATGAGTCCTGCCCTCTGAAGTTTAAGTTCAGCAGTCTGCTCAGGGTGCCTCAGCGGCCGAAATCCTTCTTCTCGCTCGGATCCACGGTTCACAGGGTCTTTGAGCAGATGGCAAAGCAGAAGATGAATGGGGTGGCCCCAACCCTGGATCTGGCCCTCTCTCTCCTTGATATGGAGTGGTCTTCGGCTGGTTACGAATCAAAGAAGGCCGAGGACGAGGATCATGAGAAGGCCAGGGCGATGGTTGCGACCTATATTGACTGGGAACTTTCAAATCCAAATGAGATCGTGGATCTTGAGAGGAAGTTTGAGTTCATATTTGACGGTGTCAGGTTTAAGGGATATATTGACCGCATCGAGCGGACGCCTGAGGGCCGTTATGTGGTGGTTGACTACAAGTCTGGTGGAAGGAGTGGAATCACAAAGAAGGGCCTTCCTGAGAATATCCAGCTCAATATCTACTGTCTTGCTGTTAAGAAGGACTTTGGTGAATACCCTGAGCAGGCCGGCTTCTTTTTTGTGAAGGACGACAAGAGGTGGAGTTACAGGCCCACCGCTGAATCGATTGATCTCTTCAGGGGCCGGCTCTCTGAGGATATCAGGCAGATCAGGGCAGGGGAGTTCCCGGCCGTCAGGGCCTTTGGGTGCGGGAACTGTGACTATCAGACACTGTGTGAGGAGTGGGAGAATTCCCCTAACTGATTCTGCCTGTATATACTGACCTCATAAAATAGAGGCCCACAAAAAGCATCAGGAGGGCAGATGTCAGGAATCCCCAGGCAAACCCGGCTGAGACGATGATGATGCCGGTGACGAGCGGCCCGGTCGAGTGCCCGATGTCCATGATCGAACTCAGGGCTCCGACAGAGGCCCCGAGATCCTGCTCCCTTGAGACGTCGGCAATGTAGGCGCCGGTGGAGACAGTCGTGACTGCCATTCCGAGACCAAAGACAAGGCCAATGAGGAGCAGGGGCAGGAAGGTGTCCAGGAATGGGATGAGGGCGATGCAAACACCGATCATGCAGATGCCGGCCAGTATCTGGGCCCGGCGATCAATTTTGTCGGAGACTGCCCCGAATGCCGGTTTTGAGATCGCAATGGCGACCACCTGAACAGCGAAGAGGATGCCAATCAGGTAGGCCGGGAATCCCGCATTTATCAGATATAATGGCAGGTAGGTCTCGAATGCACCGAAGGCAAAATAGACGCCCATCTCAACAATGGCTGTCGAGAGCAGGCGTCTGTCACCGGTAAATCCGGTGATGCCGGTCAGGAAGTCACGGGGCGTGAGGGCTCCGGAGGTATTCCTGGGCGGGGTTCTGAAGGCACTGTCATCAAGGGTGAGGATCAGGACGAGTGCAGGCACTGAGAGGAAGAATGCCGCGAGGTAGACAAGCCTATAGCCCATAAGTCCGGCAGAGGCGGCACAGAGGGAGATGAGAATCCCGCCGATAAGGGGCGCGAGTGTCCTGCCCACGAGGGTGGCTGATGAGTATATGCCACTCTTCTCACCCCTGGCATCAGGATATGCCGCGAAGATCATCATCGCCGCCACAGGCCCGAGGATGGCAGTGGCAAGGCCATGGAAGAACCTGACAGGGATCAGGGCGAGGGGCTGGGTGACAAAGAGGTAGAGAAGCGGGGCAGACACCAGGATCAGACCAGATATGACAAGCAGCCTCTTTGGCCTGATGCGGTCGGCCATCATCCCCACAGGGAATGAGAAGAGGATGCCGGCCGCAGGTGAGACGGCGGCGATCAGGCCGAGGAGGGCCTCGTCAGAGCCGAGTGAAACTGCAAAGAGGGGCAGGACAGGGTTTTTTGAGATGGTCGTCGAGAAGATCGCAAAAAATCCGATGACTGAGAGGAAGGAGATCAGGGATGCAGGCGTGCGGGTTTGCATGGATATCAGGATATCATCTCAATTTATCATATATACATATTTGTCATCTGTGGTAATATCTGAGTCCAAATTCATTTTCAGAAGAGAATCATAACAATTATAATACAGATTATTTTTGCACACATGCTGATGCCATATGTTTTGTAGGTTATTGCCACACCTTCTTTCCCAAAAAGTGCAATATTGAGAGGAATGGTGTATTTTACGTATAGCATTGTGATTACCACCATGCTACCCAGAATAAGAGTGAGAAGTGCCTGCTTTAGGTTTATAGTTGCGAACCTCACTTTTTTGACCAATGGAAATCGCGGGAAGCGATTTACTTTGGTTATTTCTGAAAATATGTTCGTAACTATAATGAAGAAAACCAGACTTTTTACTAAAAGTATGGTTTTCGACTATAATATATCTGTTTCTATGAGTGAACCCACTACTGTATATCCTGCTGAAAAATGCATAAACTGTGCAACAAGTGCGGCTGAACTTTCACTGGGAAGGCCAATCAGATTTAAAACTGGATCAAAGACCATTGCTATAATATCCATTATTCCAGTAAGGGATAACAGATAAAATATAACCATGGCAGCTGTCGTAATGGGAATGATCTCCTTTAATTTTGGCAGAGATTTTTCAAAACCTGTTTTGACAGTGTTTCTTGTTATTTTTCTGGTTTTCTGAACAGGTTCAGCCTCATATTCTTCAGATGATGCAATGATCTGAATGTTCAAAAACAGATGTGTGTAAAGTATTGCACCAAGTGCCTGGATGAATGATGAAAAAATGTTGAAAAATGGGCTCTGTAGAAAACCTCACTTTTTGGCTCTGTAGAAAACCTCACTTTTTGGCTCTGTAGAAATCCTATCTGGGCTCAAAGTCAAGAAGAGATTTCACAGGGTTTTCATTATAAGGCAGGATGCGAGTGGAACGAGCATGAAAAGACCGCAGGTCTTTGAGGGGACTTGGCCGTCCCCCCGCCAGCCCCTCAAAGACTTCGTCTTTTCGAACTCGTTTCACCCGTTCCTCGAAGATGTAAACATCTTCTTGAGTTCACTTCGTTCACACTGAGCAGAGGATTCTCCTCCAATTTGGTGTCAGTCCCTTAATTTGGAAACTAATTTATTATCCTTTCCAGACTGTTACCCCGTGTTGGACAGGGGTTTTATCTCGTCCATCAGAGGATTTCTACAAAGCCATAATATGATTCTCTGAATTCATTATTTGTATTCTCTCCGGGCATAGGAGTACTTGTCAGAGTCTCCACCCTTAACGACGATATACAGCCACTCATAGATGGACTTCAGGGTGCCAAACTGCTCATAGCGCCTCATTGAGAAGGCAACCTTCATACTGGTATTGAGAGTGACATTCCCTTCACCTGTCATACGGGTCGCGATCTCAAGATCATCACCTGCATCGATACACTGATAACCCCCGGCCCTGAGGAAGGCCTCCCTGTCAAATGCTGTGTTGCATCCAAGAGTATAGTAGAGAGTATGGGTGTGATAACCGACCCTTGAGAGGGTATTGGCCAGAGCAAGGGATATATGATTCTTAATGCCACCTTCGATCGGATAGACTGTACCATAGAGCTGGGCAAGGTCTTCATGGCCTCTGAAGGAATCCCTGATCACTTCCAGCCAGTCAGAAGGGAGGATACAGTCGGCATCTGTGGTTGCAACTATGTTGCCCTTAGAGATGGCAACACCATCATTACGGGCTCCGCCCACCTTCTTGCTGGTCTGGATGATCACCCTGTCAGCGAGGGGCTCTGCAAGTTCGCGCGTCCGGTCCTTTGAGTTGCCGTCAACGACTATAATCTCATACTCGCTCCTTGGAATCGTCTGATTCTGCAGGGACTCAAGACAGGAGACGATATTTTTTTCCTCATTGTAGGCTGGGATAACCACTGATATCATGCTGCACCAAATAATTACAATAGATTCGCAGGGACTCTAAAATAAGGTGTTGGGACTATGGACTCCTGGCAGAGTATTCCATCACCCGGCGGATGCAGCCATCCATATTGAGATACTCAAACTCTGCAAAGCGCCCGACAGCATCGATACCAGATTCTTTGCAGAATTCTTTCACAACTTCCACATTCTTCTGATAGTCAAGGTCATAGACCACATAGGCAAAATCCTGCCTTTTTACAGATGTATAGACTATATCCTCGCGGTTGCTGAGAATACCCATCTTCAGGAGGCCGTCCACGACATTTCCGACTGCCTCCTCATCTGAGAGAGCCGAGATCCTGTCGCCCTCATTGCAGGTGATCTCTGCAAGTATGGAGGAGCAGCCCTCAGGCGAAACCTCAGTGCTGTAGTTTGATGGGAAAGAGACCCGGTTGAATAACCCGATCTCATCCTGAGGCACATAGAGCCAGGAATAAGGAGGCACCTCCCCCCTGACTCCGATACAGACACAGATCAGTGAGTTATATTTGAGCGCATCACAGGCTTTTCTTACGTCCAGAGGGACATCCTCCAGGCAGGGCAGGAGCACCTGGGGCGGGAGGGTGGAGATACAGAGGTCTGCCAGGATCTCTGTCTCACCATTGCTGATCATGAACCTGCCATCCTGTTTCCTGACAGAGGAGACGCCAAAACCTGTTCTGATGCAGTCCATGACAGGTGCTGCAATGGCACTCACCAGAGCCTCGATACCCCCCTGCACAGGATAGGCGAAGACCGACTGGTGGGTGTAGCCCTCGGTCTCGATACCAATGGCCGAGCGTATGACATCCTCCACAGGCGGACGCGGGATACGCCCGTCGACCCAGTGAAGTGACATCTTCTCTGTCGGATAGTTCCAGATCTTCTCATTGTAGGGCACCATGTAGGACTCTGCTATGCCCTTCCCGAAGGTGTGGTAGATCCAGTCTTTGAAGTTCACAGGGGTCTCTGTCTCCCCCTTCTCGATTGCTATGATGGTCTTTATGAACTCATTTATGCAGAAGAAACAGTCCTCTTTCGGGAGCTGGTACAGCCCGTTCTCGAAGGGGTACTTCACATATGAACCCTTGTAGAAGATTTTTGTATTTCTCTTTCTGTCGTCCTTGTTCCCGCCAAGCACAGACCGCATGAATTCAAGCACTTCAGTGTCCCTGCTGAAGACAATATGAGAACCGCCTGCATCAAAAGTAAAGCCTGATTCTGTTATGGAGCGGCAGAGCCCTCCGATGGAGTCCTCCTTCTCGAGAACGATCACATCCTCCCCCTGCTCCCTGAGCAGACGGGCAAGGGTGATGCCAGTGAGCCCTCCGCCCAGTATCGCCGTTGTCACACCATATGGTTAGAAGAACGGCCTAATAAACCATCCATATATCATGGTGACTCCAATGATATCTCATGAAGATGCTGATGGGAATTGGCAATATTCTCAGGTGCGACGACGGCATAGGGGTCTTTGTCTCTGATAACTTCAGTCATCAGGACTGGGAGGCAGTCTCATGCGGTACGGCGCCTGAGAACTTCACCTCAGTTGTCAGGCATAAAAAGCCTGAACTCCTTGTGCTCGTGGACGCGGCAGATATGAACATTCCTGCCGGGGAATTCAGAGTAATTCCATATGAGAAGATCAGGGACGTCGGCATCGGCACCCACCAGTTGCCACTCACACATCTCATAGATTACCTGAGTGAGTCGGCAGAGGAGATCATGCTGATAGGCATCCAGCCGGCGTTTGTAACAGGCGGGGACGAGATCTCAGAGGGGGTCAGGGCAGGGGCACTCAGACTGACAGAGATCCTCAAAGCAGGGGATCTCGAAAGGATCTCTGTGCTCTGAGGATCTCAAAAGGTTGATAGCATCCGGCGCATATGGAAGAATATGCTCAGATGTCCAAAATGCGGGAGCATCAGGATCCATGCAGTCATCGGTGGCTACGCCGGCTGGATCTACAGGTGCAAGGAGTGTGGCTATGAAGGGGCCTTCGTAATCGATTATGATGAGGACTCAGAGAATGCCGAGCATACTGAGAGCACTGTAGAGCAGAACCACGATTAGGATATACTCAAGATATCTCGCAGGCAGGCGGTGTGCGGCCCTGACACCCACCTGCGCCATTGGAACGGTTACAACACTGAGCACCAGCCACTGAAAGAGGTCAATATACCCAAGTGAGGGGAAGGGCAGGTCTGATATTGAGAGCCCCCTCAGCACATAGATGAGGATCCCTCCGAGGGATGCAAAGAGGATGAAGGCTGAGGAGGTGCCGACAGCCCTGTGTGCAGGAAATCCACAGATAATGATGAGTGCAGGCACCATGGCAATGCCCCCGCCTATTCCAAGCAGTCCTGAGAGGATACCCACACTGAATCCGAGGACTGCAAAAACAGGGGCATCCCTCCTCATATCTCTCTTCTGACCAGGTGAGGTCTGCACAAACAGTCCTGCTGCTATGATTACGAGGAGTATGGCAAAGATCACCCTCAGGATGCCGGCATCAGATGAGGTGGCAACCATGCCACCCAGAATCCCGCCAAGGAAGCCTGACGCGCCCATGATCCCGGCCGCCCTCCATTCTATGACCCCGCAGCGGTGGTGGCCTGCCGCCCCAGAGACAGCAGTGGGCAGGGCCACAGCAAGACTGGTGGCGAAGGCGACCCTGATGGCCAGGGTGTCATCCAGCATCAGGAGATCAGTGAGCACCCTGAACTGCACAGGCACCATGACAAAGGCACCCCCGACCCCAAGCATCCCTGAGGCAAAACCCGCAAAGGCGCCAGTCAGCGCAAGTATCAGCACTATGAGGAGAAACGTATCCACGATCCGGCTCCTGTATCTGTATAAACTGAGGGGAGGCAGGGGAGATATATTTCTGCACCAGCGGGGGAGAGTGAGGTGGTTATATGCCAGAGGCAGAAGGTGTTGCGCCCACCATGCCTCACATTATCTTCTGAAATAGGTTGTTTTTGATTAGGCAGGGTGCGAGTGAAACGAGCTCGAGAAGACGATAGTCTTCGAGGGGCAGAGTGAGCCCCACACCCAGAGGGCATGAGGCCAGCCCCCTGGACGGGATGAGCATCTGGGATGGATATGAACTCAATTTCCGTATTCAGAGACAGACTCCCTTACAGGGGGACAATCACGAGCCCCGGGGCTGGCGGGGGGCGGGCTGAGCCCCCCTGCCTCATAGTGTCAGTCTTGTTAAATCTGTGATCAAAATAAATTCTCTTATGTCAGAGGCAGGGGGCAGAGTGCCCCCACCAGCCCCCCTCGTGATTTCCCCTCTGTCAGTAACAGAAACATTTCCAGAGGAATTCACAAATCAGGACAGAAATCTTGAATTCAGGGACATAACCCTTACAAGGGGACAATCCCGTTGTCCGGGGGCTGGCGGGGAGGGCTCGTACGCCCCCCGCCTTCATCTATAAAAAGCCATTAAAAATCAGTTTGTGAGAGGCAGGGAAATTGAGCAATCCAACACAGCCAAAAAAAGACCGAGCGAGGATCTCCCCCTCACTCAACAATCATATCTTCAGAGTAGCGGTCTTCAGTCGCGAGCATGATATTGTCAGTCATGTGAAGGGCATTCACAGGACAGGCGTCATTACACTGCGAACAGAAGATGCACTGCGTCACATAGATCCGTACCCTTTTTGTCTCAGGTATGAACTCGATTGCATTGGCAGGACATACACGGGCACAGATCTTGCACCCGATGCAGACGTCACGGTCATATGCGATCTTGCCGCGGAAGTTGGGCGGGAGTTCAACCGGGGGATGAATCTCAGCCTCGCCCTTTCCCACTTTCTCAAAGAATCCGGTGATGGAAGGGGGCAGATACTTCGCAGGGAAGGTGTTTGTTATGGGCTTTTTGAAGAGCTGGCCCAGGATTTCCCTGAATGCCGGAAGATGAATCATATCAGAGCACCTCCACCAATCATGACATCAAGCATGACCAGTAACAGGCCCACAAGACCTGCCACTCCTATGTAGCCCCAGTATATTGTGACCACATGGTTGATTCTGAACCTCGCAACCGCAGTCCTGATCAGGGTTACAGAGACAAACAGGACAAGCAGCATCTTCAGTATGAAGAATAAGGTGTCAGCCACGAGAGCCACCGCAGGTGACATCGCAATGAACCATGAGGGGTTCCATGGCAGGAATATGGCCACCGCGAGCCCCATCATGGCAACTGTCTTGACGGCTCCTGAGAGCATGAACATCGCGAGGTTGCGGCCCGAATACTCGACAAGCAGACCACCGCAGAGTTCAGTCTCTGCCTCAGGCGTATCACATGGCACGCGTGAGAGCTCGGCAGGTGTCACACAGGTGAGCACAAAGAGCAGGATCAGACATCCAAGCAGACCCAGAGGGCCGACTATGCTCCAGATGGTCACACCGGTTCCAAGACCTGCAATCGTGGCAAGAGAGAAGGGATCGGCTATCCCTGCCTGTGCGAGCCTCCATGCAATCGCAATTATGGCAATTGCAAGAGGGAACTCATATGCGATCATCGTCACCATCTCACGCTGTGAACCAATGGTTGCATAGGGCGAACCTGAGGCAAAACCGCCTGCCACAAGTGCGAGGCCCGGCACAGTGAGCAGATACATGATGAGCACCAGATCACCGTAACCACCAAGCACAGGTGCGAGACTCCCAATCGGGATATAGAGAAGGACTGTGATGGCAGATGCCACTGCAATCACAGGCGCCGCATTGAAGAGCCCGGGAATCGCATTCTCAGGGACAATCGAGTCCTTGCAGAGCAGTTTCTTGAGATCAATGAAGGGCTGGCGGATCGGCGGGCCGATCCTTGCCTGCATATGTGCAGCGACCTTCCTGTCCACCCCAAGGAAGAAGAGGCCGATAACCATGCCGAATATCGCAACACCGACTGTACCTGCGGTCGCCATCAGGAGACCATTCATTGCATCAGCCTCCGCGTCTTCTCAACAGAGAGACGATGGAGATCCTCCTTGGTGAGCACATAGCCCCCCTCATCGCCGATTACAGCCACCCTGTCAGTGCAGGACATGCATGGGTCGATGGAAGCCACAATTATCGGGATATCAGCGATCTGCTCGCCTTTCAGCATCCCAAGCCAGGCCATCTGATTACTGTAGGTCGAGGCCTTTACCTTCCAGGTCTGCGGGTGATCCATGTGATCCATGCGCAGATAGTGGAGACACTCGCCACGCGGTGCCTCTACACGCCCGACAGCCTCGCCGCTTGCCTTTTTGCAGGCCGCAAGGAGTCTGGGATACTTCTTCTCCCAGAGCACCTCTCCAGGAGGCATCTGGTCAAGACACTGACGTATTATACCAACAGACTGGACTACCTCATAGAGCCTGACCACAATGCGGTCATATACATCACCGCGGGTCTCGCCCATATATGGTTCAGGCAGGATTGCCTGGACATCAATGTCGCCATATGCTGCATATGGAGAATCCTGGCGGACATCCATGTTCAGGCCAGAGGCCCTTGCAGTCGGCCCTACGGTGCAGAGCCTGAGGGCATCCTCATATGACATAGTTCCAGCATCCCTGCATCTCAGAGAGACGGTCTTGTCATTCAGGTAGAGGTTGAGAAGTTTTCCGGCCACATCCTCATAATAATGCAGAGCCCTCTCAATCCTCGGGAACTGGTCCTCTGTAAAGTCCCTTCTGACACCCCCGACCTGGACAATCCCGTAGTTGACACGGTTGCCTGTCAGGTACTCGATGACATCCATAGATTCTTCCCTCACGCGCCATGCAAGGTGGAAGAGGGTTTCGAAACCGAGTTCATGGGCCGCCACACCTGCCCAGAGAAGGTGAGACTGGATACGCTCGAACTCAGCGATGATTGTACGCACATAGTGCGCCCTCTCAGGCACTTCAATTCCCACGATCTGTTCAACAGCACGCGCAAAGGCGAGGGTGTGAGAGACTCCGCAGATTCCGCAGATCCTGTCTGTCAGATGGACGATCTGCACAGGGTTCCTGCGCATGCCCATCCACTCGATCCCACGGTGGGCCTTGCCTGGTGCGAAGTCCGCCTCCTCGATAACCTCACCATTCATTCTGAAGGTGAAGAGGATCGGCTCTTTCAGTGAGGGATGGATAGGGCCGATTGGAATATTGTACGTCGCTTTCTTACCCATCTCACTCATCCTTCTTCACCTCCTCAGGTGCAGGCACATCCTTTTCAGGAGTCCTGGCTTCCACAGGGTCTGCCTCCTTCTTCTCCTTTGGTTTGACAGGCGGTGCAGGCCTGTTCTCAGGTCTGCCAACAGCCCAGAGTTCCTTTACATGGCCTTCCTGAATTCCGGTCTCGTCCTTCCTCCAGGGATAGACACCCTTCGGGAAGTCAGCAGGCAAAAAGAGCCCGCGTCTGTCAGGGATATCTGTCACATCTATGCCAAGCATCTCTATCTTCTCGCGCTCAGTGTAGACGGCTCCAGGTATCAGGCCTGAGATCGTGGGCACACTGAGATCAGATTTTGGCAATGTGACAACAAAGGTCACATTGATCTCCCTGCCCCTGATCCCAAAGAAGATCATCATATTGTAGACAAGATCGATATCGTCCCCTGTGTCGCAGCCTGAGATTACACCCAGATGCGGGTAGTCGATCTCAATCAGGCAACTGACGGCCTTGAGGAGCAGTGAACGGTCGATATGCATCCAGAGAGTGTGGATGGGCGTCTTCTTTGAGCCCTCGCACCATTCACGGACCTCGATATCTGAAATCCCGTCACCAAACTCCTTCTTAAATATTGCAGCGACCTCTTCAGTCGGGATTGCTGTTCTTGTCATTATTTTCCCTCCTCAAGACGTTCGAGTTTTTCAATGGCCTTTAAAACACCGTTTATTATCGCCTCAGGCCTCGGTGGGCACCCTGGCACATAGACATCTACAGGGATTACATCCCCGACAGGGCCGTCGAGGTTGTAGGAGTCATAGAAGACTCCCCCCGACTGTCCGCAGGAGCCCACGCAGATTACGACCTTTGGGTCAGGCATCTGCTCATAGACCCGTACCAGGCGATCCCTCAT
>Ga0265294_10009577_pt1 | contig 11148 bp, 8 predicted proteins | sample MunlanPumphouse3_FD_192504 | JGI IMG/M metagenome (GOLD analysis project Ga0265294, IMG submission 192504) | Groundwater microbial communities from a municipal landfill in Southern Ontario, Canada - Pumphouse #3 | ecosystem: Environmental > Aquatic > Deep subsurface > Groundwater | place...
CAACCCGCCACCGCGCGGTCAGGGGTATATATATTCTAAGATCGAATTTAGTTAGTGAGGACAGGAGTACTGCCTAAGATGACTCTCCTGCCCGAATTGTCTAGCAGATTGAGGTGAAATTTTCTTCGCGGTGCAGGTAAAAAACCGTTTTCTCTGGTTTTAGCTTGCCGCCCCCCCTTCCCTAAGTTTGGGGGGGAAGGGGGAATCTTTTTTTTATGGGCATGTCCTTTGATTTCGTGTATTGTGAGATGAGATGCCTGAATTCTCACGTGGTCACGTTCGATCACTGGAATATCAGGGTTAGGATGGAGTTGGCTGGGTGCGGATGTATGAGATAGCCCGAAGCGGAGTCCAGGACTTTCTTCAGAGGGAAGTAGAGGGCGATCAGTTTCTGTGTGCCTGCGGATTCCAGTTCAAGCGGGATGCTGACGATTTCATCGGATCCGTTCACCCGGCAATTTCTTTGAGTGCGAAAAGCAGCACGCCTTTTTCCCCGGCTTCATCCAGTAATCGTTTGGTGAAGCCGGATTTCGAGAATAGACAGTAGTACGCCTTCACATCGGGCGAGGGGGGATATTTGCGCATTAGGGGGTACAGAGTATCGGTATCCGTCTTTGCGTTCCTGTATTTGCATTCGCCAAGGAGCATTTGGGATCCTTCTGCATCGAGCGCCATAATATCAATCTCATCCGTCTTGTTCCACCATCTCCCGATTTTCGTGAAATGAAACGGCAGAGCTCCTGCGTTGTTCTGTTTTCTCAGATACTGGACGGCGATATCCTCAAACACCCGGGATATGTATTCGTCGAGATATGGAGCTACTGCGTAGGTATAGATTCCCTGTGCACCGCCGTACTCCAGTTCCGACGTATGCGGATAGACAAACGCATAGTAAAACCGGAAATAGTTATCCGTGATCTTATACAGCCCCCGCTGGATATTTGACGACTCTTTTAAACTCCCGGTAACGGGAAATTCGCGGGTTATGATGCCTAACTCAATCAAATTACGAAGATATGAGCTGAGTTTTGATTTTTCGATAAGTGTTTTTGCGTGGATATCGGAAAGTTTTGTATTGCCGAGAGCAACGGCGCTGATGATGGTGTTGTAAACAGCAGTTTCGCGGAGTTCTTCGTGCATCAACAGCTCAACTTCACTGTAAAGAACGCAGCCTTTCTGCAGAATATTTTTGACGATATTTTCTTCAAGTGAAAGGGAGGGATCGAACTGTTTGAGATAGTGGGGAATGCCTCCAAGAATCGCATAGGCTGCTGTTTTATCTTCCGGGGAGTAGGTTGGGAAGAACTTGACCGCATCGGAGAAATCCATCTCTTTCATCTGGAGAATGCCGGTCGCTCTGCCGTAGAGCGGATTTTTTTCTGCAAGAAGTTCATGTTCGATGAAGCTCATGGAACTTCCGGACAAGACGAGCATGATGTCTTGATACTGCAGTTTTTCATCCCAGAGGGCCTGCAGGATGGAGGGGATCTCAGGATTGCTTTTGACCATGTAGGGGAATTCGTCGATGATGATGAGCCGTTTGGTTTTGGCATCAAGCTCGAGAAGGGCCGATAACGCTTCCTGCCATGAGGGGAAGACGGTGAGATAGCGTGATGCGGGGATATTTTTGGCAAGGAGCCGTCGGCTGAATGCATCGAGCTGCTGGCGGTCGGCCGATTCAGTGCAGGCATAGAAGAGGTGTTCTTTGTCTTTGGCAAACTGCCGGAGGGTTTCGGTTTTGCCTATCCGGCGTCTGCCGTAGAGGACGAGGAGCTGACCTTTCGGTCGGTCGTAGCGTTCCTGCAGCCATGCAAGTTCTTGTTCTCTCCCAAGGAACTGCTGATTCATATAATCGTAATTATTATAATCATGATTATATATTTTTTGCGGAGGCGGACCGTCCCGGAGGGGCGGTCTTAGCTAAGCAAGGCTGAGCGAAGCGAAAACTTGCGACTGCGGGTTGGACGCGAAACGCGGACGACCTCAGCTGAGCAAGTCGATAGACTTGCGAGCAAATCTTGGAATTGCGAGAGGGGGAGGAAAATGCAAAGTGCCCGAGCAGAAGAAGAGGGGCAAAGACCGGCAGACACTCTCTCCATCTTACCCTGAGATCAGATATTTCGGCCGGAAATCCCCTCCTCATCACCGCGGATCATCCCTCTCGGCAGCATAGATCGCAGCGATCTCCGCACCGCTCAGAGGAAACGGCACTTCAGAGTATGATGACACGTTGAACGAGGGATTCACATAGACCGCGGAACTTGACGGATCCAGGTACCGCAGACCGGCAGGATTTGTATCATACACAGCAGAAGCCGGATACACGCCGTTCACATAAATTCTGAGCGTCTCTGCCGCAGTTGTCCCGGAATCTCTGACAACTCCCGCTGCATGATACCAGATTCCCGGAACCATCTCCTCTCTTGATCGTACATGATTAAATGATTTAGTTACAGAATCGGTAAGCACTACTTTAAACTCTACTCCAAAAAATCTGGGATCATTGTACTGAAATGCCCACCCCCCTGAGTTTCTGTCCAGTCCGATCCCGCCAGTCGTCGTCCTCGCTGCAAACCCGCCGGTAACGAGTGTATCCCTCTTCACCCACGTCATCGCCGAAAGTCCCGGATCCCGCACAGAGATCTTCATCGATTCCGATCCCGACTCGCCGGATGCCGTATTCAAAACATCCAGACGAACCGTATAGGAACCCGCAGAATCATAGACAAAATCCGCCGTCCTTCCGGAGGCAGTCTGCCCGTTCCCGCTCGTCCAGGAAAAAGTCAGATCAGACCCCTCCTCATCAGCGGTGAACGCGATCGTCACCTGATCGGATCCTTGATCCGGAACCACCCAAAGATCAGCCTGACCGGCGATCACTCCCGGAAGAGGTTTTGTCCCTGAAACGCCCGTCTTCACCTGGCTTGTGGCATTTTTACCTTCTATTATCACGGCAGTAAATGCCGCATTCACCTCTCCTTTTCCCTCCCGGGAAAACTGTTTCTCAGCGATCACCACTGACCTTCCCCCGCCCGTATACACAACAGACACCGAACCAAGCGGTTTTGTCATTCCGTACTCCCAGGTCAGTCTCATTCCCGGGCCAAAATCCCGCTCATCCGCCTGAAAATGCGCGGTCTGATCGATACCGTTCACCAAAACGGCATACTCCCCCGCAGAAAGCGTCGCTCCAGAAAAATGGGCGAGAGTAATCACCCCGGTATTTTCCGAGATCATGATCCCTGCCGCCGGCGCCGGATCCTGCATCCCAACCGAAAGGATCCCGACCGCCAAAACGCCGGTCAGCAGAACAGTGAGCGCCAGGATCAAAAGTGCGGCGATCACCGGCGACACGCCGCTTTCCCCTCCTCTGCCGTCTTCAGCCATGATACTATGCGTTTCCTCTCCGCAAATATACTTCTTTGCGAAGGAATATATTCATCATCTAAGGAAATTATATTACTGCAGTAAGCAAATCTATTGTTCATACTATAATAGTGCAGTCAGGCGCTGAAAATAATTTCACGGGAATAGTACAGATGTTCGGCAAAAAAAAGAGGGAAGAGACAAAAGAGGATGAATATGAGACCCTCCCTGAGTATGATTTCGAACGGGACGGGTCTTTAGTCTCTCCCAAACTCCGAAAAACTGACGAAGTTCTCGAAGCCTACTGGATCGAACCCGGTCTCACGCGGGTCACCATCATCCGGACATCCGAGTATGAAAACGTCTACATCGCCCACGAACCCGGGCTGACTCCTTTTGAAGCCGACCTTCTCGAACGTCTTCAGCCGGCTGTCCGTGACCTGCTGATCCTGAAGGATATCGAGATGACCGAGATGAAGGATGTCCTGTATGAATCGATCGACTACCTGCTCGACTCCTATGATCTGCCGATCACCAACGCCACGGTCTATAAACTCAGATATTATCTCAAACGCACGTTTTTCGGCTGGGGAAGGGTCGATATCCTCCGCGGGGATCATGACATCGAGGATATCTCCTGTTCCGGGTATGATCTGCCGGTCTATCTGTATCACCGCAAATACCGGGACATCAAGACCTCGATCTTCTTCACTGATCCCCGTGAACTCGACAGTCTGGTGGTCCTGTTCGCACAGAAAGCAGGAAAACACATCTCGCTTTCCAACCCGATCGTGGACGCGACCTTGTCCGACGGGTCGCGTATCCAGCTGACCTACAGTACGGTGGTCTCGACCCGCGGTTCTTCGTTTACGATCCGCAAGTTCCGTAAAAATCCGTTCTCCCCGATCGATCTGCTGGTCAATAATACATTTACGATTCAGGAGATGGTCTATCTCTGGATGGCGGTCCAGTATAACTACTCGGTTCTGATCGTCGGAGGGACGGCTTCGGGAAAAACCACTACCCTGAACGCTATTTCCCAGTTCATTCCTGCCCTTTCGAAGGTGGTTTCCATCGAGGATACCCGCGAGATCATGCTGGATCATGACAACTGGATCGCGAGTCTGGTGCCGCTTACATCCGGCGCTTCCACTGCTCAGCGGGATATCACCATGTTCGATCTGCTGAAAGCGGCGATGCGGCAGAGACCCGAGTACATCCTGCTTGGTGAGGTCAGAGGTGTCGAGGCGCAGACACTTTTCCAGGCGATGAACTCGGGACACACGACCTACTCCACTCTGCATGGCGGAGACGTGGCGATGGCAATCCGTCGTCTGGAAAACGAGCCCCTCAACGTGCCGAAGGCAACGATCGAGACGCTGGATATCGTTCTTTGTCAGGCAAGTATGTTCCGCAACAAAAAGCAGGTCCGCAGATGTAAGGAGATCACCGAGATCGTGGGTCTGACAGATAAAGGCGAGCTTGAGATCAATACGGTATATCAGTATAATTACGAGAAGGATGCCCCGAGTTTCTCAGGTTCTTCCCGGGTCTATGCTTCTATCGCAGAGAAAACCGGCATGAATATGACGACGATGGGCGAGGATCTGCGCAGAAGGACCGCGATTTTGCAGGCGATGCTTGATCAGGATATCAGGGATTACCGGGATTTTGCCAGGATCGTCTGGCTGTTTCTCTCAAGACCGAAGTATGTTATGGCAAATATTGCGGATCTCACCCAGATCCTGCCCGGAAAATGCAAGCTGCATGAGACGCTTGCCAACCGGCCGGTCAGCAGGGATGAGTATCCGGAGATGGTGGACGGGCCCGCCGAGTCGGACGCTGCGTACGGGCGCGGATCCTCTGTCTCTGACCGCGGGGATGCGTCGGGTCGCGTCTGTTATATTCCTGAACCCTCCGCTAACGCGGACGATTCGGATCTCGAAGTTCCTTCGTCTGCCGCCGCTCCGCTGGCAGTTTCCGGCGAACAGCCTTCGATAGCGGATTCCGCGCCGGTTCTGGAGACCCCTGCGGACCTTTCTCCGGAAGAAGCCGAACCGGCGGCTGAGATGCCTGTGGAGCCATATTCATACGAAGAAGAACCGGAGGCTGAGATCCCTGCGGAGCCATATTCATACGAAGAAGAACCGGAGGCTGAGATCCCTGCGGAGCCAGCTTCATACGAAGAAGAACCGGAGGCCGAGATCCCTGCGGAGCCCTCTCCGGACGAAGTTGAGCCCGAACCCGTGGAGGAACCCTCTTTATACGAGTCAGAGCCGGAGGCTGCGAGTGAGGATTATTTCTTTGACATCCATGCCCCTCTCCAGTCAGAAGATGAGATCTTCGGCCCGTCTGAACCGGAACCCGACCCTCTCTTCGAAGTGGAAGCGGACCGTGAGCTCACCTCGTTTGATCTGTATGCAGATGAACAGACCTCCGGATCCCCTCCGGAAAAGAAGCAGCCGTAGGTCATGAGAAATCCCTTAACGCCATCCCCTGAACGCGTCCGTCAGCTGGAAAAGGAGCTCTTTTCCGCACGCATCGATATCGACGTCAAGGGACTCGTCCGTTATGCCCGTGTATTCGGCTTCATCGCAACTCTTCTCATCATCTTTGCCTTCGTTTTCATCGACCTGCTCTTCTTCCCGGTTGCGAACCTGTTTGCCGATATTGAATATGTCTTCTTCTCCTACCCCCTGACAGTTGGTATCGCCATTCTCGCCAACGTCTCCGTCTACTACGCGATCATCTCCTACCCCAAGCTTGAGATGCGCAGCCGGAAGCGGTTCATCGAAGCATCCATGTATGAAATGGTCTCCTTCATGTATGCCCTTCATCACTGCGGCGCCACGCTCTACGCCTCGCTCCATTCGATCGCCAGATATGCCGATTACTATGGAGATGCCGCAAAAGAGTTCCGTCAGGTCGTCTCGGATATGGAGTTCTGCGGCTACGATCAGTTCACCGCCATCCAGCGGCTCGCCGAGACCACGCCTTCCGACAAACTCCGGTTCTTCCTGACCGAACTGTCGGCAACCTACCGATCGATCGGTAACGCCGAGGTATTTTTGTACGGCAAACTTCGGGAGATGCAAAAAGAGGGAGAGATCGATCAGAGAAGCTACCTCTCCTCGCTTGGCGCTATCGCCGAGATGTATATCACCATGTTCGTGGCAGGCCCCCTTTTTGTCGTGATCGTCATCATGGTCATCGGCCTTATCTCGGGATCGGACCCCATGATCCTCGCTATCGTAGTATATCTTATGCTGCCGATAGGAACCGTGATGTTTCTTCTTCTGCTGGATGCACTCGGCCAGACCTACATCATCAAACGTATCCAGATGCCCATGTCGAACGCTCCTCTCTATCCTCATCTTACGATCACCAAGCCCAAGGAGGATGAGACCCGCCTCTATGAGATGATGGAGAAGTATGACAAACGGCTGAGGTTTCTGGAGTTTTTCCGAAACCCCAGAGCTGCGATCCGCGAGGATCCGGCGAAGGTGTTCGTCTTCAGCGTCCCGGTATCTTTGCTCGTCGGTGTTGTTCTCTACCTCACGACCGTCAATGTCCTTTTCAATCCGTACATGATCTATGAATGGGGTATGGCGGTCGATGATGTGATCATCGTTATGCTTCTGGTGGCCCTCATACCCTATGCATTTAGCTATCGTTCGTATAACCGCAGAATAGACAAGGTCGAAGGCGCCCTTCCCGACTTCTGCCGTCAGCTGAGTTCTCTGGTAAAATACAACATGACGCTGACCCATGCCATCGAACTCACCGCCCAGGAGGGAAAAAGCTACATCCAGGAGGACATCCGTGTGCTCTCCCGCGATCTTGTCTGGGGGGTGAGACTCTCATCCGCCCTGAAACGGTTTGCCGACCGGATGAAAAATCTCTCCGTCGACCGGCTGGTCATTCTTCTCTCCCAGACCGAACACTTCACCAACGATCTCTCGCTCACGATCGATCTGCAGTATCATGAGGCAAAGAACAGGGAGTCGCTGAAACGGGAACGAAAAAGCGATATGGGTGTGTATATCGTCATCGTTTTCATGGCGTTCGCCGTATTCGTATTCGTGCAGATCATCATGTCTGAGGTGTTTTTGAACATCATGACGGAGAATGCCGAGTCCCTCTCCTACTTAAGTTCCAGTTCGGGCTCCTCTTTCCCCGCCCAGCTCTATCAGATGATCATCTACCACTCGATCCTTATTCACGGATTCTGCTCCGGACTTGTGGCCGGAATGATGGGCACCGGTTCGATCAAGGGCGGCGTCCTTTACTCGTGTGTCATGCTTACCCTCGGCTCACTTGCGTTTATGTTCGTCGGCATGGTCATGTAGTGATAAAGTCCGAGTCATAACCATTATGTTCGTATAAAACAATGTAATAGGGTGCTAAAGTGTAGCATGACACACCCTGTCATGCCCCCATCTGCAAAGGACTTAACGTTATGTTCTGGAATGAGAAGATGGAAACCCTGTCCGGCCCGGATCTTGAAGAGCTTCAGCTCAAGCGTCTGAAGGAAACGGTTGCACGGACGCAGAATATCGGTTTCTACAATACCCTGTTCAGGGAAGCGGGAATTACCCCGTCTGATATCAGATCGCTTGACGATCTGGCAAAGATCCCGTTCACGAAGAAAGCAGATCTTCGCGGCGGATATCCGTTCGGCTTTTTGGCGGTGCCGATGAACCAGGTCAACCGGATCCATACGACGTCAGGGACGACCGGGAAACCGACGGTCGTGGCCTATACGAAAAACGATCTCAATATGTGGTCGGAACTTATCGCACGGAACCTGACGATGGTCGGGCTTCGTGCCGGCGATATTTTCCAGAATGCGTCGAACTACTCTCTTTTCACCGGCGGCCTCGGGATCCATATGGGTGCTGAGAAGATCGGCTGCGCCGTCGTTCCGTCAGGCGTCGGGAATACCAAACGGCAGATCGAGATGATCCAGGACTTCAAGGTACGCGGTCTTCACTGCACGCCGAGTTATGCGATGCATCTGACCGAGGTGGCAGAGGAGATGCATGCGGATCTTGCGTCGCTTGAGATCGGCTGCTTTGGAGCGGAAGCCTGGTCGGAGAATATGCGCCGGGATCTGGAGAACCGTCTCGGCATCAAGGCGTATGACAGTTACGGGATGAGCGAACTTTTCGGTCCGGGTGTTGCCTTTGAATGCCCAGAACAGGACGGTCTCCATATCTGGCATGACTGTTATATCGTCGAGATCATCGATCCGAAGACCGGCGAGGTGCTCGGTCCCGAAGAGAAGGGAGAGATGGTCGTAACGCCGATCATGAAGGAGGCCATGCCTCTCTTACGGTATCGGACCGGCGATATCACGATGCTCATGGAGGATGAGTGTCCGTGCGGCCGCGGTCAGAAGATCGCAAGACTTCTCGGCAGAAGCGACGACATGCTGACGGTTCGGGGGATCAACGTGTTCCCGAGTCAGATCGAGCATGTGCTGAAAAATATCCCGGAAGTGGGTGACCAGTTTATGGTCTACATCGACCGGGTGAACCATCTTGATGAGATGATGATCGAGGTGGAGATGAATAAGAATATCTTCTCGGGCGAGCTTCAGGATCTCTCGAAGCTGCAGACAAAGATCATGAGGGCTCTGCAGGAGACGCTCACGCTGCGTGCGAAGGTCGATCTCGTGGAGCCGGGGTCTCTCCCCCGCTTCGAAGGGAAAGCAAAGAGAGTCGTTGACCGGAGGGTCATTTAAGTATGCCGTATTATAACGAAAAGATCGAGACGATGCCAAAAGAGGAGCTTGCAAAGCTTCAGTATCAGGAACTGAAAAAACTTGTCACGCGTCTGTATGATTCATCGGTATTCTATCATACAAAGATGGCAGAGTCCGGCGTGAAGCCCGCAGACATCACGTCAATCACAGATATCACCAAGCTGCCGTTCATGAAAAAGACGGATCTTCGTGATAATTATCCGGACGGGCTTGTCTGTGTTCCTCACGAGGATCTGGTCAGATATCATGTTTCGTCCGGAACGACCGGCAAGCCGACGGTCGTTGCCTACACGCAGAACGATATCGATCTCTGGAGCGAGTGCGTCGCCCGCTCTCTTGTTTCGTGCGGGGTCGGCAAAAAGGATGTTTTGCAGGTCTGCTACGGATACGGTCTGTTTACCGGCGGTCTCGGTCTGCATTACGGCGGCGAGAAGGTCGGCGCGACGGTGATTCCGGCATCGACCGGAAACTCCGAGCGGCAGATCGAGTTAATCCAGGATCTGAAAACGACGGCGATAGCCTGTACTCCGTCGTATTTCATCCATCTGATCGATGTCGCCAAAAAAATGGGCGTGGACTTCAGCAAGGATACCCTTCTTCGGACCGCCGTTCTCGGCGCCGAGCCGTGGACGGATGCGATGCGCCGGTATATCTATGCCGAGTCGGGCGTTACGGCACACAACATTTTTGGAACGTCCGAGATTTCGGGCCCGATGTTTACGGACTGCAGCGAGCTGAACGGTATGCATATCTGCGGAGATATCGCTTACACCGAGATCATCGATCCAAAGACCGGCGAGCAGCTCCCTCCGGGTGAGAAGGGAGAACTGACGATCACGGTCCTGAAAAAGGAGGCGATCCCGATGATCCGGTACCGGATCGGAGATATCACGTCTATCATTGAAGGAGATTGTGCCTGCGGCAGAACGTCGCCGCGGATCGACCGTCTGCAGGGAAGGGTCGATGATATGCTGATCATCCGCGGGATCAATGTTTTCCCGTCGGCTATCGAGCACGCCCTCTTGAAAAATCCGTATCTTACGAGCCATTTCATGATCGAGGTGTTCAGAACGGGCCCTCTTGACGATATGCTTGTAAAGGTAGAATTAAAGCCTGATGCGATGACAGATAGTATTAACGGTCTCATGGAGATGCAGATGCGTACCGAGCGCGCTCTTCGGGATGCTCTGAATGTCTCTGCCAAGATCGAGCTTTGTCCGCCGAACTCCCTCCCGCGTTTTGAGGGTAAAGCAAAACGTGTAATCGATCATCGGGTGATCTAAATGACGGAAAAATACATCATCAAACAGTTGTCGATATTTTCAGAGAATAAGGCCGGGAAGCTTGCCGCGATCGCGAAGATTTTTCTTGACACCGGCGTATCCATCCAGGCATTCAACATAGCCGAAGCAAATAACTTCGGGGTCGTCCGGGCGATCGTAGATAAACCGGAGATCGCGTTCAATGAGTTTGCGAAGCAGAATTATGCTTTGCAGTATACGGATGTTCTCGCGATCAAAATGAAGGATGTGCCGGGCGGCCTGTATGAAGTTGCAAATCTTCTGGGCGGTCTTAATATTAACATCGAGTATGCGTATGCGTTCCGTTCGGGCGAGTACGGCGCGTTGATCGTGAAAGTGACAAATCCGCGGGAAGCGGCATTAAAAATCGTGGAAGCCGGCATCGAACTGCTTCCGGCGAAAGATTATAATTTCTGATATCTGAAACTTTTTTTCTTTTTTTATAGGAGTTACGCGGTGTTGATATGGCTCCAGTTCTGGAAGGAGTTTGTTGGGTGTGGAAGCATGAGAAAAACAAACCGCGAATAAGCCCAAATGAGCTTTTGCTCATTTGAGGCGGCACGCAAGCCTTCGGCTTGCACGCCTCCGCGAATTAACGCGAATCGCATTTTTCTTGCGCCGTCGTGCTCTGCTCCGGCTGATCGCCTACGCAGGAATCGCACGCCGTCTGGAAAAATACTGGGGAAAAACCGGCGTGCCGGTTTTTCTCTCCGT
>Ga0265294_10009578_pt1 | contig 11147 bp, 12 predicted proteins | sample MunlanPumphouse3_FD_192504 | JGI IMG/M metagenome (GOLD analysis project Ga0265294, IMG submission 192504) | Groundwater microbial communities from a municipal landfill in Southern Ontario, Canada - Pumphouse #3 | ecosystem: Environmental > Aquatic > Deep subsurface > Groundwater | place...
TATTAAACTACTAAGCTTGTACAGCTTCTTCTTTTTGCTTTCTTACTTGATCAACTGCTATAGCTAATTTACCAACTGTAGCAAGTAATGATCCAGCCAATTGTGCAATAAGTACTTCTCTTGCTGGTAATTTAGCAAGAGTTATAATATCTTCTGCTGTAACTATTTTTCCATCAATTATTCCTGATTTAATTTTATAGAATTCATTGTCTTTACTAAAATTATATAATATTTTAGCAGGTTCAAGATAATCTTCTTTTCCATATACAACAGCTACTGGTCCAACAAAAGAATCATCTAATTCTTTTATTCCAGCATCTTCAAATCCTCTTTTGATAATGTTGTTCTTTGTTACTTTATATTCTGCATTACATTTTCTTAAATCAGCTCTTATGTTTGTTATTTGTTCAGCATTTACACCTCTATATTCAACAACTATAATAGCTTTTGCACCTTTTACTTTGTCAGAAATTATTTTTACTTCGTCTTCCTTCTTTTTTAATACTTCTTTATTAGGCATTTAATATCCCCCTTTCAAAAAAAATCTTTACGCCATTGGCATAAAGATATATTTTCTCTATGCCTCGGTAGGAATTATTTTTATACCTACTGTCTATGGCTATTATGTTTTAAATTGTTAAACTATTTTAGTTGCATTAACTTTTAAACCTGGTCCCATTGTTGTTGTTAATGATATAGTTCTTAAGTATTGACCTTTAGCTGCAGCTGGTTTTGCTTTTACAATAGCTGACATTAAAGTTTCAAAGTTTTCTACTAATTTATCTACACCAAAAGATACTTTTCCAATTGGGCAATGAATTATATTTGTTTTATCTAATCTATATTCAATTTTACCTGATTTAATATCTTTTATAGCTTTTGTTACATCCATTGTTACAGTTCCTGATTTTGGATTTGGCATTAAACCTTTTGGCCCTAATACTTTACCTAATCTACCAACTACTCCCATCATATCTGGTGTAGCTACTATAACATCATAATCAAACCAATTTTCTTTTTCAATCTTTGGAATTAATTCTTCACCACCAACAAAATCTGCACCAGCAGCTTTTGCTTCTTCAAGTTTTTCACCTTTAGCGAAAACTAAAACTTTTAAAGTTTTACCTGTTCCATGTGGTAATACAACAACTCCTCTAACTTGTTGTTCAGCATATTTAGAATCAACGCCTAATTTAACATGTAATTCAACTGTTTCATCGAATTTTGCTTTTGGCATATTAATGATAACATCTAATGCTTCTTTTGGTTCATAATATTTTGATGCTTCAACTAATTTTAAAGCCTCTTTATATCTTTTACCTCTCATAATTTTCCTCCCTTGGTCCTAACGAGTTTGAACTCTCCCATAATTATTCGTCTTTTACGACAACTCCCATGCTTCTGGCAGTTCCTTTTACCATACTCATTGCTGTTTCTAATGATGCAGCATTTAAATCTGACATTTTTTGTTCTGCTATTGACTTAACCATTTCTGTTGTTAAAGTTGCTACTTTATCTAATTGAGGTTTTGCTGATCCTTTTTCGATTTTTGCAGTTTTCTTTATTAAGAATGATACTGGAGCTACTTTTGTTATAAAATCAAATGATTTATCTTCATAAACTGATAATACAACTGGTACTATTGATCCAGCCATACTTGAAGTTCTATCATTAAATTGTTTTACAAAATCCATTATATTTATACCAGTTGATCCCAATGCAGGTCCTACTGGTGGTGCTGGTGTAGCTTTTGCAGCTTCAATTTGCAATTTAACTATTTTAATTACTTTCTTTGCCATATATAACACCTCCTTCTACTAGAGTCATATTATTTTTACATTTTTTGTATTTGTGAAAAATCTAATTCAACATTTGTTTCTCTACCAAACATTGATACTAAAACTTTTACTTTCTTCTTTAATTTATTAATTTCAATTACCCTACCAACAAAATCTTTTAATGGTCCACTTGTAATTTTAACTTTATCATTTACTTCATAATCTACATTAATTGTTAAATCAATTAATCCCATATTTTTCATTTCTTCATCGGTCAATGGAACTGGTTTTGTACCTGAACCAACGAATGAAGTAACAGCATGAGTATTTCTAACAATATACCATGTTTCATCTGTCATAATCATTTTTATAAGAACATAACCTGGAAATACTTTTTTTATTGTTGACTTAGTCTTACCATCTTTAATTTCAATTTGTTCTTCCATTGGAACAACAACATCAAATATCATATCCTGTAATCCTCTATGTTCAATAATTTTTTCAAGATTTGTTTTTACATTATTTTCATAACCAGAATAAGTATGTATTACATACCATTTAGGTTCAAGATTTTTATTATCTTGAGGCATTTACATTCCCCCTTATTATTCAGCAGTTGTTGCTGGATTTATACCTTCTTCAGTACCTGTTGCTGGAATACCACTTGCCGCTTTACTCTTTAATTCATCTAATGCTGATTGTAACCCTTCAACAGTCATGTAATATGCAATTGAATTATATTGTTGCCATTCAGCATCTGTTGTATATGCTTTCATTTCATTTAGTATATCTGATTTTTGTTGCATTTCTGTTTTATATTCTGTAACTTTTCCACCTGTTGCTGTATCAATAGCTAAATCATTACCTTTTACAAGTATAAAATCAAATACAATAACAATTAAACTTACTAAAAGTACTAAAGCTATAACAGCTAAAGTTTTTTGAGCTGTTTGTTTTCCTGTTGGCCATATTACTTTTTTTAATTCTTGCTTAATATTATTAAACGCCATTTTATTTACCTCCAATAAATACTACTACTTTGTTTCTTTATGTATTACATGTTTTTTGCAAATTTTACAATACTTACTCATTTCAATTCTATCAGGAGTATTTTTCTTGTTCTTAAAAGTATTATAATTTCTGTTTTTACATTCTGTACATTCTAACACAACTTGTTCTCTCATTTTACAATGACACCTCCATTTTTACTTACGGATTACAGGCTCTTATCTTTTATGCAAAAAAAAAAGACAACAACCATATACGCTATATTACTTTAACATATTTTTAGGCTGTTGTCAACTATTCTACACTAATTATTGGATATTTTGCTATTTATTTTACTTATATATTAATGCTATAAATAAACAAATGAATTAAAATTTAAATGCTTTATCCTAATATACTTATTTTAACCACAAAATTACTCTATTACAATATTTCAAGGTTTTTATATGTTTTTATTATAAAAACTATCATATACTGCAATTGTATCATTAACCATTTTGTCTACAGAATAATATGTCTCGACAGTTTTTTTGTTATATACTCCCATTTTTTCAAGGTTTTCAAAAGTATCACCCATTATTTTAACTATATCTTCATATAATATTTCTTCTGTTGAATCTTTTGTATCTCTACAACAAAAATTTGTACTAATTCCAACATTTAATTTAGTCTCATCAAAAACTCCTATATATCCTTCATTTCCTGCAATAATTATTGGTTTTTCACAAGCCATTGCTTCTAAGGCAGATCTACTTACTCCAATAAACATATCTGCCATATTTGCAAATTTATTTATATCTGATCTTGCACCTGTCATAACAATTACATTTGATCCTATTTTTTTATTTACTTCATCTGCATTTTTACTTAATTCATCAAAAACATTTCCTCCACCAACTATAATAACTTGTATTTTTTCATTAAACCCATTTAGTTTTTCTGTAATATTTATTAATTGTTTGGCAACTAATGCTCTTGTATCATCTAATCTACTAATATATACAATCCTAAAACTAGAATCATAAATATTAAATTCTTTTAATATATCTTCATAAGCAATTTTCTTTGAGAATTTTTCTGTATCAATTCCATTAACTGTAACAGTAATATTTTCTTCTTTTATATTAGAATAATTATCTAATAAATATTTTTTAATATCTTCACTAACAGCAATAGTTTTATCTCCCCATTTAGTAATATATTTCAAACCATGTTTTGTTGTAAATGTCCAATGAGCTGTTGTAACAAATGGGAAATTCATTTCCTTTTGCAAGCACGCACAAATAAATGATGGTATCCTCGCATGACCATGAACTATATTAATTTTTTCTTTAGTTATTATATTTTTTAACAAGCTATATGATTTTATAACATTAAAAATATTTTTATTATGCATTGGAACGATATAATGTATAATACCAGCATTTTCTAATTCTTTTACATATTCTCCACCATTTGAAGCTACTACTACATCAATTCCTTTTTTCTTTAGCCCTTTAGATAATTCAACTATATGAGTTTCAGCACCACCTATACCTAATCCCATTGCAGCTAATAATACTTTCATAGTTATTCCTCCATTGCTTTAATATTAATTATTACTCCTGTACAATCTAAATATTTTGTTTGCATTTGTAAATTTGAACCATAAAGAATTCTAATTAATCCATTTGCAAGATACTCATTATTATTTATTATTCCATCTGTTTGTATTTCGATTAGCATATCTATTCTTCCGTCAATTTCTTTTTTTTCTATATTACCATTATACATTTCCATATCTGTTTGTGCAACATTTGATACAATATTTATTACTTTACCAATTTGTGTTCCTGAAACTTTTTCATAAACTATATCTCCAACTTTTAAAATATCTGCACTTGTTGGTCTAACATTTTGTACCTTTACAGTATAATTAAATACTTGATTATTTTTTGAAACAGCAATTTCTTTATCTGATAATTTATATACAACTCCAACTATTAAAATTAAAATAACAATTATCAATATAACATCTACAATATTTAATTTACCAAATAACTTTTTATCTTTAATTATTTTCATTGTTATCTAACCTTTCTATAAATACAATATATCCTCCACCTGCAAAACTAGATCCTCGAGAAAATATTTGTTTACCAGTTTTAATTACATAATCTTCATTTGTTGCTAAATGTCTTCCTGTATCTATTAAATCATTTTCTAATGTTATTAATGCAACAAATCTATCTGGTATTTCTGTATACATCATTAACCCATCTTTTAAATTTGGTGATAGCACTTTATATGGATTAATCGCTACAGCTGTAATTACACCTAAATATTCATTTGTTTCATTATCATACATCTTATCTCCAATTTTAATATTATTTGCAACACTCTCATAAATATTTTGCAACTCATATTGATATGAATATTTTTGGCTATCTGATGTTCCTACTACTTTATTACCAAATAATAAATATGCTACGAGAACTAACCCTAAAGCTATAACAACAAGCACAATATCTATTACATTAAATCTATTAAATAATTTTTTATTCACTTTTATTCACCAAACTTTCATAAACTTTTTCAAAACCTTCTGCATATCTTTTTGATGTAAATTCTTTTTCATATATATATATAGCTTCTTTTTTTATTTCTTGTAATCTTTGTTTATCTTCTAATAACCACACTATACCTTTTACTAATTCATCAGCACTTTCTTTTTCAACAATGATTCCATTTTGGCCTGTACGAATTACACATGCATTACCTCCGCAATCAGTTGCTACTGCTGGTATTCCTAAACTCATTCCTTCTAATAAAGATAAGCATGTAGTTTCAGATATATATGAAGCATTAACTTGTATATCTAATATATTTAATATTTCTTCAACATTCGAAACAAATCCTGTAAATATAATATACTTTTCTAAATCCAATTTTTTAACCATAGCTTTAATTTCATTTTCATATGAGCCCATTCCAATTATTAAAAACTTTACATTAGTATAACCTTTATCTATTAATGTTCTTGCAGATTCTACAAAATAGTCATGGCCTTTTAATTTTTCTATTCTTGCTAACATTCCAATAACAATATCTTTTTCATTTATACCATATAGTTTTCTAACAAATGCTTTTTTTTCTTCTGGTATTTCATTTATTTTATCTACGCCATTTAATACAACATCAATAATCTTTTCATCATTGCCTTGAGCTACCAAAAATCCTTTTGCCATTTCAGCTGATGCAATAATTTTATCTGCAAAACATTTATTTAACAATCCATTTAGTTTTCTTACAAAAGAATAACTATATAACTTTCCACCTGGGAAAACGCAATGTTTTGTAAATACAATTTTAACATTCTTGCATAATCTAGCCGCTATACGAGCAGAAAAACTTGCATGAGTATGAACTATATCTGGTTTTTCTTTTTTAAATATAGATAAAAGTTTAGGTATTGCTAAAAGATCCAATGACTTATCTTTCATACCATTAACTTCAATAATTCTTACACCTGTTTGTTCAATCTGAGGTTTTAATAAACTATTTAATGGTAACACAACAACTAAATCTATTTTCTTTTTATTATAGTTGTTACAATATGTTACGACATCTTTACCTGCTCCACCAATGTTTGTGTCACTAATTACATTTAATACCTTAATCATTAAGCATCCTCTCTTCCTCATCGATAAATTTCTTGTATCGAACAGCTAATGCAATAAATATCCAAAATATTAATATAACCCTATAATTATACCATACGTTATCAAAAATACCTTCTATCATATATCCTATTAGACCTGATGCAAATCCTATTAATATTATCTTATCTGCAAAATTGATTGCCTTCTTAATTCCATTAAATATATATTGGAAAAATCTATAAATTATACCAATTAAAGCAATAAATCCTAATATACCTGTTTCAACAATATTTTGTAAATACCAGTTATGCGCATGTTCAGCACTAACTCCATTTTGTGCATATATTGGATACACGCTCTTAAATACATCTGTACTTTGTCCTATTGGCTTATACCAATAATCTTTTATAATCTCCGCACTACTTTGCCAAATTGACAATCTATATTGTGTTGATGAATCTCCTAAATTTGTTATACTACTAAATCTAGAAATTATAGACTGTGGTAAAACAAAAGGTAAAGCAACTAATCCAGCAATAAATAAAAATATAAATCGCAAATTTAATATTAAAGCAAATACAACTCCTGCAACTAATATTCCAATATAACTACCTCTTGAAAAAGTTACAGCTAAACATACTAACAATATACAAGCAATTATACCAAAAACAATCCTACTTGACCATTTTTTACTTGCAATACATACACTTATACATACAGGTATAACTAACAATAAATATTCTGCTAAAACATTTGGATTTTCAAATGTTGAATATACTCTTGTTTTCATTCCTTCAAATAATTCTCTATCTATCCATGATGTTGCTAATGTATTACCAAATAAATATTGGTATATACCATACAATGCAACTACTAATCCACCAAATACAAAAACATATATCATTGTATTAATCTGTTTTCTTGTTTCGATAGAATTTATAACTACAAAATACATTAATATATATATTCCTACAACAGCTAATACCTTTATACTTGCCATTGGAATTAAAGATACACATGCACAAACTACATATATTAACAAAAACAATGCAACCCAAATATTTACCGGTGTATACCTAAATTTAAAATTCGGTGTGCACATAATATTTAATATAAATGAGCAGATTACAAATATACAACCAAATACAGTTGCCATTGTTGGTATAAATGGCACTACTGCAAATAACAATGCTAACCATATATATGTTTTTTTAAATATACTATTACTAAATACTTTATCTAATTTTATAAAACAAAAAATTTTTCTAAAGAACTGTATAACAGCATATATAACTTTCATTATTATACTATTGTCTATTTTTTCTTCAAAATTAACTTCATTTGTTAAAAAATTATAGATAAAACTATTTTTAATTGATTTTTCTAATGCTTGTATAAAACTTTCAATCATTTTATACACATAGCTATCTTTTATTGTGTTCACTTTTAGCCCCCATTATCCCAATTAATTAAATATATATTACCAAAAAAAGCTCATTTTAACAAGTAAAATTACAAAAAATATTGAAATGCTTTAAAAAATATCATATAATGTAAAAGTAATAGATTTTTTGCATATTACACTACCATTAATATGGTTTGATGCACGGAAAAGTAAAAATGATAAAAAATAAATTCGATAAAAATGGTAGTAAGCTTTGTCGCTTAACTCGCCACGAAAGAAAAGTATTTATCCACCAGCATTACATTCACGTCCTGCAGTGGCCCTCTCCATGTGCAACATGTCCTAACAAATGCAATTGCAATTATGAAACATGTGCCCCAGATTCTACAAGTAAAGTTCCGATAAATTCTTAGTAAATATATAAAAAATGAAAATGTTTAATAACATTTTCATTTTTCGTTACTTAATTTTCTTTTTATTTTTTTTTAACATTTTCAATTCTTCTACTTCGAATATATCTAAAATAACAAAGTATACTAGTACTCCAATAGCTGTTCCTGAAATTATTCTAATTATTTGATCAATTACCCCACTCAATAATATCTGACCTATCATATTGTTTACAAGCATTACAGCCATTGTCATTAATCCAGTTGCCAACAATATTTTAATTACATATTTAACAGAATTCATATCTAATATATTCTTTATTTGAACATTTGCGCATATCAATAATATTAAACCATGTAATAAGAAAGTACATGATGTTGCTAAAGCTAAACCATTTAATCCTAAAATATTAGATAATACTATACACAACACAATATTTATACATATCATTATTACACCAACAATAACAGGTGTTTTTGTATCTTGTTTTGCATAAAATACTTTATTCATAATTTCTACAAAACCAAAACCAAGCATACCTATTGCATAATAAAATAATACATTTGACGTTAACATTGTAGATACTGAATCAAATTCGCCATGTTCATATAATAAAGATACTAAATCTGTCCTATATAATATAAAGCCTATTGTAAATGGTATTAGAATAAACACCATACCACGTAACCCTTTTTTAATCAATTGTATAAATTCATGTTTCTTTTCTTTATCTATACTTAACCTTGAAAATTCAGGGAATATAATATTTCCAATTGCATAAACAAATACTCCTACTGCTACCAAAAACAATTTGTATCCATATTCAAGTATTGCTACTGCTTCATCCCCCATGCCTGATGCAATTCTTGTAGATACTAAAATATTTATTGGTATAACTGATGTACTAATAATTATTGGTATTGCTAATTTAAATACATTTTTAATATTCTCATCTTTAAAATTTATTTTCCACTTAAATCTATATCCTTTTTTAAAAGCATATGGTATTTGTATTATTACTTGCAAAGACCATGCTATTAACATGAATATAGACAATCCATATATTCCAAACATTTCATGAAATATAATTAAATATACTATTATGGCTATATTAGATATTGCACTTATCATTGCCGGAATTTTAAATTCATTATGTGATTGTAAAAAACCAACAAACGAAAATGCAACTGCTGTAAATATTATCATTGGAAATGTAATTCGTATTAAATCTACTGTTAAAGCAAATGTTTTTCCATCAAAACCACCAGCAAGTAATTCAACAATTGGTTCTGCAAAAATTATTCCTAATACAGATATTAATGTTGTAACAACTGCAATAATATTTATAAAATTATTTGCAAAACTATTTGCAATATCTTTTCCGGATTTAAACATCACTTTATTAAACACTGGTATAAATGTTGCAGTAATTGCTGCGCTTAACCCAATATCTAATAATTGTGTTGGTATTCTAATTGCTGTAAAATATGCTGTTGCCTCATATCCAGTACCAAAATAATATGCAAAAGCTATATCACGAAGTAGACCTAATACTTTAGATATTATTGTTATTAACACTACTATACTAAATGTTTTCACAATTTTTTCTTGCATAATTATTCCTTTCTAATCTAAGCCAGGAGATAAAGTATCTATCGTTTTATTGTCTGTTAGATTATCTGATTTTTCTCCAAAATATTCTTTCATTATATCTCTTACAACTTCTGCAGCATATGAACCATGCCCTCCATGTTCAACTATAACAACAACTGCAATTTCTGGTTTTTCATATGGTGCAAATCCAACAAATATACCATTATTTGAACCAGATGAAGCTTCAGCTGTTCCAGTTTTTCCTCCAACAGTTACAGATAAACTTTTAAATACTCCATAAGCTGTTCCACCTGTTTCATCTGTAACATCTTTCATTCCTTGTAATACAGCATTAACATTTTGTTGTGAAAATACTAATTGCTCTACATTTTTTGCTTCTATTCCTAATAAATTATTTATATCTACTTTTATTTCTTCTTTATTAAAGCTTAATCCATCTGGTGTAACAACATCTTTTACAATTGTTGGTTTAATTTTATATCCACCATTAGATAATATAGATATATATGTTGCAATTTGTATAGGTGTAAATGAATTATATGATTGGCCAATAACTGCACTTAATGTATCTGCAACATACCATTCATTACCTTTATTATTTGCATATTCTCTACTAGCTAATACTCCAGAAATTTCTCCTGGTAATTCAATACCAGTTTTAGCTCCTAATCCAAAATAACTAGCATATTTTGAAATTGTATCTATTCCCATCCTATATCCTACTTCATAAAAATAGTAATTGCATGATGTCTTTATAGCTTTACTTACATTTACGAATTTATGTGTTAAACCATAATCTGTATAATACCAACATTGTGGTCTATGTCCTTTATTATATATTCCTAAATCTTCAATCTCATCATAAATTCCAATACTATTACTTTCTAAAGCTGCAACAGCACTTACCATTTTAAATGTTGAACCTGGAGCATAAGAGGCTTGTATTGTTCTATCATATAATGGTTTTGCACCATTATTTATAAGTGCATTCCATTCTTTTGTACTTATTCCACCAATAAATAAACTTGGATCATAATTAGGATAACTTGCCATTGCTAATATTTCACCTGTATTAACATCCATAACAATAACCGAACCAGCATTAGCATCTTCATATTTGTACTTGAATCCACCTGATGATATTTTTTCAATATTTGCTTTTAGCTTTTCCTCTGCAACTTTTTGTAAATTACCATCTATTGTTAATATAACATCATTACCTTTTATACTTGGATCAACTTCATATTCTTCATTTATCTTTCCGTTAAAATCCATTTCAACTTTTTTGATTCCATTAGTACCTTTTAAATA
>Ga0265294_10009580_pt1 | contig 11147 bp, 10 predicted proteins | sample MunlanPumphouse3_FD_192504 | JGI IMG/M metagenome (GOLD analysis project Ga0265294, IMG submission 192504) | Groundwater microbial communities from a municipal landfill in Southern Ontario, Canada - Pumphouse #3 | ecosystem: Environmental > Aquatic > Deep subsurface > Groundwater | place...
TGAAAATAAAATAAAAATATGGAATAGATAACTAATTAAAATGGCATAAGAAAAGGGGAAGAGATGGGAAAAAGAACTGACATTCATAAGGTGTTGATTATTGGATCGGGTCCTATTATTATAGGACAAGCATGTGAATTTGATTATTCTGGTACACAGGCATGTAAGGCGTTACGAAACTTAGGGTATGAAATTGTATTAGTCAATTCTAATCCAGCAACAATTATGACGGATCCCTCAACAGCAGATGCAACATATATTGAACCGCTGAATATAAAACGATTAGAAGAAATTATTCAAAAAGAGGAACCCGATGCAATTCTACCGAACTTAGGTGGACAATCTGGATTAAACTTATGTTCTGAACTTTCGAAAAAAGGAATTTTAGAGAAATACAACGTAAAAGTAATCGGAGTACAAATTGATGCGATAGAACGTGGCGAAGATAGAATTGAATTTAAAAAAACAATGAAGAAACTGGGAATTGAAATGGCTCGCAGTGAGGTTGCTTATTCCATTGAACAAGCCCTTATAATTGCAGATCAGCTTAATTACCCAGTTGTTTTACGTCCAGCTTACACTATGGGAGGTGCAGGTGGAGGGCTTGTATATAACAAGGAAGAACTGAAAATAGTTTGCGCAAGAGGACTGCAAGCAAGTTTAGTAGGGCAAGTTCTTGTAGAAGAATCGATTATAGGATGGGAAGAGTTAGAATTAGAAGTGGTAAGGGATGCAAAGAACAAAATGATTACTGTATGTTTTATTGAAAATATTGATCCAATGGGAGTGCATACAGGAGATTCATTTTGTGCTGCACCTATGCTAACAATTTCCAAAGAAGTGCAAGAAGAGTTACAAAGGCAAGCCTATAAAATTGTTGAATCGATTGAAGTAATCGGTGGAACAAACGTACAATTTGCGCATGATCCTAATACTGGGAAAAACGTTGTAATTGAGATAAACCCACGTACTTCAAGGTCCTCTGCTCTTGCATCAAAAGCTACGGGATTCCCCATTGCTTTGATTTCAGCTATGCTTGCTTCAGGCTTAACTTTGGATGAGATTCCATGTGGAAAATACGGAACACTTAATCATTATGTCCCTGATGGAGACTATGTGGTAATAAAATTTGCCAGATGGGCATTTGAGAAGTTCAAAGGAGTCGATGATAAATTAGGAACACAAATGCGTGCGGTTGGGGAAGTAATGAGTATTGGAAAGACATATAAAGAAGCTTTTCAAAAAGCCATACGGAGTTTGGAAAATGGTAGATATGGATTGGGTCATGCGAGCAATTTCGATCAACTAAGTAAAAAAGAATTATTAAAAAAATTACAAATTCCTTCGAGTGAAAGACATTTTCTTATGTATGAAGCACTCAGAAAAGGTGCCACTGCAGAAGAAATTTACCAAATAACAAAAGTAAAAAAATATTTTATTGAGCAAATGAAAGAATTAGTAGAAGAAGAGGAATCCTTATTAAAATCAAAGGGAGAACTTCCTGCCGATTCCTTGCTTAAGAAAGCAAAAGAAGATGGATTTTCTGACAGATATATCAGTGATTTGCTTGAAATCCCAGAGGAAAATTTAAGAAATAAAAGAATTGAACTGGGAATCGAAGAACAATTTGAACCAATTCATGTAAGTGGGTCGAAAGATAGTGAATACTATTATTCTACCTATAATAAAGTAACTGTATTTAGCAATAAGAAGAAAGCGGATATAGAAAAACAAAAAATTATGATTTTAGGTGGAGGACCAAACCGAATTGGGCAAGGAATTGAATTTGATTACTGCAGTTGCCATGCGGCGATGTCTCTTCGCAAATTGGGGTTTGAAACGATAATTGTAAATTGTAATCCAGAGACGGTATCGACAGATTCAGATACCTCTGATAAATTATACTTTGAACCTCTAACCTTAGAAGATGTATTAAGCATTTATAAAAAAGAAAAACCAGTGGGTGTGATTGCACAATTTGGAGGACAAACACCATTAAATCTAGCAGCGGAACTTTCGAAATATGGAGTAAAAATACTAGGAACACAGCCAGAAGTAATCGATTTGGCTGAGGATCGAGATTTGTTTCGTGCAATGATGGAAAAACTTGAAATACCGATGCCGGAGTCAGGCATGGCTATTAATGTAAAAGAAGCAATTGAAATTGCAAATCACATTGGTTATCCAGTGATGGTTCGGCCATCCTATGTATTAGGTGGAAGAGGAATGGAAGTTGTATATAACGAAAAAAGTTTAGCATCTTACATGGAAGCAGCGGTTGGAGTTACCCCAGATCGTCCGATTTTAATTGATCGATTTTTGAAGCATGCAATGGAAGTAGAAGCAGATGCGATTTGCGATGGAACATATGCTTATGTACCAGCAGTAATGGAACATATTGAACTGGCAGGGGTTCATTCCGGCGATTCCGCATGTATTATACCTTCCAAAAACATTTCGGAGGAATTATTAAAGACAATTAAGGAATACACAAAAAAAATAGCAGTAGAAATGCATGTATCTGGACTTATGAATATGCAATATGCCATTGAAAATGGAAAGGTATATGTGCTAGAGGCCAATCCAAGAGCTTCGCGTACGGTACCTTTAGTATCAAAGGTATGTGCAATACAAATGGTTCCACTTGCAACACAAATTATAACTTCAGAATTTACGAATTTATCCTCACCGATTAAAGAACTAAAAGAAAAAGTTATTCCTTATTATGGAGTGAAAGAAGCTGTATTTCCATTTAATATGTTTCCAGAAGTTGATCCATTATTAGGACCAGAAATGAGATCTACAGGAGAAGTTCTAGGGCTTGCTAAAACAGTTGGAGAGGCATTTTATAAAGCACAAGAAGCTACACAGACTATTTTACCGCTTGAAGGGACAGTTTTTATTAGCGTAAATGAAAAAGATAAAGCAGAAGTAGTAGAAATAGCGGAAGGATTTACAAAAGCAGGATTCAAAATTCTTGCTACTGGCAAAACATGTAAGCTAATACAGGAAGCAGGAATGCAAGCAGAAAAAGTAAAAAAACTTTATGAAGGAAGACCAAATGTATATGATAAGATTGTAAATGGAAATATTCAGATTATTGTAAATTCTCCATCTGGTGAAGAAAGCATACATGATGATTCTTATATTCGCAAAAGTGCAATTAAAACAAAAACCTGTTATATTACAACTATGGCTGCAGCGAAAGCAGCAATAAATGGGATTCTTGAAGAGCAGAAAGCAAAAGATGATACGGTTCATTCTTTACAAAGCCTTCATGCAGAAATTAAATAAAAAAAATATTCAAAAAAAGACGCTAGGATTATTTCTAGCGTCTTATGATGTGTTTTCGTAGATTATTTATTTAGGTAAGGCTTATCCGCCGGATAGCCACCCGAAATTTTTTGCATCCCTCGTGGTAAGGCATCTTTTGAATTTTTCCAATCGGCTTCCGAATTTCGATAATCAAATTTATCAATTAACCAAGAGACTTCTCCTTCGATACGAAGTAAATTTTCTTTTGAAAGTTCGATAATGGGAGGTATAAATTTCATTTGTTCTTTTTCATTTAAATATTGTGGGGCTGAAATTAATATATCCCGTAAATGTTCCATGCAAAAACCTTTTGAATTTTTTACAAAATCAAAAAATGAATCTTCATGTTTTAACAAATAGAAGAAAGTATTTAAATAGCGCTGATAATTGGTTTCCATATAGTTACATATGGTACAAGTGGATAGAGATTTTTCAAGATAAACAGAAACGGCATCTTTTTGGTCTGTGTTTTTTGAAAATAATTTTTTTTGTATAGGGGAATAGTGTTTACTGGCTTTTGCAAATTCTTCGTTAAATTTCTTCATATGTGTGTCTAGAATCAAAGCATTACCTAGTGTGTTTCCATATTGAAACATTTGCTTAAAATGTTTACGACAAAAACCTAATTCATCTGTTTTCGCTCTGGTATCGCTTTGCATGTAGGAAGAAGAATTTCCTAACGTATAATCGAGAGCAACCTGTTCTAATTTACGCTCGATATAACAGAATGCGCATTCATCATTTTCACGGAAAGCATCCGTAAGTGGTATCGTATATAATTTTTCTTTCATAAGTTCCTTTCCTATATAAATTCATTATTCCTATATTTTACCAAAGAATCAAAGAAAAGCAAGTCTGAGGTGCTTTTGTGCAAGATTGTATTAGAAATTTAAAGGTACTTCTTTTATACTAAAGACCAAGATAAAAGCAATCGAGGTAAAAATGACAGTAACAAAAGAAAAAAACAAAAAAAACAAAAAAAAAATACTCGTAGGAGATTTAACGACAGGAAACGTAACTAAGAAAATTATGCAGTTTGCGATGCCTGTTTTATTAGGGAACCTTTTGCAACAATTTTATAATTTGGTGGATAGTATCATTGTTGGAAGATGTGTAGGAAAAGACGCATTCGCAGCAGTTGGGTCAACGGGAGCTATTAATTTTATGATTATCGGCTTTGTGCTAGGTACAACATGGGGTGTTTCTATTCCAGTTGCTCAAAAATTTGGGGCAAAAGATTTTTCAGCAATGCGTAAAAAGATCTCGGATGCGATTTATGTCTCCACTATCATTGGAATTGTGATTACCATCTTAACCGTAATTTTTACAAAACCATTGTTAGAATTAATGAATACACCTTCTGATATTATCGGAGATGCAGCACTTTATATTGGAATCATCTTTGCAGGAATTCCAGCAATATTGTTATATAATATTCCAGCAGGTATTTCCAGAGCAATTGGAGATAGTAAAACACCATTATACTTTTTGATTTTTTCTGCATGTTTAAATGTTGTGCTAGATTTAATTTTTGTTTTGCCTTTGCAGATGGGGGTAGCAGGAACTGCTATTGCAACCGTTATTTCACAAGCTATTTCTGGGATACTTTGTATTATTTACATGAAACATAAACATCCATTTTTAAAATTTGAAGCGGGAGAGCGTCGTGTTATGTTACCAGCAATGTGGCTGTCGTTTAAAATGGGAGCACCAATGGGAATGCAATTTTCCATTACGGCAATTGGATCTGTAATTCTACAAACTGCAATTAATGGACTGGGTTCGGATGCTGTTGCGTCAATCAATGCAGCAAGCAAGTTACAATTAATTTTAGTTACTCCAATGGATGCACTAGGAGCATCCATTGCCACTTATTGTGGTCAAAACTATGGAGCAGGTAATTTTGAACGTATCAAAGAAGGTGTTCGTAAAGGGTTTAAAATTGCTGTTTCTTTTGCGATTACCGCAGCAATTCTTGCAAATGTTTTTGCAAAACCAGTTCTTTATTTATTTGTAGATGCTTCAGAAATTACACCACAAATCGTTACATGGGTAAGGACATTTATGTTAATCAATAGTTGCTTTTATGTGACACTTGCGATAATCTTTATATATAGAAATGCAATTCAGGGACTAGGACGAAGTGCAATTGCCATGCTAGCAGGAGTTGCCGAATTAGTTGGACGATCTTTTGCAGCGATTATCTTTGTTCAAATCTGGGGATTTACAGGGGTATGTTTTGGAAATATTTTAGCTTGGATTCTAGCAGATGCTATTCTTATCCCATCATATATTATTACATTAAGAAAAATAAAGAAAAAATTAGTACCAGGAAGCCTTGAGATCGACAAAAGGGCTCTAACAAGTAAGAAAGAAATGAAAAAGATAGAGAAAAAACAATTGTAATATTTAAATCTAGAGGTGAAGGTATGAATTATCAAATTGGGGATATTATTCAACTAAAAAAACAACATCCATGTGGAAGCAAGGACTGGGAAGTTTTACGTGTTGGAGCAGATTTTAGACTCCGTTGCATGGGATGCGATCATCAAGTTATGATTTCAAGAAAGCTTGTAGAAAAAAACACCAAAAAGTGGATCAAACATATAGATGAAGAAACATAAGCAATAAGGGTTGAAATTGCACTCGATTTATGTTAGTATAACTCAGTGTGACATATTACAATTCCCCGTAGCACGTGGGAAAATAAATTATCCTTGCTCCATGTATGGGGCCAGAGACCAAAAGGAGGAAACAAGCATGAACAAATATGAATTAGCCATTGTCCTTAATGCGAAAATCGATGACGAAACAAGACTTGCTACATTAGAAAAAGCGAAAGCTTATGTAGAACGTTTTGGTGGAGAAATTACAAGTGTTGATGAGTGGGGTAAGAAGAGATTAGCTTACGAAATTCAAAAAATGAAAGAAGGATATTACTACTTTATTCATTTTACAAGCCCATCTACAGCACCAGCTGAACTCGAAAATCGTCTACGTATTATGGAAAATGTACTTAGATATTTATGCCTTAAAGACGAAGCATAAGACTCGATATAGAGTAAGAAGGAGAACGTATGAATAAAGTAATTTTAATGGGGCGTTTGACAAAAGATCCAGATGTGAGATATTCACAAGGAGATAATACGATGGCAATTGCAAGATATACAATAGCCGTTGACCGAAGATTTAAAAGAGACGAAGGACAAACAGCTGACTTTATTGGTTGTGTAGCATTTGGCAAAGCTGGTGAATTTGCAGAAAAATATTTCCGCAAAGGAACTAAAATTGCTGTAACAGGAAGAATTCAAACTGGTAGCTATACCAACAAAGAAGGACAAAAAATCTATACAACAGATGTTGTTGTAGAAGAACAAGAATTTGCAGAAAGTAAAGCAAATTCATCCCAAGACTCATATCAAAACACACCACATAATGCTGGTGGCAATACAAACAACAATGATTTCGTAAGTATTCCTGACGGAGTAGATGACGAAATTCCATTTCTATAAAATTAGATAGGAGGAACTATCATGGCTTATGATAAACCTGAATATGCAGGACGAAGAAGAGGCGGATCCATGCGCAGAAAGAAAGTGTGTGTATTTTGCGGAAAAGATAATGTAATTGATTTCAAAGATGCAAACAAATTAAAAAGATATATTTCTGAAAGAGGAAAAATCCTTCCAAGAAGAATCACAGGAAACTGTGCAAAACATCAAAGAGCACTTACTGTTGCAATTAAAAGAGCTCGTCACCTAGCGTTAATCCCTTATGTTCTAGATTAAATAAAAAAACAGCACCACTACTTAGGTAGCGGTGTTTTTTTTATCTTTTTTAAAGAGTCAGATTATGATATACTAGATAAGTACGAATTGTTTTTCATTATGGAGGAACGGATAGATGAATAGAAAAATTAAAATAACTGGAAAGTTAAGAATATATCTACAGTCTTCGTTAATTTTAGGTATTTTATTAATCGCTGTTAATATTGCAATTTATTTTGTGGATTTTTATGCGGGATTATTATTAAATGCATTTACTCTATTTTATTTTGCAGTAATTATTCTTTTGCTATATTATAATCGAAAATTAATCCTTGATGAAATGATTAGCTTTGCAACGGAATATGGACAAATACAAAAAAGATTGCTCCGAGAACTTGAACTTCCACATGCCTTAATGGATGAAAAAGGAAAAGTTATATGGACAAATAAAGAATTTGAAAAAATTACAGGAAAAGCAAAAGGATATAAAAAATCCATTGTCACTCTTTTTCCAGAAATACATGTGGAGAAATTTCCTGTGGATAAAAAAACTACGGCACTCGATATTGAATATGGGGAACGTTTTTATAAAGTTAAAATGAAAAGAGTAGAATTAAAAGAAATGTTAAGTACATCGGCCGTTATTCATGCAGAAGATTATCAAGGATATCTAGTTGCCATTTACTTATTTGATGAAACTGCATTACAATATGCATTACAGGAGAATGATGATCAGAGTCTTTCTGTGGGATTAATATATTTGGACAATTTTGAAGAAGCATTAAATAGTATTGAAGAAGTAAGAAGAGCGCTTTTAATTGCTCTTATCGATCGAAAAGTAAATAAATACGTTTCTGGAATTGATGGAATTGTAAAAAAATTGGAAAAAGATAAATACATATTTGTTATGCGAAAAAAAGCTTTGAAACAAATACAAGAAACTAGATTTGAAATTTTAGAAGAAGTAAAAACAGTAAATATTGGAAGCGAAATGTCAATTACCTTAAGTATTGGTGTTGGACTAGATGGACTTAGTTACTCGCAAAATTATGAATTTGCAAGAAGTTCCATCGACCTAGCATTAGCTAGAGGTGGGGATCAAGCAATCATTAAAACTCCTCAAAATATTTTGTATTATGGTGGAAAAAGTCAACAAGTTGAAAAGAACACGAGAGTAAAAGCAAGGGTAAAAGCACAGGCTTTAAAAGAAATTATAGAGGGAAAAGACCAAGTTATGGTTATGGGGCACCGCTTTACCGATGTGGATAGTTTTGGTGCGGCAATTGGTGTGTTCTGTGTTGCAAGAGCTTTAGAGAAGCCAATTCACATAGTTATCGATGACATTTCTACATCGATTAAACCTATGATATCTTTGTTTCAAAACAATCCAGATTATCCAACGGATATGTTTCTTACGCCAGGACAAGCACTTGCATTAGCAACGGAAAATACGGCATTAATTATTGTAGATGTGAATAAAGCATCTATAACAGAGTGTCCAGAATTAATCAAAGAGTGTAAAACAACTGTAGTCATTGATCATCATAGACAAGGAACTGAAGTGATTGAAAATGCAACGCTTTCTTATGTAGAAACTTATGCATCTTCTGCATGTGAAATGGTTGCAGAGATTTTGCAATATGTGGGTGATAATGTGAAAATCAAAGGTATTGAGGCAGATTGTATATATTCAGGGATTATGATTGATACGAATAACTTTATGGCTAAAACAGGGGTACGTACGTTTGAGGCAGCCGCATATTTGAGAAGAAATGGTGCTGATGTAACAAGAGTAAGAAAAATGTTTCGAGAAAATCCTACCGATTATATTGTAAAGGCACAAGCAGTAAGTCAAGCTGAAATTTACAAGGAAGCATATGCCATTTCTATTTGTAATGGAGAAAATATTGAAAGCCCGACAATAGTAGGTGCGCAGGCTGCAAATGAACTTTTAAATATTAAAGGAATTAAAGCTAGTTTTATATTTACCAAATATCAGAATCAAATATTTATCAGTGCTAGGTCAATCGATGAAGTGAATGTTCAAATTATTGCAGAACGATTAGGTGGTGGTGGTCACTTGAATATTGCAGGAGCACAAATGGAAAATATTACCGTAGAAGCAGCAATAAAAAAAGTGAAAAAAATGTTAGATCAGATGGAAGTGGAAGGAGCAATTTAGATGAAAGTAATTTTATTAGAAGATGTTAAAAAATTAGGAAAACAAGGTGAAGTTGTTGATGTTAGTGATGGCTATGCAAGAAATTATGTGCTTCATAAAAATTTAGGAATAGAAGCTACAAATAAGAACTTAAATGATTTGAAGCTACAAAAAACAAATGAAAAAAAACTTGCGGATGAAGTTTTACAAGACGCAAGAAATTATAAAGAGAAATTGGAACAGAAAGTAATTACTGTGAAAATGAAAGCTGGCGAGGGAGGAAAAGTATTTGGTTCTGTTTCCTCAAAAGAAATTGTTAAAGCATTTAAGGAACAAGAAAATGTGGAACTGGATAAGAAAAAAATGCAAATCAGCGAACCAATCAAAGCATTTGGAGCGTTTGAAGTTGAAATCAAATTGCATCCACAAGTTAGTGCAACCTTACATGTAAAAGTAGTTGAAGCTTAAATAAAGTATGAAATGTAAAGGAGGAAGACGCCATGGCAACAATGGAAGAGGCAGTATTAAAGAGAATACTACCACACAGTACCGAAGCAGAGCAATCTGTAATTGGCTCCATGTTTATTGATCCACAAGCAATTATTGTGGCGTCCGAAATAGTATCTGGAGAAGATTTTTTTAGTAAACAATATGGTATTTTATTTGATACTATGGTTGAAATTCATGAGGAATCAAAGCCAGTTGATTTAGTGACTCTTCAGGCAAGACTTCAAGAAAAAGATGCACCACCAGAAGTTAAAAGTTTGGAATTTGTAAAAGATCTAGTTTCTTTTGTTCCAACATCGGCAAACATAAAATATTATGCAGATATTGTTGCCGAAAAATCAACGTTACGAAAGTTAATTCGAGTAAATGAAGAAATTACAAATATATGCTATATGGGGAAAGAAGATTTAGAAACAATTCTTGATGATACGGAAAAAAAGGTATTTGAAATTGTTCAGAAAAGAAATACAGGTGATTTTATACCGATAGGAAAAGTAGTAAAGGATGCATTAAATCGAATTCAGGAAGCTGCAAAACAAAAAGGGAATGTAACAGGAATCCCATCTGGATTTATTGATATGGATTATAAAACTGCTGGATTTCAGCCTGCAGATTTTATTTTAATTGCAGCGAGACCATCTATGGGTAAAACTGCACTTGTTTTAAACATTGCGCAACATGTTGCATTTGAACAAAAAAAGACGGTTGCTATTTTTAGTTTGGAAATGTCAAAACAACAATTGATTAATCGTTTATTTTCTTTGGAATCAAAGGTAAATTCCCAAGCGATTCGTACAGGAACATTAAATGACATGGAATGGATGGATTTAATTAGTGCTGCAGAAACGGTTAGTAATTCTAATTTAATCATTGATGATACACCAGGTATTACAATTGCAGAACTTCGTTCGAAATGCAGAAAATTAAAAATGGAAAAAAATGTTTCTTTGATTTTAATTGATTACTTGCAACTAATGTCAGGAAGAGGAAAATCAGAGTCTAGACAACAAGAAATATCTGAAATTTCCAGATCACTTAAATCGCTTGCAAGAGAGCTGGATGTTCCTGTCATTGCATTATCGCAATTAAGTCGTGCGGTAGAACAAAGACCGGATCATAGGCCAATTCTATCAGATTTAAGAGAATCGGGAGCAATCGAGCAGGATGCTGATGTAGTAATGTTTATTTATAGGGATGATTACTATAATAAAGAATCAGAAAGAAAAGGCATTGCAGAAATTATTATTGCAAAGCAAAGAAACGGTCCAATAGGAGAGATTGAATTGCTATGGTTACCAGACTATACAAGATTTGTAAATCTTTCAAAAGAAAAAATAAAAAAATAATAGGATAAAATATAGTATTGAAATAAAAAAAAGGCATTCCATATAGATATA
>Ga0265294_10009581_pt1 | contig 11146 bp, 5 predicted proteins | sample MunlanPumphouse3_FD_192504 | JGI IMG/M metagenome (GOLD analysis project Ga0265294, IMG submission 192504) | Groundwater microbial communities from a municipal landfill in Southern Ontario, Canada - Pumphouse #3 | ecosystem: Environmental > Aquatic > Deep subsurface > Groundwater | place...
TAGTTCAAGTAGCAGGTAAATATACTGTATTCGGTCGAGTCAAGCCCAGCCAAAAAGCGCTTCTTGTTAATGCACTTAAGAATCTCGGCCACACTGTTGCCATGACTGGAGACGGAATCAACGACATACTGGCTATGAAACAATGTGATTGTGCTATAGCAGTAGCGTCCGGCAGTGACGCCACAAGAAGTGTTGCACACATAGTACTGATGGACAATAAGTTCGCTTCCATGCCCAGTATTGTTAGCGAGGGCAGACAAGTGGTCAATAATATACAGAACAGTTCCGCATTATTCTTGATGAAGACCACAATGACCGTGCTTGTTACAATATTCACAATTTGCACTCTATCACTGTATCCGTTCGAAGCAATGCACTTATATGGTATAGAGATATGCGTTATAGGTATACCGGCATTCTTCTTGGCTCTGCGCAAGAATACTGATTTAATCAAGGGTAAGTTCTTGTCTAATGTATTTGTTTCCACCTTGCCAAAAGGTATTGCATTAGCGTTATCCGTTATAGCAGTTTATCTATTAGCGCCTGTTTATGGCTGGGATTCTAACGCCATAACAACATGTGCAATGCTATGTATGACTTATGCAGGACTGGTAGGGTTACTCACGCTATGTTATCCATTTAATGTAATCAACACTAGCGTAATTGTGGGCGCGACGCTAGCTACCACTGGGCTGTTTTTTATACTGGGCAGATTCGTGATTACGAGTGGATACATTGACGGACTGGACTGGACAATGGTGCTATATATACTGTGCAGTATTGCAGTAAGTACACTTATTATCATATTCGGACGCAAACTGGCAATATTAGTAGAGAGTAAGATTAAAGATAAACAACGGAGGTAATACGATGGAACAACATTTAAAAATCTATAACCAGACCAACGAGAAACTGAGAGCGATTAGCGCTGCACTAGTTATGCTTGATTGGGACTCACAGACAGAAGCGCCTAAAGGTTGTCTAGATAGACGTGCTACTTACATAGGCAGTTTGGCAGAAATGACGTACAAATTGCAATCGGATGAGCAGTACCTCGAAGCTGTTAATTGGCTTAACGACCACATAAGTGAGCTGGATGCAGTTATGGCGAGGGAAATCCGACTAGTAGTTAAGGGAATCGAGATAATACGCAAAATACCGATAGAGGACTACGTGGGGTATCAAACATTACTCGCGCAGTGTGTAAAATATTATTTCGAGGCTAAGGCAGAGAGTGATTTTAACAAGTTTGCGCCCTATCTCGATAAAATTGTTGCTGTTAACAAAAAGTTTATCAAGTTGTTGGACAGCGACACTATGCACGGATATGATATACTGCTAGATATGTACGAGGAAGGATTCACCGAAAAAGATTATGACAAGTTCTTCGACTGCCTTAAGGAAAAACTCGTACCATTTGTCAAAAAGGTGACTTCAACCAAATTAAAGTTTAACAAGTCATTCCTCAGTAAGACGTATGATGTCAATAAACAGCAAGAGTTCTGTAAATATCTGCAAGGGGTTATGTGTTTTAATACCGACAGGGGAGTAATGAAAGAGAGCGAACATCCTTTTACTACCAGTGTAGATATGACTGACGTGCGATTCACCGTACACTACTATACAGACAATGTATTGTCTGCAATTTTCTCTGCCATACACGAGATGGGGCACTCGATATATGAACAACATATAGACCCGTCGCTTATTGATACTTCGCTTGCACATGGCGTAAGCCTTGGTATGCACGAGTCGCAGAGTCGTTTATATGAGAATATTATAGGTAGGTCATATGAGTTCTGGCAGGCGCACTACAATAAGCTTCAAGAGATATTCCCTCGCCAGCTTGGCAAAGTCAGTCTTGATGACTTCTATAAGGGCGTCAATCTAGTTCAGAGGAGCTACATACGCACAGAAGCAGATGAATTGACTTATGCTCTGCACATAATGGTAAGATATGATATAGAGAAGATGTTCATCAAGAAGAATCTTCCTATTGAGAATTATCCAGACACTTGGAATAAGTTATATAAAAAGTATCTAGGGCTGACAGTCAAGAATGATAAAGAGGGCATACTTCAAGACGTACACTGGTCAATGGGTAGTATCGGATATTTCCCCACATATGCACTGGGCTCTGCCATATCTGCTCAATTGTATCATAAGATGAGGAGCGAAATAGATGTAGACGGCATTGTTGCATCTAATAATTTGCAGGGAATTAATGACTGGCTTAAAGAAAAGGTACATAAGTACGGCAAGTCCAAGACTCCCAAGGAGATACTATATCTTGCTACGGGCGAAGACTTCAATCCCGACTATTACGTCAACTACTTGATTGAGAAATACTCCAAGATATACAACATAGATAATAAATAGATTTAGTTGATTGAATTATAACCTTATAGGTCATACTGTAGGACATATTGTAAATGAAGAACCCCACGATTATCGTGGGGTTTAGTTTATTGCGTGGACTCTATGATAATTATCTGCATAATTATACTAAACCATAGCTGATTATGCGCCAGCACTGGTAAAGGCTGTAATTGTATTGACTAACTGCATGCAATAGGTTGCTACTGCTTAGGTACGTCTGCCGAGTTGTTATATGCATCTAGTAGTGCATTGCTGATAGCGACACGAAACTCAGTATTAAGTGGGTGTGCTATATCTCGGTATTTACCATCCTTTTCTCTACGGCTGGGCATAGCTACAAGCATGTTGTCTTTGCCTTCGACTATTCTTATGTCATGTATGACGAAACAATCATCCAGCGTTATGGAAGCCACGGCCTTGAGTTTGCTGTCAGATAAGTCAATTCTCCTAATTCTAATCTCAGTAATCTTCATGTCCGTATCCAATATAGAGTCTTATAAGTTGATTATATCAAAAAAATGTCAAAAATCAATGCTTTTTGTAAAATAATTGATTTTGTGTTCAAATATAGATTATGGATACATAAACTCTAGTATGACAATAATGCACTTCATTGGTATAGGTGGAATAGGCATGTCCTCATTAGCGCAGCATTTTTTGCGCAGAGGCTACACCATTAAAGGTAGTGACTGCACGCGCAATCAACAGGTTGACATGTTAATCAATATGGGTGCGCAGATATCTATTGGTCATAACGGCAACAAAGTTGACGGTGCAGATATGTGTATATATTCACTTGCTGTAGGCAAGGACAACGTTGAAGTAACAAGAGCACATCAATTAGGGATACCTACTTTTTCTAGAGAACAATTACTGGCGAGTGTATTTAATGGTTGCGATAATTGTATAGCCGTAGCAGGTACTCACGGAAAAACCTCTACCTGTGGACTGTTGTCTAGCGCGCTTGAGGGGTGTGGGAAAAATCCGACTGCTTTTATTGGTGGGCTACTTAATGATAAGGGGAACTATATCGATGGAGGTTATGAGTATTGCGTGGTCGAAGCTTGTGAGTACAAGAGAGCGTTCCTCACCCTTGCGCCCACAGTGGGTATCATTCTTAATATCGATTTGGAGCACTTGGATTATTACAGAGAAATGCAGGATATAGAGAGTGCATTTAGACAATTTGCGTTTAACATAGTCCGAGGTGGCTGTCTAATAATTAATGGCGACTGTATTAAGAAAACTATATTTGATTGCGACGCGCAGATTGTCAGTTTCGGCATCGATAGGCATTGTGATTATACTGCGAGGAACATAACAGAACTGAACGGTAGATACTGTTTTGACTGTTACTGTGGTGAACAGTACCTGTGCCGTGTCAAGCCCTTACTGATAGGCGAACACAACATATATAACGCTCTTGCTACTGTGGTATGTTGCCATAGGCTGGGATTAGATATGAATACCACTGCCAACGGAATAGGTAGTTTTACTGGTACACTACGGCGCTGGTCGGTGCTTGAAAACAGATATACCAATATTGTTGAGGACTATGCACATCACCCAAGCGAACTAAGGGCTATAGTCAAGACTGCCAAACTTCAAGGATACGCCCGAACCGTTTTGTTCTTCCAGCCACATACGTATTCTCGATTGCAAAAACTGTTTTATGATTTCGTATCGTGTTTTATTGGTGTCGATAAGCTGTACTTATTGCCCATATACCCTGCTCGCGAGCGCAAAATTGAGGGTATCACATCCCAAGCACTGGCTAACGCCATAGAGTCAGCAGGCGTTGTAGATGTAGAATACGTCGACAGTTTCAGTAATGCAGTTACAATAATCAAGCAATATACGCAAGATGACCTAGTATTACTCGTGGGCGCGGGCGACATAGATAACCTCGGTAGACTATTGACTCAGGAGAATTGACTTATCTGTCAAGAATTATTATTGTGTTTGTTCCCAAGTCGCATAAGCACACTTATGTGTTAGTCTAATTTAATATGTTCGTGCAGATGTCGAGTATGCTACATTAATTAACTTATTCCTATAATTAAGTTACGTTTGCCAACTAAATATCGTTCGTGTATCTTATGTAATAATAGCAAATAATCTTTATCAGTTGGATGAAGTATGTTATAATAATACTGTGACTAATGTTGTCGGATATACCGATAAGGACATTATAGTGCAACTTATATGAATAATAACCAACTTAAGCCCTAGTATAAGTATGTCACATCCAGCCTAGCCGAGCACCCATAACATAATTATGTGTTTGATAGCCTAGCTCATCAGGTTGCAGTTGATACACTTGAACACATACTGTTAGGTAGGGTATTGCTACCGTTATATGACAAATGAGGGGCTCAAACTGCGTAGTACAACTAGACTAGTTAGTTTTTGCATGCACAAGCGTTAGCGCAGTATGCACAGTTTGGTGGTTTTTTCCGAATGAGTATAATGTATTGATACATTCATTCTGGCTTATTACATTAGATTGACACTATAATATTATCAACAGTTACATTAGACAGAAGGCATAATATCTAACAGAAGGTGAATTAATATGAAAGCCGAACAATTGAGTAATCATATAAGAGTCTCCCAACCAGTAGCAAAGGCACTGCGGGATAACATGCCTGTTGTAGCGCTCGAATCAACCATTATTTCTCATGGTATGCCATATCCAGATAATGTTCAAACGGCGCTTATGGTAGAACGAATTGCCGTTGACAATGGCGCAGTGCCAGCAACCATAGCCATTATAGACGGAGTGATACGAGTAGGGCTTAATGCTGATGAGATTGAGATGCTAGGCAGTCAAAAAAACATTGATAAGGTAAGTCGAAGGGATATAACTCACTGTATAGTCAATAAAGGCTGTGGTGCAACGACAGTCGCATCAACTATGATAATTGCCAATCTTGTCGGCATTAAGGTATTCGCCACCGGAGGGATAGGTGGGGTGCATAGAGGGGGCGAAGTGTCTATGGACATATCTGCTGATTTACAGGAACTATCGCATACGCCTGTCATAGTTGTGTGTGGGGGTGTAAAGTCCATTTTGGACATACCTAGAACCAGAGAGTATTTAGAAACTATGGGAGTAACAGTGTGCGGGTATAACACTGACGTTTTTCCTGCTTTTTACACACGAGACAGTGGATTGCGAGTTGACTGTAACGTAAATGAATACGAAATAGCACAAATGTTCTCTGTCAGCAATCAACTGTCGCTTCATAGTGGTCTATTAGTAGCTGTACCTATTCCCACGCGATATGAGATAGATAAACAATTGATAGCAGAAGCAATAGAGCATGCCAATGCACAAGTTGCCAGTAAGCGCATAACTGGTAAAGACATTACCCCCTATATGCTATCCACTATCGCTCGTTATACTAACGGCGCCAGCCTGTCTACCAACATTCACTTAATTAAGAACAACTGTCTTATTGCCAGCAAGATTGCACAGCAGGTATCTAAGTTGTCCTAAATGATAATAGAAATAGTGATATGACAGTAATTGTCAACCTCTGTAACACATAAGCATAATCACTATATATACAATAATTAATTAAATGAGTTGGTTATGTAAACAGCGTTATTGTAGCTAATTAACATGCAGATTATGTATAGATAACACCCGTGACCAGCGTGTAGCAATCTTACTGCGCATACATCACTACCCATAACCTTCGCACCAACCAATATCTATCTAATTATGAATTACGCAGTGTATTCAACACATATACAGTACAATCATTGTTTATCGATGATTATTAGTGCGCTGAAATTGAATCGCACAGCTTAGCTATATCGTCATCATAGTTATGGTGTGAGTGAACACATTGAATTATGAATGTAATAAATATCAGCCCCGCGATTTACCCGGGGCTGTTATTTATTTAATTATTAGTTGATTTCTACTATGATACTCTTGGTTTCTAGTGTGCTGATATCTAGACTGTCCAGTTTTTTTGGTAAGTTAGCAAGTGGTACTCTCGCACCCTTAAGGAATGAGATGTCTATCTGGTTGGTGGCTAATAGGTTGATTGCTGTAGGAAAGTTACCCATGGGGCTGGACACGCCGGTTATTGTCAACTCCTTCTTGACCAACTGCTCGGCATTAATATATTCCAGTTTATTATCGCATGACAGCATACATGTACTTGCATAGTGGGCGCACAATCTGTCAACCTTAGACAGTAATAGGTCGCTTGTATTGACATAGATTGCTTTTTCGCACATTCTGCCCCCGGTAATGGCAAATATATTAGACTCTATTGCACCGTCATCCTTATCATCAAATGCGTAGAATATGCCTACATCTTTGGCTTTGGCCACGATATCCTTATTCTGTTGCACAAGAATAGGAATGGCACCATAATAGGTAACTAGCTGTCCCAGTATTAAGCCCAGTTTAGTATCAGACAGTATGACCACATGTTCGCCCTTCTGAATAGATAGTTTATCTAGTACATTGAGAGCTAGGCTGATTTGTTCCACGAACAATCCGTCATCAAATGATACCGACTCTGGCAGTGCAAAAACCGAGCTCATAGGCACGTCTATGAAATCACAGTATGTGCCGTCTACGTCTATACCTAGTTGTTTCTTATCTGTGCATAGTAATTGTTTGCCTGTCTTACAGTTATAACACTGTCCGCAAGTATATGTTGAGCAGACAACCACTCGTTGAAATCTCTCGAACAGAGTATTATTGTCAGCCAACTCGCTAATGTTACCCACAGCGTATCGCCCTAGTACTATCTGATATTTACTATCCTGTTGATAAGCCAAATAGTCACCATAGGATAATAGAGTCTTTTCTATCTTGACCTTAAGCTGATTTTCCTTGAGTTTAGTGGGTGGAGTACTGAAGTATTGAAGTTGCCCTTTACCCGTGAGTTTGTAGCCTTGCATTGTTGCCTCCTAGAGGTTATTCGATTGCTAGACCATTATACATTAAGATGCAAAAAAAAACTAGCTTTTTTCATATATTCTTTGGCACGGCCGTCCCGTACTCGCATTTACAGGACACTTATAAAACATAGATACATTAACACGTAGTAATCCTGCACATATCTAGCACTGCTAATAATCGCATATAAGGACATTGTGTTAAGAGCATACTGCGACCAGTCGGTAAGGGCGTTATCACATAATACTGTATAATTGCCATATGATACAAGCAGATAACCGTGTCAGTTTACTTAACTCAATCAATTATGGGCATTATGCAGAACGGTACATATACCATAGGTTAATCAGTTAATGAACACGAGTTAACTATTATGCGCGTATCGAAAACTACCTGACTGTTGTATGTTATCTCATGTCAAGTGATAGCATTTATTGCCAGCGTGATACAGAACAAGGTGCGGTGATAATGCGAAATTAACAAATAGTGCCCGGTATACAACTAGCGTTAGAGCTATACTGCTAGGCAACAGAGACGGATAGTATTATTGACACAGTCATTATTATCGAGTAAATTGATTGATTAATAACCAGACTTCGTTAGTGCATGAATTAATAGATATATTGACTAGTTACAACCAATTATACTCAAACGATTAGTTTGGTTGACACAGTCATTATTATTGATTAACAGATTGATTAATAATAGACCCCGTTAATGAATGAATAAATGGACATATTAACTGTATATCCATTCAAACATGCTTAATGACGCTTATGTGGAAATTACGATGTAGGGTAATGATAAATGACAAGTGATTGTTTGGCACAGACTGGATATACAGTTAATATGTCGTTGATTATAAACGAACTTAATTAAACTAATTGCAGTGCAAGTTCTTTAGCGTAGCGCACATATTGGGTTCAAATAGTTACAAAAAACTAAAAACAAATACTTGACTTTTTTCCCATATAATGATAACATATTCAAGCGTCAAGTTGTACGCTGACAGTATCGCGGGGTAGAGCAGTGGTAGCTCGTCGGGCTCATAACCCGGAGGTCGTGGGTTCAAATCCCTCCCCCGCAACCAGTATTACCACTAATGACTGTGGTGATTAAACAACGGTGTGGCGGCGTAGCTTAGTTGGCTATAGCGGCCGGTTCATACCCGGCAGGTCACTGGTTCGAGTCCAGTCGCCGCTACCATCCATTATGGCCCCTTGGTCAAGCGGTTAAGACATCGCCCTTTCACGGCGGTAACACGAGTTCGAGTCTCGTAGGGGTCACCATTAAACAGATATAACGTGGGAGCATAGCTCAGTTGGGAGAGCACCTGCCTTACAAGCAGGGGGTCACAGGTTCGAGCCCTGTTGCTCCCACCACAAGAGAAGAACACATTTATATTGAGTGTGTTCTTTTTTTGGTATCTAGTTCATAATGGCTCAGGGTTCGAATCTTGAGAAGGCACAGTGTGTCAAGCTGACTGTTTGGTTGGCGACCAGTAGTGTTGTGAATTAACAGTCCCGCTTATACGGCAATACATGTTAAGCGGTAATGCAACCATACAGAATAGTCTACTGCACGCGTGCAATTTGCAATAGCAGTTAGACTAATGTGTCCCACATCATCTATTCTTGAGCAATATCAACAATTATTAGCAATAAACAAGGTAATTGAAATAAGCATGCTGGACAGAATCTGTTAATTTATGCATACATTCAATGACAAATAGTGTCATTTCAATATCTACGCTATGCTTGCCAGTTGTTGCCTAGTTAATTGTTCCTGCGTTCGCTCTATACTACTTCTATTACGTCGGCAATGATATGGATGGATATGGTCATAACATTGTGATGACTATGAATACTATTATCTATCAACAATTGTTCGACCGTGACGTGTGCGCATTCAATTACGCTTACACCCATTGATTACGCGTGATTGGTTAACAACTGATAAAGTTTTTCTGGCATTATGGGTTTAGATATAAATGCGTTCATTCCAGCATCATAGCATCGCTGTGCATCCTGTTCGAATGCATCAGCAGTTATGGCAATAATTAATATATTTTTGGCATACGTACTTGTCATGCTCCTAATTCTCTTCGTCGCCTCTATACCGTCCATTATTGGCATACGAATGTCCATTAGTATTGCACAATAGCATTGGTGTTGACTAACTCTCTCAATTGCTTCCTCGCCATTATTAGCACACTCCACAGCGTAACCCTTCTTCTCTAACATTCTGCGCAGGATTATTTGATTGATTTCGCTATCTTCGACTACCAGAATGCGATTGTTATCTACATTGACTGTATCAGTATTACTTACAGCTAGTAACTGTGCGAGTGCATTGTCTATCTGTGCATTAGTAGCCAAAGGTAGTTTAAGCGAGACATAGACATCGGTGCCAACGTTTTTATTGCTCTCTATACGTATGGTACCACCCATTTTGTCGAGTAGGTTCTTGGTTATCATCAGTCCCAATCCCGTGCCGGTATATTTATTAGTACTGTCCTCTCTATCGAATGGATTAAATATATGTTTAACAAATGATTGACTCATCCCACAGCCGTTATCCGAAATGCGACTGGTGTACATAACACATCCGTCATCAGAGGGTACACATTCTTCTCTAAACTCTATTCGTCCACCTGTAGAAGTATATTTAACTGCATTAGACAGAATATTGAAAAAAACTTGATTAATGCGTACTTTATCTATATATACAATCTTGCTTGGACTCAACGGGATATAATCGAAAACTATTTTTTTATTAGCGCACAAGGGCTGGATAATTCCATGAACATAATCACAGAACTCATCGTGAGAATAAGCGCTGGGGTGCAACTCTAGCTTGTCGTTTTCGATTAGTGACATATCTAGTATATCGTTGACTAATTGCAGCATGAAGTCACTTGCCAGTAGTATCTTTTTCAGATCCTCACATAGCAGTTCCTTATTATCTAGCTCATCTACTGCGAGAAGCGCGATATTAATTATCGAGTTCAATGGAGTGCGCAAGTCATGACTTATGCTTGCCAAAAAATCTCGTCTAGCCCCATTAGCCCTTTGAGCTAACGCAAGTGCGTTCTGCATATCCTTTTCTTGCTTGCTATAATGTAATTCTGTCCTGCTAGTGTCATCTACACAACGGGATATCGTAATACCGAATATGTCATCATCTACGTCGGTGTCAATGAAAATTACTACTCTTTGTTTCCAGTGTATATTGCCATCACCGCCTGCTTGTTGATAAATAAGGGATATCACACGCTCGCCGTTATTATATGCTTGAATAAGGTTATCGCGCAAAAAACGTTTCTCATATTCGGCTTTATACTGCTCTGGTATAGTATCTAGTTCTGTGCTAAACAGTTCATCAAACTTGCCGTCGCTAGTTGATGTCTCGGAGCTAATTTCATCGTTCTTTAGCGCATAATAACTGTTTCGGGTTAAGTTGATGCAGATACACATTGGGAATAATATGCGTGTTGCAGAGATAAGCATATCTTGATTTCTCTTAATACTCTGGCTGGTGGTTGCCAACGACTGGTTAGGCTGTATATCTGTAGGTTTAATTTTGGGCGTAATTGATGGCTCATTCTCCGTGGCAATCTTTGATTGAGTGCATTTTTGACCGTTGATGTCGACAAAAATGCTCAGGTATGCGGGTTGTCCGAAAAAGTCCGGTAGATAAGACCCTTTTTCAAGTATCCAATACACGGTTTGATCTTTGCGCACCAGCCTGAACTCCCTTTCATAATAGGGTGTTCTATCCAGAAAATGCTTGTTACCAAGTTGCGTTACTCTATCGTAGTCATCAGGATGTACCAGA
>Ga0265294_10009583_pt1 | contig 11143 bp, 3 predicted proteins | sample MunlanPumphouse3_FD_192504 | JGI IMG/M metagenome (GOLD analysis project Ga0265294, IMG submission 192504) | Groundwater microbial communities from a municipal landfill in Southern Ontario, Canada - Pumphouse #3 | ecosystem: Environmental > Aquatic > Deep subsurface > Groundwater | place...
CGTAATGTTGGGAGGAGACACCTTTAGTTCCATATGCGAGGCTCTACTTCCTGCATCTATGGTTATCAGTGATTGTAAATTGCATTTCGTTTTGTTGGCATCCCATCCATAATAAGTGGTCATTACCTGTGAACGAATTTTTCCGTCGGCAGGGATGAAGCAGATCACGCTATCTCTTTTTTCTACTCTCACGGCTTTGTTCCCATCCCATATGGCAATAGAACCTAAGCCGAGTGATTCTCCCACTTTCATATTGTCCATTCCCCAGTCGGCCATTTTATGATAGTTGTCGTAGCCATCTACTCCCACAAAAGGCAATACGATGTGGTGCGTTTTTTTCCCGAAAACATCTATAGCATTGCGCCAATCCAGATAAAATCGAAATCCCACCTTATCGCTTTCCCATCCGGGCCCTTCATATTTGATATAATAGGCATGATCGGTAAATCCGTCGGGAACACGGAGATAATTGGGTTTAACCCACGAAAAACCTCCTTCATATTTGTTGTTTACAAATTTCCCTCCTATTTTATGTGCCAATTCGGCGTATGTGCGTTTTGGATAGTTGTGGGCGAAACCTTTTTTAATGGAAAATACCTGTGTTTCATTTGCCGATAAATCAGCAATCGGGAAAATTGCTTTTTGATTTCCTTTCAGATCGGAAACCACTTCCAACGGTATTTCTTCCCCTTTTTCCGTCACAACAACATAATGAGCTAAAGATAGCGATATTTTTTCAATCGGGATCTCTACTGTATAATCTTTCAGGGGATGATTTGACGTATTTTTAACCGTTATGTGCTGAGAATAAATTTCTTGTCCCCAATAGATAGTAATTAAAAGCAAAATTAGCTTTGTTTTCATACTTTATTGATTGTTCTATTTATATGTTTCTTTTTATATTCACTCGGAGTGATGCTGTATTTTTTCTTAAAGCATTTCGTAAAGTATTTTGTGTCGGAGATACCTAACATAAACGAAACTTCTTTAACGGTGTATTCTCCTGTTTTCAATAAGCCGGCAGCTTTTTGCATCATTGCTTCGTGAATGTATTCAATGGGTGATAAACCGGTTAGCCCTTTTATTTTTTTGAAAAATACCGTACGGCTCATCCCCGTCTCTCTTGCAAGATCTTCTACTACAAAATCGTTTTCGCCCAGGTGATTTTGTATGAAATCATCTACCGATTTAAGAAAATCGGCATCTTGTTGGTTTATAAAATTATGCAGAGAAGAGGTCTCGATGGTTTTTTTATCGGGCTCGAAATATCCTTTATTGCGGTAATATTGTTGGAGTTCATCTCGTCTTTTCAATAAATTTTTTATTCTTGTTTGAAAATAAGAGACGCTGAACGGTTTGGTTATGTACTCATCGGCACCGTGTTTAAATCCTTCGAGTTTGCTGTCAATTGTAGTTTTTGCCGTCAATAACAAAAATAAAATATGGCTTGTCTGAATGTTTTTGCGAACGTTTTCAAGAAATTTGATGCCGTCCACTTCAGGCATCATAATATCGCTGATAATGAAGTCGGGTATAAGCTCCAGCGCTTTTTCCATGCCTTCTTTTCCGTTGGAAGCTTCATGCACCTCATAATCTATTTCTAAGATGGATTTTATGAATTGTCTTAAATCTTCGTCGTCTTCAACAATCAAGATACAGGGTTTTTCGTTTGTTTTTTCTTTTAAGGATATATTTTTACTCAAAATTTCATTTATGAATGAGGGCTTATTTTCCTGTTTTGTTTCCATCGAGTCTTTTATCAAAACATCGGAATCATAATGCAATATGCCTTTTTTAAACAGCACCGTAAAACTCGTACCCTTGCCTGTTTCGCTTTCAACCTGAATATCGGCATGGTGTTTATCTGCTAGGTCTTTTACGATAGAAAGTCCGATGCCGGTGCTGGGTTTGCTTTTATCTTCGTTAAACGAAGCGAACCGTTTAAACAACCGGCTTTGTTTTTCTTTATCGATTCCCAAACCGGTATCTGCAACTTGAATGGCCAGTTTGTCTTTTTGCTCGACTACAGACAAACGGATGGACTTGCCCATCGGAGTATATTTGAAAGCGTTGGAGAGCAGATTTACAAGGATTTTTTCTACTGCTTCCGGGTCTGCCCAAAGGATTCCCTCCTCTGTTTTATTTTCAAAAGTATACGTAATATGGTTTATTTCGGCATTTTTTGAAAAAGTATTGAAGATATTCTCAACGAAAGGAACGATTTCGATTTTGGTTACCGTGATTGAGGAGGTTTGTTGAATTTTTTGGAAATCCAGTATTTGATTCACCATGTTGAGCAGGCGATTGGTGTTTTTTGTTACGATAGTCAGTTGTTTTTTTATCGGTTCGGGGGTATCGTTGCGTTGCAGCATATTTTCGATAGGGGATACGATCATGGTGAGAGGAGTGCGTATTTCGTGAGAAATATTGGTGAAAAATGTTGTTTTGATTTCGGATTCTTTTTGTTCCAGAATAATTTTATTGCGCATCTCATAAAAGGTGTGCAATATCTTGAATACGAAATATATTAAGGTAAGGGATAGCAGAACGTAGATGAAATGTGCCCATGCCGTATCCCAAAAAGGAGGCAATACTTCAATGGCCAATGTGCGTTCGTTGTTCATCCAAACTCCTTCACTGTTAGTCGATTTGATACGGAAGGTATATTTTCCTTTTGAAAGATTCGTGTAGTTGGCTATTCGATTGTTGCCCGTATATATCCACTCTTTATCGAATCCGTCTAATTTGTAAGCATAGAGTATATTTTCGGGATCAACATAATCCAATGCGGCAAATTCGATGCTGAAAAAATTCTGATCATGTTTAAGCTCTAATTTATCCAAGTAATTGATGTTTTTTTTCAGTGGGCCCTTGGTTGAAATGGGTATTCTCTGATTAAAAATTTTCAATTGGACTAAGGCGAGATACGGATTAAATGTGGGGTGTGTAATATCTTTTGGATCGAAAATGACTATACCGTGAGAGAAGCCAAAAAGCATGCTCCCGTTATGAATGCGGCAACGTGAATTTTCAGAGAAGCTCTGTTTTTTCATCAAGCGTTTGATTTCGCTGAAATTTTCAAAGGTCTCTTTTTGCGGATTAAATTTGGTAAGCTTTTCTTCTGTTGCGATCCATAGGTTACCGTCATTGTCTTCCATGAGCGAAAGTATAATGTTTGAGGGTAATCCGTTTGATGTGCCAAAGGACTTAAAGGTTAAGGGAAAGCCGTTTTGGTCGGTTTCTTCTATTTTGCTTATTCCCCCTCCGAAAGTTCCGATATAGGTATCTCCTGATTTTGTGGTGCAGATATCGAATATGTCGTTTCCTCCAATTGAATTGGCTCTGTCTTTTCTCTGATAAACACGGAAAACGATCTCTTCGGGTTTGGTAAAATTTTCATCGAATACGATTAAACCAAAAGTTGTCCCGACATATATATTCCCATGTTTGTCGGCAGATAGTATTCTCACTTGGGCTCCTTGTTTCAAGGGATAGTTTTTAAGGTTGTTGTTGCCGTTTATTATTCCTGATTTTTCGTCGCCTCCACGTATCAGGTTAAGTCCCCCACCGTATGTTCCAATCCATATGTTCCCATTTTTGTCTTCAAAAATGGAATAAATATTATCGTTGCTCAACGAAAATGGATTGTGTGGGTTGTGTTGGATAGGATGAATTTCGAAGGTATTCGGATTTTTTTTTCTTATCAATTTGTAAACGCCTTTTCCTTTTGTTCCTATCCAGATGTTCTTTTTCGAGTCTTCCATGATGCAATAGGCACTTCCCGCCAATGAAGGCCCTTCACCGATAATTCCATCTTCGGTGAGGATCCCCTTTTTTTGCATATTTTGATCATAGATATGAATTTTTTCGTCTTTTGTTGCAATCCATATATTTTTTTCGGAATCCTGGAAAATGGGTCGTACATCATTGTTGACTGTAGAGTGAATATTGCTGTTTACGTGAATGGTTTTGAATTTGGAATCATAAAAAATCACTTTTTCCAATCCGCATGAACGAGTGGCTAGCCACAGATTTCCTTGCCGGTCGGCATATGCCGAATGCAGCATGTTGGAAAACATCCAATTTGGAGCGAAAGGTTCATTATAGAAAGGTTGGAGTTTATCCTCCGTTTTATCGTATAGGGAAAATCCTCCACCTCGGGGATGAACCCATACGCGGTTTTCTTTATCTTCGAAGATAAAGAAATTTGGGGGAAATACATTAGACTCTGTACTTTCGATAGAAGGTGTGAAATGAATGTATTTTTTGGTATAAGGATTGAATTTTGCAACGCCCAATTGATCGGTTTCCATCCAGATGTTTTTCGATTTATCGATGAAGGTATTCAAAATTTTGTTGGATTTCATCTCGGGAAGGGTCTGTGTATCGTATTTGTCGATGCTTCTGTCAAAAGTATTATAAATCAGGAATCCACTGTTTTCTGGAACAATGAAAATTTTTTCGGAAGAAATTTTTTTTAGGGTGATAATGTCGGATGTGGCCTGGGTTTTCAATACTGAAAATACACTTTTATCTTTGTCGTATCGCCATATCCTACCGTTGCTTGAAGCAAACCATATTTCATCTTCAAATTCCAATGCATCGAAAAAAGGTTCACAATTTTTGTATGGCGTATCGGATTTCGGATGGAAATAAAATAGCTTTTGATCATGGTTGGGAGTTAAAAAAGTGAGGCCTTTTCCGGTGAGGATCCATGAATTTCGTTTTTTATCTTCGTAAATCGTTGTTACGAAATCATCGGTTAAATTTTGGTTACGGGTATTAAATATTTCCGCTTTAAAGGTAGAGTCGGTTATGCATATACATCCACTGTCTTCGGATAACAACCAGATTTTTCCGCTTTTTGCCGTAATGATCTGCGAGGTATAAAATTCTTTGTCTTTATAATATTCCAGGGAGTGAACACCTGTAAATATTTCTGTTTGAGGATTAAAGCGATAAGCTTGTTTGTCATAAGAAAGAACCCAAATTGTGTTATACTTATCTTCGTAAATATAATCCAGCCGGTTACTTTTTGCTTCAGGATTAGTGTTTGGGGACAAACGGTACGTAATGAATTTGTAACCGTCGAATTTGCATAATCCATCCCATGTGGTGAACCACATAAATCCTTTTTTATCCTGTAAAATATCCATTACGGTATGTTGGGGCAAACCATCCTCTGCACCGTAATGCTCAAAATAGCATTCGTATTGTGCATATGATTCAGTCCTACTAACCTGTAAGGCAATCAGGAGATATAGCACCCGGAAAAGGAATTTAGCTTCTGACTTCATATCGGTAATATCGCTGCAGATAAAAATACAAAATTAATAATGTCAAAATAACTCCGAAGTCAATATTATAAATGAGTTAATAGTACAAATATACGGTTATTTTTTTTTTGATGTTCATTTTTTCATTATTTAAAACAAAATGACACCCCTTAAAAACCAATTTGTCCCCCTTTATTTTTAATCATTTATATTAATATTGCAAATATATTTAACTGAAGAGTAATGCGTAAAAAACAGTACAATCAAGAGAATTTTTTCGCTGATAGTTATTTATTCCTTCGGTAGAGGACAGAAAATATGATATTGATTAAGGAACTTTTATAATAAAAATGTAAAATTATGAAGCACAAATTACACAAACTATTATCAAGAAAAACAAATTAATAGATTGTAAATGTGAAAATATTGCATTAAACGAACGTTAAACCGGATCAGAAAATGAGAAATATATTGTTATGGTGTTTATTTTTCGAATGGACTTTGTTGCCTTTTTACGGATGTAATGAAAATGGGAATAGGGTGGTGGATGATGAGGATGAAAAACCTATTCCTGTTGAAGAAGAAGCATATGCTTTTCCCGGTGCGGAAGGTTTCGGCCGAAAAGTCACGGGGGGGCGAGGGGGTAAAGTGTTATTTGTTACCAATCTGGAAGATTCAGGCCCGGGAAGTTTACGGTCAGCCGTCCAGTCTTCGGGTAGCCGGTATGTTGTATTTAACGTATCGGGTACTATCGAACTTAAGTCTGCATTAAAAATTAGGAACAATAATATCACTATAGCCGGCCAGACTGCACCCGGCGATGGCATTTGCATCAAAAACTATCCGGTTGAAGTGAGTGCAGACAATGTGATTATCCGTTTTTTGCGTTTCCGTATGGGAGATGAAGCACAACAAGAAGCTGACGCGCTGGGAGGGAGGTTTCATAAAAATATAATTATCGATCATTGTTCGATGAGTTGGTCAACCGATGAGTGTGTCTCGTTTTATGCCAATGAGAACACCACCATACAGTGGTGCATCGTTTCCGAAAGTCTGCGAAATTCGGTGCATGTGAAAGGGGCACATGGTTACGGGGGTATATGGGGTGGCAGATATGCTTCTTTTCATCACAATCTTTTGGCTCATCATGACAGCAGAAATCCCCGATTAGGAGAGGAAGCCGGAAAATCGTTTGCCTTGACCGATTTGGTGGATTTAAGGAACAATGTAATCTATAATTGGGGAAGTAACAGCTGTTATGGTGGTGAAGCCATGAATGTCAATATTGTAAACTGTTATTATAAACCCGGACCCGCAAGCAAAAACAGAGAGCGAATCATTTCCATTGATAAGAACAAGGATCCTGCAAGCGAGATTTATAATAGGTGGGGTAAGTTTTATATTGACGGAAATTATATCGAAGGCAGCGAAAGGGCGTCCGAAGACAATTGGACATATGGGGTATATAACCAGTTTCACAGTTCTTATGGGATAGTTTCTGATGAAGAGAAAGCTGTCATGAGATTATCGTCTCCTCATACCATCGAAAATAATGTGAAAACCCACACCGCGCAAGAGGCATATGGGAAGGTGCTCGACTATGCAGGAGCGTCCCTGATGCGCGATACGGTAGATAAACGAATTATCGAAAATGTACGTAAAGGGACGTATACTGCCGAAGGATCAAATGGCAGTACAAAAGGTATAATTGACAGCCAATGTGATGTAGGTGGTTGGCCAGAGTTAAAAAGTACTGTTTCTCCCGCAGATACGGATAATGATGGTATGCCGAATGAGTGGGAAACAAAAATGGGATTGGATCCGAACAAAGCAAATGCCAATGGTAACGATCTGAGTTCTGCCTATGATAATATTGAAGTATATATCAATAGTCTTGTGTATGAAATTATTAATAGACAAAATTAGCAAGATGATTAACTAACCGATAAATTATAACTTTAAAAATGAGATTATGAATGATTTAAATGCAAAAATGAAATTCACCATTAGTTTTTTTCTAATGTTTTTTTGTGTGTTAGGTGCCTTTGCTCAGGAGAAGACCATCTCGGGTGTCGTTAAAGACATTCATGATGAGCCTGTAATAGGAGCTAATGTGATAGTAAAAGGTACTACGATTGGTACGGTTACCGATATAGAGGGGAAATTTATGCTAAAAGTTCCTCAATCGGCACGAACATTGCAAATTTCGTATCTTGGAATGAAAAACGTAGAGCTTCCTATTACGGACGAACCTCTCAATGTTGTAATGGAAGAAGATGTCTCCAACCTGGATGAGGTGGTGGTGATCGGTTACGGCACCATGAGAAAACGAGACCTCACCGGCTCGGTATCGTCTGTAAATGCCGAGACACTGGCCGCCGTGCCGGTTGCCTCTGCTGTGGAGGCGATCACCGGCAAGATGGCCGGTGTGCAGGTTATCACCACGGAGGGTTCGCCAGATGCTGAGATGCGAATCCGTGTACGTGGGGGCGGCTCCATCACACAAAGCAACGATCCCCTGTTTATTGTGGATGGGTTCCCTGTGAGCACCATCTCCGACATTCCACCAACAGACATCGAATCGATTGACGTGCTGAAAGATGCCTCTTCCACCGCTATTTACGGATCACGTGGTGCCAATGGTGTGGTAATTGTCACCACCAAGTCAGGACAGGCAGGCAAGGTACGGCTCAGCTACAATGCCTATTTCGGAGTTAAAAAGATTGCCAAAACGCTGGATGTACTCTCTCCCTACGATTATGCAACATGGCAATATGAGCTGGCAGCGCTCAAAGGTTCCAACGCAATAGAGGACTACAACTCCTTCTTCGGTAACTACCAGGATCTGGATCTCTACCGTAACGTCCCATACAACGACTGGCAGGAACTCACCTTCGGGCGTCTCGGCAACTCCATGAACCACAGCCTGAGCCTCAACGGCGGAAGCGACAAAATGACCTATGCCTTCAACTTCTCCCATCTCTCTGACAAGGCGATCATGGAAGAATCTGACTACAAGCGAAACAGCGTGAGCCTGAAGCTGAACAACAAGGCTACTGATCGCATCTCTCTCGATTTCTCGGTGCGCTACACCGATACTAAGACTAACGGTGGGGGAACCAACGATGCGACCAGCACGCTCGACACCGACAAGCGGCTAAAGTACTCGGTGATCTACACCCCTATACCACTGAAGAACCTCGATGCTTCGGCCGGTAGTGCCGACGACGACCTGGGTAACCTCTACAACCCGCTGGTTTCCATCAGTGACAACGCACGCGAAAAGTCACAAAAGCGGCTCAACATGGCGGGCAGCGCCACCTGGGAGGTGCTCGACAACCTGAAGCTGCGCTCCGAGGTAGGCATGGATCACCAGGACGACGGCGATCAGCGCTACTGGGGGCTGACCACCTATTATATCAAGAACTACCCATCGGTCGACAACCAGGGAAAGCCGGCCATCCGCCTGGTGAACAGGGAGCGACAGGCGATGAGAAACGCCAATACGATCAATTACGATTTCAGGAAGTACCTCAGTGAAGACCACAGCCTGAACATGATGGTGGGTCACGAGTACATCATCCGCAAGGGGAACACCCTTACCGATGAGGTTCATGGCTTCCCCGCAACTTTTACTGCCAAGGATGCCTGGAGGCTTTCTTCGCAGGGCGTACCCTACACCATCGACAACTATTACAACGAGGATGACAAGCTTCTTTCCTTCTTTGGTCGTCTCAACTATGATTACCAGAGCAAGTACCTGCTGGGCGCCACCTTTCGTGCCGATGCCTCCTCCAAGTTCAGCAAGGAGAACAGATGGGGTTACTTCCCCTCTGCAGCCGCTGCCTGGCGCATCTCTTCCGAACCCTTCATGGAGGGAACCAAGGGATGGCTTGAAGATCTGAAGTTGCGTGTCAGTTACGGTACCGCCGGAAATAACAACATCCCTTCTGGTCAGCTGGTGCAAATGTTTGAATCGAAAGCTACTTCCTGGATAAACAATTTTTCCAACTATTGGGCACCGTCTAAGACGATGGCCAACCCCGACCTGAAATGGGAAACCACTATCACCCGCAACATCGGACTCGACTTCTCCCTGCTGGGCGGACGCCTGAGCGGAACACTGGAAGCCTACCGCAACACTACCAGTGACCTGCTAATTGAGTTCCCCGTGTCCGGTACTGGTTACGACACACAGTACCGTAATATGGGTGATAATCAGAACCAGGGGATCGAGGCAACGCTCAACTGGTATGCCGTGAACAGGAAGAACTTTACCCTCAGCTTCAGTGGCAACATCGGTTTCAATAAGACCGAGATTCAGAGCCTGGGTATCATGAACGACTTTGGGTATGAGACCTACTGGGCTTCCTCAGAGATCGGCTATGACTACTGGATCGCCAAGGGGGGGGCCGTGGGGCAGATGTTTGGCTATCGTTCCGACGGCCGCTATGAAGTGGATGATTTCACTGGTTACAACGAAACAGCCAACCATTGGAACCTCAAGAAAGGTGTTGCCGACGCCTCCGGCGTGGTGGGCAACATTCGCCCGGGATCCATGAAACTGAAAGACCTGGATGGTGATGGTGTCATTGGTGTGGAAGACCGGGAGATCATCGGCGATGCCAATCCGGTGCACACCGGCGGGTTCACCCTCAACGCTACCTTCCATGGTTTCGACCTCGCTGCAGCTTTCAACTGGAGCTATGGGAACGACATCTACAACGCCAATAAGATCGAGTTTTCCCACACCGGGAAGTACCAGTTCCGCAACATGATCACCACCATGGAGACGGGCAAGCGATGGACCAACCTGCGCGAGAATGGCACCATCAGTAACGATCCCGATGAGCTGGCCGCCATGAATGCCAACACCACCATGTGGTCACCGCTCACCTCACGCATGATCTTCAGTGACTGGGCAGTGGAAGATGGCAGCTTCTTGCGTCTCAACACCCTCACGCTGGGCTATACCCTCCCGAAGAGCCTGTTGAACAAGGCCAGGATTGAGAGTCTGCGTTTCTATGTGACCGGCTACAATGTAGCTCTCTGGACCAACTATAGCGGCTACGATCCCGAAGTATCGACAATCAGAAGGACCAACCTCTCACCGGGTGTCGATTACTCCGCCTACCCGAGAAGCCGTCAGCTTGTATTTGGTGTGAACCTGAATTTTTAACCCTCAAAGATGATCAAAATGAAACCAACAAATAAACCTTTCTTACACAAGTGGATGACTAATTGCAAGTTGCATAGGGTTCCCTTGAAAATTAACAGTAATAATCATATGAAAAAATATACAAATATCTGTCTGATTCTTCTGACATTCGGACTCTTCTTCAGCTCCTGCGACCTGGATGCTCCCTCCCAGTCGGCAGCTGAAGGATCGGTAATCTTCTCCATCGAGGCACTGGCCGAGGGAGCGGTGATGGGCATCCACCAATCCTTTGGAGAGACCAACTCCTACCGAGGACGCTATCTCCCTTACTACGGTATCAACAGCGATGTGGAGTGGCTCAACGGCATCAATCCCACCCAGCTGAACGACGCAGGCAAGTATGAACTGGCCACCTATGCCGCCTCTCCCACCAACACGCTGATGAACACCGACAACAATGCCTGGGCCAAGTTCTATGAAGGAATCGAAAGGGCCAACAAGGCCATTGAAGGGTTACGCAACTATGGTAAGGTGGATGAGAATCCCCGCATGGCACAACTGCTGGGCGAAGCTCTTACCCTGCGTGCAGTGATCTACCTCGACCTGGTGAAGGCGTGGGGCGATGTGCCGGCACGCTTTGAGCCGATCACCACCGAAACGCTCTACCTGCCGCGCAGCGACCGGGACCTTATCTACAAACAACTATTAG
>Ga0265294_10009584_pt1 | contig 11142 bp, 10 predicted proteins | sample MunlanPumphouse3_FD_192504 | JGI IMG/M metagenome (GOLD analysis project Ga0265294, IMG submission 192504) | Groundwater microbial communities from a municipal landfill in Southern Ontario, Canada - Pumphouse #3 | ecosystem: Environmental > Aquatic > Deep subsurface > Groundwater | place...
CTCGACGATCACCACCCCCGACGACCAGCCGAACACCGCGAAACTGGTTACCGTGGCGCTCAAAGGCACCGATACGCCGTTTACCATCAAGACGGACCCCCAGTTCCTGAGCGACATTATGGGCGGCGCCTCGCAGACCGCAACATTCGACGTGAAGGTGGCAGATTCTGCAGAGCCGGGCACCTACGTGCTGCCGCTTGAGGTGACCTACACCTACCTGCAGGATGCCGAAGATTACGGGGATGCCCTCCGCTACAACTACCAGAAGAAGACCCTGACCCTGCCGCTGACCGTGCGGATCACGCCCGACCTCCGCGTCGAGGTCCTGGACGTACGATCCGAGTCGCTGAACGTCGGCACGGAAGGCTATGTCTACATGACCTTAAAGAACATCGGGCACGACACGGCAAACAAGGCCATCGCGAAGGTCACGAGAGATGACAACAGCCCCCTCATCCCCACCGACGGCAGCGCCTACATCGGAACGTTTGAACCGGGAGAGACGGTGGACGTGAAGTTCAAGGTCTCGGTTGCCGACAGCGCCGAACCTCAGTCGTATCCGCTGGACATCGCGGTCGCTTACGAGGACTACGAAGGGAAGACAGTGACCTCCCGGTCGGCAACGATCGGACTCCCGGTCGGCGGCAAGATTGCCTTTGAGGTCGTCTCGCCGACGTCGACGCTCTACCTGGGCAGCAAGAGCGTCCTTGAAGTCGTGTATCGGAATGCCGGAGCAGCGACGGTCTATAACGCCCAGGCCCGGATCAGCGCCGTCAACCCCTTCACCAGCAGCGACGATACCGCCTTCCTCGGCGACCTTGCCCCCGGCGAGACCGCGACGGCACGGTTCGAGATGAACGTCGACGGTGAGGGCACCGAGAAGGAGTATGGGATCGACTCCGAGATCCGCTACCGTGACGACCTCGACAACAGCAAGATCTCGGATACCATGAAGGTAAAGGTCGCGCTCGAGAAGAGCCAGGGCACTTTCTTCACCAATCCGGTCTTCCTCGTCGTCCTTGCAGCCGTTATCATCGGAGCAGGGTATTATATATTCGTGTACCGTAAGAAAAGAGGATGAACGGGTACTGGGACGGCCCTAAACCGGAGCCGCAGGTAAGGACAATTGAGGAAATGCGGGAGGTTCTCGCAGATCCCGGCTGCACCTCCGATCAGCCCCTCTATTTTATGTACCGCGACCTGGCCCGGAGCGAGAGCGACCGGAACTGGCTCCGGCAACACCACGTCCGCTACGACATCACCGTCATTCCTTCTCGGACCCTCTGCGGGGAGTACGTCAAGACAAAGGGGCACTACCACACCGCGAACCCGGCGGGAGAGCTCTACCCGGAGATCTATGAGGTGCTCGAGGGGACGGGGCACTACCTCCTCCAGACCCGGGATGCCGACGACGTGGTGATGATCGAGGGCACCGTCGGCGACAAGATCCTGATCCCGCCGGGGTACGGTCACGTGACCATCAACCCGGCAAGGGAGGATCTCGTGATGGCAAATCTCGTCTCGTCAGAGTTCGCGAGCAACTACGGTCCTTACGCCGACCTGCAGGGCGCTGCCTACTATGAGATGGAGGGCGGGGCGCTGGTGAAGAACCCCCACTACCGCGACGCCCCGCCGGTGCGCTACTGCAACCCGGTGGAGGTCCCGGACCTCGGGATCGAGAAAGAGGTCGGGCTCTACGACCTGATCGGGCGCCCCCGGTCGGTTGCCTACCTGAACCATCCCGAGCAGTTCATGGAGATCTTCGCCGACGTGACCGGCGGATGTCTGCTGATGAGATAGGGGGGTAAGGGGAGGCTCTGGCGGTGCCCAGACGCCATCCCACCTCCACAAAACCTGTTTTTCTCCTCCCAACGAACACCATCTACGGGAGCCCACCAGATATCCCCACGGTCCACTGTACCGGGCAATATCATCATCTGGACAGTCCCGTTCCTCGCCACCGATAGATGCAAGTCTCTATCAGGCTCCCTTCCGAACCTCGTCGAGAATCTGGCACGTCCGGCAGATCTTCCCGCACGGCTCGCCGCACCGCTCGCAGACCCTGAGTCCTTCGGTGTGATCCTTCGCCGGCTCCCGGAGGGCCTCACCCAGGTTCACGAGCGAGTACTTCGTCGCCGGGTGGCGGTAGGTATAGTCGTCGAGGATGCCGCGGACGTCGCCCCGCAGGGCGTCCCCCGCATACGGGCAGCCCGCAAGGTCGAACCCCTCGACGTGGAGGAGGGCATAGAGCGCCACCTCGCGCTCCGGGATATACATGAACGGCTTGATCCGGGGAACCATCCCCTCCGCCTCCCGCATGGGACGGGTGAGCCGGTCCGCATCCCCTCGAAGGGCGTTCATCAGCACCGACTGGGCCTCGTCGTCCAGGTTGAACCCGTAAGCGAACTTCGTGACGCCCTCCTCGCGGGCGATCCGGTTCATCAGCGCCCGCCGGAGCACCCCGCAGTAGGAGCAGGAGAGATTCGTCCCCTTCCGCGCCACAATCTCATCGAGCGTGATCCCATACGCCCCCGCAAATGTGGCCGTCACCCAGGGGACGCCTACTCTGTCGGCAACCGCCCGGGCCTGGCCCGGATCGCGGTAGCCCCCGATCCCCTCGTCCACGGTTATCGCCATCAGCCGGACATCCCGGCGCTCGCCGAGGAGTCGATGGAGGAAGAAGAGGACGGCGCTTGAGTCCTTGCCCCCCGAGAGCGCCACCGCCACCGTATCTCCCGACTCGATCCAGCGGTGCTCCCGGATCGCCCGCTTCGCCTTTGCCTCAAAATCGCGGTTGAAGTGCTGCTCGCAGAGGTGCAGCCCTGAGTATCGCTGGTAGATGACCGCGTCGCGGCGGCACTTGCTGCACTGCATGCGTTCTCGATCATCCTTTTATCACCGAGCACCATAAATGGTGTAGAAGATGCCTGTTCCTGCAGAATACGTGCGATCCCTGCACGCCTACGAACTCCGGATCCTGCTCGCCCTCGAACGCCTCATGCGGCGGTACCAGTGGGTGCCGCTCGATGTGCTCAAGTCGGCCACCAAACTCTCGGAGTCCGAACTCTCCTACCGGATTGGCAGGCTGATGACCATGAATATGGTCAGGTACGAGAAAGTCCCCTACGAGGGTTACGCCCTCGTCTTCAACGGCTACGACAGCCTGGCCCTCCACACCCTCACCCGCCGGGGCAGCATCCAGGCGCTCGGGACCCTGATCGGTGTCGGGAAAGAGTCGGAGGTCTACGAGGCGATGGGACTCGGGGTCGTGGTGCTGAAGTTCCACCGGGTCGGGCAACGGTCGTTCCAGTCAGCCCGCGTCAAGCGGGGCTACATGCCGGAGGGCGGCCACTGCCCCTGGCTCTTCGCCTCGAGCAACTCGGCGAAGATGGAGTACGACGCCTTAAAAACCCTCCATCCTGCCGTCTCGGTACCGCTTCCCATAGACCAGAACCGGCACGTCGTGGCGATGTCGTACGTCCCCGGGATCAACCTCTCGCGGGCGACTGTTGCAGAGCCGGAGCTTATCCTCGATGAGATCCTCGATAACGTCCGGGAAGCCTACCGCCTCGGCATCGTCCATGGCGACTTAAGCGAGTTCAACATCATGGTCGATGAGAAGCAGTGCTGGCTGATCGACTGGCCCCAATGGGTGGAGACCGCCCACCCGAACGCCGGCGAGACCCTGGCGCGCGATATCGAGAACATCCTCCAGTACTTCAAACGGAAATACGCCCTCGTATACCCCTTCGACGAAGCACTGGCAAGGGTGGTGGAGTGAGGGTATTCGGGATCGACATCATCAAAGGCTCGGTTCGTTCCCGTACCCGACGGCCCGTCTACGCCCTCGCCCGGGTTGAAGACGGTGAGATAATGGGTGTCGAGGAGGTCACGGGGTTCCGGCTCCAGCGCCTCCTCGCCGCCGAGCAGCCCGACATCCTCGCGGTGGACAGCCTCCAGGAGATCGCTGCAGACCAGCGCGAACTCTACGCATTTCTGCAGGCGCTCCCGCCCGCAACAAAACTCGTCCAGGTGACCGGCGGCGAGAGGAAAGAGAGTCTCGCGAAAGTCGCCGCCCGTTACAACATCAGTTTCAACAAATCCGACCCCTACGCCGAGGCCCGGACCACCGCCCGGGTGGCCTCCCTCGGGGCAGGCGTCGAGGTGATCGCTTTTGAGAACACCACCGACATCGTGGTGAGCAGGCACCGCTCGCCGGGCCGGGGTGGGTGGAGCCAGAACCGCTACGCCCGTAAGATCCACGGCGGGGTGCTGCAGAAGGCCCGGGAGATCGAGGCACGGCTCCGGGGCGCCGGTCTCGACTACGAGAAGAAGGAGACGAAGGCCTTCGGGGGTTTCTCGCGGGTCACTTTCCGGGTCGTCGCTCCCCGCGACATGGTCCCGGTCCACTCCTCCCGGGGCGCCGACGTCCAGGTCCGGGTGGCAGGCAGACAACTCGATCGTATCCGGTTCGAACCGCTCTCCAGTCGCCCCCGCTACCTGATCGTCGGGCTTGATCCGGGAACGACCACCGGCATCGCCGCCGTGGATCTCGACGGCAACCTGGTCCTCCTCTCGAGCTCCCGGCAGATGACGATGTCCGACATCGTCGAGGAACTCTACCGCGCGGGAAAACCGCTCATCATCGCCTCCGACGTCCACCAGATGCCCTACTCGGTCGAGAAGATCCGCCGGGCGTTCAACGCCATTCCCTACACCCCGAAGCAGTCGCTCTCGGTGGAAGCGAAGTACGACCTGACCGCCGCGTTCTCCTACACGAACGACCACGAGCGCGATGCTCTCTCGGCGGCGCTGGACGCGTACCGGAGCCTCCAGAACAAGTTTCGGAATATCACGAAGAGAGTGCAGCCCGGGTTCGACCTCGACGAGGTGCGGGCACGGGTGCTCCGGGGCCAGCCGCTCGATACGGTCCTCACGGACCTGCAGGGGGTCCCGGCGACACCTAAACCAGTCGAGCCTACGGTGCCTGTCCCGGAACGGCCAATCGAGGACGAGCGGGTGATGGCGCTCGACGGGATGGTCAAGCGGCTCCGGAGTTACGTCCAGGAACTGCAGGAGGAACTCCGGGAGCACGACCGGGAGATGGAGCGGCTGCGGCAGAGCCTGCGGCGGGCACGTTCCGCGACCGAGCGGAAAGTCCGGCGGGACGCGGAACTGGCAACGAAGGACGCGACCATCGAGAGTCTGCGCGAGCAGCTCCGGGGCGAACGGCGGCGGTCCCGCCGGTTGAAGAAACGCCTGGAGCGGATAAAGACCGTCGCGAAGATCGAGGTCTCCGAGGATTACACCCCGCTCAAGGTGCTCGATTCCCTCACCCGGGAGGCGGTGCGGAGCCTCCAGGAGGGGATCGGCATCGTTAAAGGAGACATCCTCTACGTCCCCCGGGCCCACGGCTGGGGACGGGGCGTGGTGAAAGACCTTGCGGGGACGGGGGTGCGGGCGCTGGTCATCGGCGGAGGGCCGGAGGAGCCTCCCGACCCGCACCTGGTCCGGGTCGCCCGGGAGGCCGGTCTCCCTCTCCTCCCCGCGGATACCGTGAAGCCGGATATCCGGGGCAGGACCGGGGCCGCAAGGACCCGGGCCATCGAGGAGGCCATCGGGGAATGGGAGGAGGAGCAGAAGGAGTTCCGGCGCGAGCAGGAGGCCGAGCGGGTCGAGTACCTCTTCAAGGAGTACCGGAGCGAGCGGGAGAAAGAGGTGCGTCGCGGTGGATGAACGGGCATTACACCGGCTGATCGGGACAGTCATCGCCCCGGAGCGGCTCGAGGACGACTGCGCCGTCATCCCCTGCGGGAGTCTCGCGATGGTCGCGAGCACCGATATGCTCCACGAGACCACCGACTTTCCGGCCGGAATGACCGACTGGCAGGTGGGCTGGACGGCGGTAGCGGTCACGCTCTCGGACATCGCGAGCATGGGCGCGGCGCCGGGGCAGGTGCTCCTCGCGGTCGGCCTCGATCGGCCGGAGCGTCTCCAGGGGATCATGGAGGGCGCCCGGGACTGTTGCATGGCCTTCGGCGCCGAACTCGTGGGAGGGGACCTTGACGCCCACCGGGAACTGACGATCGTGAGCACCGGCCTCGGGACTGTCGAACCGGAGCACCTCGCTCGAAGGCGGGGGGCGCGGCCGGGCGACGTCATCGCGGTCACCGGGCCGCTCGGGGAGGCCCAGGCGGCCTTAAACGGCTATGACCGGCACATGAAGGAACTCCTGGAGCCCCGGCCCCGCGTGAAGGAGGGGCAGGCGCTCGGACAGGCCGGGGTCTCGGCGATGATGGACATCTCCGACGGCCTTGCCCTCTCCCTCCACGACCTCCTCGCGGTGAACGACTGCGGCTTCTCGATCGATACCGCGCGGCTCCCGCTCCCGGCCGGCGTCCCGGAGAACGAGGGGCGGACACTCGCGTTCTACGGCGGAGGGGACTTCGAACTCCTCTTCTGTGCCTCTCCGGGCATCCTCCCGGTCCCGGGGGTCGAGGCGCACGTCATCGGCGAGGTGATAGTGGAGCGGGCGGTCCTCGCGGACGGAGAGCCGCTCGAACGCCGGGGCTACCTGCACGAGTGGAAGGGCTAAGAAGCAGCCCTTACCCCCATCCGCCGCCACTCCCACAGGATATACGCAAGCGCGATGACCGCAAAGACGAATACCACTGCCTCGGTCACTACGAGCCCCTGTGTCTCTGCAAGGTAGACGGCGGCGGCGTCCACGGCGGCGTGCCAGAGGATGGTGAGGACGAGGAGCCCCTTTTTGCCGTAGACGACGGCGGCAAGCACCATCAGCGACCAGGCGATGTGCAGGGTGATCGTCATCATTCGCTCGGCGAGCCCGGGGAGGATATCGAGCGGGGTGAGGGCCTGGAGAGCATCGACCTGCGCCTGAACGGCGGGGTCGTCGGGGAGGGGGACCAGCCCCCCGTCACCGGTGAGGGCTATATAAGAGACCATGCCCGAGAGCACGATGAGCGCGACGATCATGCTCTCGACGCCGCCCCAACCGACCCCGAAGAGAAGGCCATTTTCGCGGGTGAGGGGGATCTCCTGCCGCCGGAAGAGGTAGCGGTAGACGAGGTAGCGGCCGACCTCCTCAAAGAGTCCGGCCATGAGGCCGAGGTAGATGGCAAGGACCGCGAGGGCCGCGGTTGTGCCCAGTGGCAGGACGGCGAGGTAGAGCGGGGTTTGTGTTACGAGGACGAGCGGCGCGTGGACGACCTGCACGACGATGAAGGAGAGGGCACCGAGCGCGAAGACCTTCCAGGAGATACCGAACCTTTTGACGATCCAGTAGCCGAGCGCCAGCGGAACGACGATCTCGAGCAGGGCGACGATGGCAAACGTGGCGACAACGAGCGGGTCCATAGGGAAGAGTATTTTGACTAATTATTTAAGAATTGTCAATGAATAAGTGAGGAAAGGATCCCGATCGCCATGAAAACAGAGCACCCGGGAGCGACCCCGGAAGGCGGGGGCAGTTCCAGCCATACAGGCAAGGGCTCCGGGGGCCGGTTCTCGAACAACTTCGACTTCCTGCGGTTCGCCGCGGCGGCGGTGATCGTCGTCACGCACGCCTACGCGCTCAGGCTCGGCTACGTCGGAGTAGGGATGCACGACCCGGTCGAGCTCATGGGGCAGGCGGGGCTTGCCGTCCTCCTGGTCACCAGCGGCTACCTCATCACGGCGAGCTGGGAGTCGACCGCATCGCCGCTCCGGTTCGCCTGGAAGCGGTTCCTCCGGGTCGTTCCTGCCCTCGTCCTCGCGATCCTCATAACGCTCTTCGTCATCGGGCCGCTGATGACGTCCCTCCCGCCGGCCGGATACTTCGGCGCCCTCTTTTCTCCGGCCGGGCTCGCCACCGCCCCGTTCTTTGAGGACGGTTCGGCGATAGGCCTCTTCCAGGCAAACCCGTGGACCTACGTCAACGGCTCGCTCTGGACGATACCTGTCGAGGTCGTGATGTACGGAGTCATCGGGCTCCTCGGGATCGCCGGGCTGCTGTGGCGGAAATCCGCCCTCCTCGGCGTCATGGGAATAAACATCCTCCTGTGGATCGCCTGGTTCGACGACCCACGGATGGCGAAGGTCCGGTACACCCTCTACTTCCTGATCGGAGCCTATCTCTATCTCCACCGGGAGCGCATCACCTACCGGCCGGTCATCGCCGGGGCACTGCTCCTGCTGCTCGGGCTCTCGACCCTGACGCCCTACCCGACCGTCGCCGGGGTGATCGCCATCCCCTACCTCACGATCTACGCCGCACATCTCCAGGTCCCGTTCATCAACACCTTCGGGAGGCCGGGGGACTTCTCCTACGGTATCTACATCTACCACTACCCAATTCAGCAGGTGCTGATACAGGTCACAGCGAACACGCTCCTCCTCCCGGCACTCTGTGGGCTCTCGTTCCTGGTGGCGTTCGCCCTGGCGTTCCTCTCCTGGCACATTGTCGAGAAGCGGGCGCTGGCGGCAAAGAACTTCGGCACCGCCGACCTGCGGCGGAAACTCAGGCTGCCGTCCCTGCCGGAGTTTCTCACCGCGTGGTGGATTGCCCGGAAGTGACGGACGCGAGGACCTCTTCGAGGATCTCGACCGCATCTTCGACATAGCGGGGGCAGAGGGTCCGGGTGAGGTTCTGCTCGCGGGCCCGCGCCAGCCCCTCGTCGGTCGAGAGGTCGCACCCGAGGAGTTCGGTGCAGGAGACGGTGCCGTTCTTCCGGACAAACCGCGTGATGAACTCTCGCGTGAGGGCGTAGGTCAGATCCTTCGCCTCTTTATCGTCGGCACCGGTGCTCCCGAAGGAGAGCCCGATCGCGAGAACCCCGCCCGAAACCGCTCCGCACGTGCCCCCGGTACGACCTGCCCCGGCACCGAACCCCGTGGCCGCACAGAGGATGACCTCCTCGGGCACCCCGGCATCACCCGCAAAAACCGAACTGACTGCCTGTGCACAGTTGTAACCCTGCATGAAGCGGGAAACTGCTTCTTTTGACCTATTCTCCATATAGTTCCCTGACCGGATGATTTCACGACGGGAGCCTTCAATTTTGCGTTGCAGGGCCTATGCCGTAATCATTTAAGAACCCGCCCGAGATAGTAGACGTATTCCGGGATACTCTTCCCTGGAGGGGGTAACCATGAGAAGAACAGCACTGATCATCGCTCTGATTGTCGCCCTGGTTCCGGCGGCTGCCGGGGCGGAAGCCTCCTACCATGGCGTATCGACGGGGAACATCGTCAATGACGTTGGGATCACCGCGGACGGCGGCGATTACCTCGCCGTGGGTGCGGGGGACCGGGCCTTCATCTTCAAGACAGCCGATGTGCCGGTGATTAAAGAACCCACGGAGAACGCAACGCCCGCGACGACACCAACCCGGGCCGGAGGAGCGACTGCGTTCCTCGGGCTCCTCGCCGTTGCGGCCGCGGGCCTTCTCCTGCGTCGGTGATCCGGGGGGCAGGCTCTACCTCCACCGGCAGATTTTTTACATTTGCGACCCCGAGCCCCCACGGGCAGTCCCGATTGTGCGGTCGGGATCGCCCGGGGAGTGATGCAGATGGCAGACGATCCGAAGAAGCGGCGGGACAACCGGCCTGATGAAGAGATTCCGTTCGAGGAGAAGGGGAATGACATCGTCTACAGTCCGGTCCCGCCCGCTCTCGGCGATGAGGCTCGAGAGAGGAGTCGCCCGCCGGGGGCCCCCGAAACCCCGACTCCGCGGGAGGAACACGAGATCTCGAAGAAGGGCGAAGAGCGGATTGCACGGCAACAGGCGAAGAAGTGAGGGGCCGGGAGACAACCTTAATGAAGTCTAATCATATGACTGCAGGCCATGGCAATGAACTTCGCGGCCCGGACCGTGGCCGGCATGCTTATCGTGCTATTGGCAATAGCCTTCTTCATACCCGCAGCGGCGGGGTCTGAGAACGCCAGCAGTCCGGATTCCGGCGTGCAGGACCTGTATCTCTTCATAGCCTGGAAGGATCTCGTCGAGCTGTACACCCGGGGAGACGCGTCTGACGAACGGGTGGACGGCTCCGTACGGCTCTCGCCCGACGGCGAGGATATCGAACTGGAGGGGGTGCGGTTCCGGGGCACTTCTTCGCGGGAGTTGCCGAAGAAATCATTCGACATCCGGTTTAACGAATCTCAGGAGTTCCTGTTCGGCAGCAACGCCATGAACCTGAAAGCCACGTACACCGATCCTACGATGATGCGGGAGAAGCTGTCGATGGACCTCTTCCACATTCTCGGGCAGCCGGCACCGAGAACGAAGTACTTCGACCTGTATATCAACGGTGTCTACGAAGGCCTGTACATCCATGTTGAGCGGGTCGATGGCGATCTGCTCGAAAGCAACGGCTTAAACCCTGCAGGAACACTGATTGCCGACGATTTCCGGGGCAACTTCGGCCTGCCGGGAGTCAACCGCCTCTCGGTCTTCGGGTATCCCATCGACGAGCAGGACGACCCTGAAGCATTTCTCGAAGCGACCATGGACAGCCGGGGCGAACCGGACTGGGGAGCGTTCCGGGACCTTGTCGCCTGGGTCTACCGGACTCCTGCAGGCCCGGAGTTCGAGGCAGGTTTCATCGAACGGTTCGATGAGGACAATTTCATCGATTGGCTGGCAATTCATTACCTCATCGGGGATGTCGACTCCTTCGGCGACGACTACTGGCTCTACCTTGACACCGGGGATCCGGATGCGGGGTGGATGGTCATACCCTGGGACAAGGACCTGACGTTCGGCACGCACAGCCGGAGAGATACTACGGTCAACAACTATTTCGGGTACGAATCGGCGATAGCGGGCGGTTGGGACAACAACCTGGTGGGGAAATTCCTCGATACTCCCACGCTCCGTGAGAGGCTCGATCTCCGCATGGCGTTCCTGATGGACGAGGTCTTCACCGAAGAGTACTATGCCGGGCAGCTTGAGGCGCACGAAGAGGTGATCGGGGACAGGCTGAACATCAAGCCGGGGGAGGATGCGTTCGCGCTGCACCCGCAGAACCATCACGGCGACCTCGGTTACCTGACATACCACACCGAAGCGGTGCTGGATTTCATACGGCTCCGGTACCGGTTTATTGAGAGAGCGATCACACCCGTCTCAGGAGAGCCCT
>Ga0265294_10009586_pt1 | contig 11138 bp, 9 predicted proteins | sample MunlanPumphouse3_FD_192504 | JGI IMG/M metagenome (GOLD analysis project Ga0265294, IMG submission 192504) | Groundwater microbial communities from a municipal landfill in Southern Ontario, Canada - Pumphouse #3 | ecosystem: Environmental > Aquatic > Deep subsurface > Groundwater | place...
CGTTGATCAAAAAACAGCTGAAAAAGAAGGGAGGAGCACAATGAAACAGTCCCTCTTTGCATCAAGAATCCTGTATGGAAAAGAGTTGGAGGTTCGAACGAACCAAGTGGTGACCATGGTGAATGGTAAAATTGAAAGCATTGAAGGTGGCAATGCCTGTGATGCTGATCTTGTCCTTAGTGAAGCGTACACCTTGCTTCCCGGCATGATAGATTGTCATACCCACCTTGCTTTGGATGCCCGTATTCCGGGGCATCTCGATCTCATGGAAGATTCAGAAGCCAAACAGACGATACGTGCACTGAAGGTCATCAAGGACAATCTTCAAGCAGGAATCACTGGTTTGCGGTGTGTCGGGGATCGATACTACTTGGATGTCTTGCTTCGAGACATGGTATCCTCAGGTGAATTGGAAGGCCCTTGGATGCAGGTTGCCGGCATTGGAATGAAGGGTGTGCATGGACATGGATATGTGGGAAAGAGTTTCAGTGGGGTTGAGGAATTCAGACGCCAAGCCAGGCTCAACATCTACAATCATACTGATTATCTGAAGATCTTCATTACCGCAGGAGCCCCTCCTGTTGGACCTATGGTACAGTGTTTCTTGACCAGAGACGAAGTGAGCACCGTGGTTAAGGAAGCCAAGGCCTGTGGCCTGAAAACCAGTGCCCATTGTATTGGTGGCGAAGGTCTTCGCTATTGCACTGAAGAAGGAATTGATGTCCTGGATCACTGTTATTGGGTCGATGATGCAGACATTGCATTGATAAAGAGACATGAAAGTACTGTCTGTTTCACTCCCGGGGTGTTTATGGATGACTCCAGGTTGCCACTCTGCCCTGAAGGTCATGTACAAAGTGTCTTGCGTACCCGAGATGAAGTGGTCAGAAGACTATCGTCCTTGGTATCGCAAAAACCCAAGTTTGTGATAGGAAGTGATGCGTATCACACCTATCTTTTCAAGGAAATCGAATATATGGTTGAGCTTGGAATGGAGAGGAAGGAAGCGTTGAAGGGGATAACCGTTTACGCTGGAGAGCTCATGGAAAGAGCGGTGGGTTCCTTGGAGGTTGGGTACAACGCTGATCTCATTGCTGTCAAGCAAGATCCACTTACCATTGAAAATGCTCTCTCCAAAGTAGATTTTGTCATGAGGGAAGGAAAGATTGTGAAATCATTGGGTGTTCAAGCCTAGGAGAACGACCATGCAATACAGAACGATAGGAACTTCAGATGTTCTTATACCCACTCTTTCTTTGGGTACTTGGGCAATGGGTGGTGGAGACAGTTGGGGGCCCAGTGATGAAAAGCAGTCGATGCTGACTATCGATCAGGCTCTTGAAGTTGGAATGAATTGTATCGATACTGCTCCTGCCTATGGCAATGGCCTGAGTGAAATACTGCTTGGAAAGGCTTTGAAAGGAAAGCGAAATGACTGTTTTCTTGCTTCCAAGTGTGGTTTGATCTGGGGAATTGAGGACCAAGGTTCTGTGCATAAAAGTCGTGACGGGGTCATCATACGAAGAAACCTTTCACCCTCCAGCATCAGAGTGCAAGTTGAACAGAGCCTGAGAAGACTCAACACCGATTATCTCGACCTGTTGGTCACGCACTGGCAATCGATTGAACCTTTTTTCACTCCTATCGAGGATACAGTCGCCACGCTTGAGGCTTTGAAAAAGGAGGGGAAGATCCGTTTCTATGGAGCTTCAAATGCTTCCCTTGACCAGATCAAGGAGTATCAGAAATACGGAGAGCTTTCCTTGGTGCAAGATCGTTTCAGTCTGCTTAGCAGGCAGAACCAAAAGCTGGTGGAATATTGTGAGCAATCGAATATAACCTTCCAAGCGTATAGTCCCCTTGAGCGAGGGCTGCTCACCGGAAAAATCCAAAGAGATACCCCGGTTATCGGAACGGCAAAAGGTTCCATTCCTTGGTTTCAGGTGGAGAAAAGAGCAATGGTTTTGGATGTATTGGATAGGTTGTCTGGAATGTGCGAATCACATCATTGTACGATAGGCAATCTTGTGATTGCTTGGACAATGTCCTTTTCAACCACAATGAATGTACTTATTGGTGCAAGAATGCCTGATCAGGTCATCGAAAATGCAAAAGCTTCCGATATTACTCTTTCTATCGATGATAAGAAGTTCATAGGGGAGTTGGTGCTTCCTCTCTTGCAGTGAATAAAGAGGCGCTCTTTCAGCGCCTCTCTATCTAGTCGTTCAGTTCTTTGAGGAAAGCAATCATATCGATGGCTTTAGGAGGACATCCCCCCAGGCTTTTTCCCAAGCCTCGGGTGCAGCTTCCCACACCCACCTTATTTGGATCGTTCATTTCTTTATATCCCTGCCCGATACAGATGGGAACTTTGATATCCTTGAGTCGGTTCACTTCATCAAGTCGTTTCAATGCATGGATCAGATTGCCATAACAAGCTGAGCAGGCACTGTCGGGACGGGTATGTGCACCTAAATAGGAAGCGGCCCCGGTAGGTTTGGCAGGCTTTTCATCATTGGGTTCATTGAGCTGAATGATATTGGCCTGAGAGAGGTCACTGCTTCCCACCCCCAAGGATTCAGCAAGCTGGATGTAGGGAATATCCTCGAGTTCAAATCCCATAAGGGAGGCTCCAAAGCTGTCACACAAGACACTGTCCCTTGCGGCAAACATCCTGTTGGTCCTCACCGGGTTTCCCCCCTCTTCGAAATCAAGATCTCCATTGAGGCTGTCTACGATGACCAGATCGGCACACCTGACTGCGTTGAGACTTGCAATGGGGTTGTGAAGGCCCAGAGTATGGAACATGCGCTTTGAACGATCGGATAAACATCCTTTCATGTTTTTCAGGGCACACGTCATTGCTGTCTGGCAGTGACCCTTGAGTACAGGAAGATTGATGAGAAAATCAGTAGATAGAATGGTTGTACTGACTTCCATAGTAATTTTCCCGATAGTCTTTTTTTCGTAGGTGTCGTCCTTGACGTCTACGAGAGGGACCTGGTGAGTCTTGCTGATCTGGTTGTATCCATTGACGCGAAATCCTTCTTTGGTGGAATCTCCGACCCATGCACTCTCTACAATCTTGATGTTCTTGTATCCTTTGCCCTGCAGGTATTCGATGATGGCTACGACGATTTCTGGGTGCGTGGTGGCCCCACTGTCGGCAGTGACGGCGACCACCAGATTGGGTTTCAATGCGATGGAAGCCTTTTTGTCGGGTACCATGGATTCAATATCGATTGCATCAAGAAGAGCCTTGGTCATTTTTGCTGCATCTGAACCATAGGTGATGATGATGTCATTTCGATTCATGCTTCTTTTTCCAATACGTGACTGGTCAGATCATGGGTGATGTGTTCGTACAAGAGACGTTTGCAAGCCTCTTTATCTCCATTCTTGAGAAGGTTCATCATCTGTGCATGTTGGTTGAGATAGTAGGAAAGCTCATCCTCCGGGAGATCCTGGGCAATTCTCAGCTGTTGTATCTTTGCATCAAGCCGTTCGCAGATGTTGATCAGAGCGGAGTTGTTTGAAGCACGGATCAAAGCCAGATGGAATAGGCTGTCCTGCTCAAATACCGTAGCTCGATCTCCAATTCCCATGGCATATTGGCAATCAGCTGCATAACGGGAAAATTCCTTGACGTTCTGGGCATAGGATTGTTCATCGATGCTGTCGATGGCCAGTTGTTCAAGGCTCACTCTGACCCGAGCAATGTCATTTGCTTCTTTTTGTGTTATGACGGAAACAATGGCATGGCTTCTTGGTTTTATGGTTACCAATCCATATTCACTTAATCTTCTGATTGCTTCTCTGATGGGTGTCCTGGATACTCCAAACTGTTCGGCAAGCAACTCTTCTGGAATTTTCATTCCACCTTTGAGTTGACCAGACAGTATCTGCTCCTTGAGCATGGTGTAAACTTGGTCAGAAAGGCTGTTTTGTACACATTTAGGCATTGTCCCTCCCAATTTCTCTTTAACTCTATGGTGAAAATACAGTTTCGTCAATGAAAAATACTTGATTTATACGGTTCTTTATAAAAAAAGTATGATTTGTATACATTAAAGGCAAGAGGCTTAAATCATTGATTGTTGAAAATTAGTTAATTATTATAAATGGAAATATGAAAAATAATGTAAATTGTACAAGAAATACAAATTTTCGTTTGACAACATTTGCAGAGCGTGATATCTATATTGTATACAGTACACAATGCTGGAAATCATCCAGAGCATACTTCTTCTGGAACCCGGCAACGACAAGGAGTTTCCTACATGAATACAAGTGTAAAGGATTTGCTCTCTCAACCAGAGCGCACATTCAACGCGAAGGAACTTGCAGCTTTAGCCGCCTATTTCAGGGTGGTTATGTTTGATACCCTTCACGATAGAGGAACAGGACACTGGGGAGGATCGGCATCGAGTGCGGAGCTGACCACCAGTCTTTACTTCAACAGAATGAACATCAAGGCAGAAGATCCTACATGGGAAGATCGGGACCGTTTGATTCTTTCCAAGGGACATGCCTCGATGAATTTGTATACCGTTCTTGCTCACAGAGGATTTTTCCCTGTTGAGGAATTATCCACATTCCGCAAGTTGGACTCCCGCCTTCAAGGTCATCCTTGTATGAATAAGCTTCCCGGGGTGGACATGTCCACAGGAGCCCTTGGCCATGGTCTTTCTGTTGGTCTGGGTATGGCTTTAGCTGCCAAGCTGTCTGGAAAATCCTTTTGGACCTACGTAATCACCGGCGAAGGGTGTTTGAATGAAGGTCAAAGCTGGGAAGCCCTCATGAGTGCTGCCAAGTTCAAACCTGAACACTTCGTACTCATGGTCGACTACAACAAGGTTCAACTCGACGGCACGGAAGAGCAGATCATGCCTCTTGGACCTCTTTCTGACAAGCTTAAGTCGTTTGGATGGAATGTAGCTCCTACAGCGTATGATGGGAATAATACCGAGGATATGCTTGCTTCCTTTGCATGGATGGACAGTGACGATATATGGCCCAAGGCAGTCATCTATGACACCATCAAAGGTAAGGGAGTCTCCTTCACTGAAGGCAAGAATGCATGGCATGGAGCAGTCATCGATGATGCATCCTATGCTCAAGGCATTGTTGAGCTTACATCTGATCTTCACCAAAAGGAGGCTGCATTATGAGCATGGCCATGAGAGATGCCTTTGGATCAAAACTCGCTGAATTGGGTGCAACCCATCCTGAACTGGTCGTATTGGATGCAGATGTTTCTTCGTCCACCAAAAGTGCTTTGTTTGGAAAAGCTTTTCCCGATCGGTTCTACAATGTTGGTGTTGCTGAAGGAAATATGGTTGATATCGCAGCAGGTCTTGCCACATGCGGTTATCATCCTGTGGTCAATGCGTTTTCCATTTTCCTTGCACTTAAGGGAACGGACCAGATTCGCAACACAGTCTGCTACAACAATCTTCCCGTCATCATCGCCGGTGCCTATGGAGGGCTTTCAGACTCCTTTGATGGAGCAAGTCATCAGGCCATAACCGACATCGCAATCATGCGAGCCCTACCCAACATGCAGGTCATTGTTCCTGGCGATGCAGCTCAGGCCCAACAGGCGTTGGAATATGCACTGACTCAGAAGGGCCCTGTGTTCATTCGTTTGAACCGCAATCCCATGCCTGATCTTCCTTCTGCTTCAGAAATCGGAACAGTCTGTTCTGTCGAAGGAAGCGACATCACCATTGCCGCCAACGGAATCACTGCTTCCTATGCCAACAAAGCCGCTTCTTTGCTTGCAAAGGAGGGGATCAAAGCTGAAGTGCTCAGTGTTCCCGTAGTGAAGCCTTTGGATGTAGAGAGTCTGAAGAAAAGTGTTTCCAAGACCGGTGCGTTGCTGTGTGTCGAGGAACATGTATTGATGGGCGGTTTTGCTTCAGCGGTGAGTGAAGCCTTTATGAAACAAGGAATTTCCTGTAGATTTGATGCTATAGGAATCGAAGATACGTTTACCGAGTCGGGTCCTTATGAACCGCTCTTGGCAAAGTATGGTATCAGTGCAGAAAATATTGCCATGAGGGCAAAAAACCTCTGCAAATAAGGAGCATGTAGTATGGATCAGATGAAAAAAGCGTATGAAATTCTTAAAGATTGGAAAGGTGATGCCTATGTGCATGGTCTCGGAGTTTTAAACCAGATCGGCCCAATTGCCGCAAAATTCGGCAAGAAGGCACTGGTTGTAAGCAATACCACCTATATGAAACCGATTGCCGACCGTGTGGTTTCTTATCTTCAGGCTTCTGGAGTTGAACTCAGTGGTGGCATGATCGCTCCTGATGCCAAGCCCAATGCTCCCCGTGAGGATGTCTACCGTTTGGAATCCTACATCTTGCACAACAAACCCGACTGCATCATCGCCGTCGGAGGAGGCTCCACCATCGATGCTTGTAAGGCAGCTGATGTCCTGGCTTCTTTGGGTGGTAAGGTCTCTTGTGAGATCGATCACTACTTTGGTACCAATGTGGTCACTGATGCATTGAAAGCAACCGGTTCATCTTTGATTCCTCTGATTGCCATCCAGACATCGGCTTCCAGTGGAGCCCACCTCACCAAGTATTCGAACATCACCGATCCTGTGGCAGGACAGAAAAAGCTTATCGTCGATAATGCAATCTGCCCGGCCTTGAGTATGTTCGATTATGAGACCACTGTCTCCATGCCTCTTTCGGTTACCATCGATGGAGCCTTGGATGCAATCGCCCATACTTTTGAGGTTTTCTGTGGAGCAAAAAGCGAAACCTATGAGAAAACCAAGGAAATAGCCGAATGTGCCATCAGCTTGGTTGTCCAGTATGCAAAGGTGCTTATAAAAGACCCGAAGAATGTAGAGGCTCGTGAAGCGATAGGCCTTGCGACCGATCTTGGTGGATATGCCATCATGGTTGGTGGAACCAGTGGGGCTCACCTCACCAGTTTCTCGTTGGTGGATATCGTGTCTCACGGTACTGCTTGTGGTGTCATGAATCCCTATTACGCAGTATTCTATTCCAAGGCAATTCAGAAGCAGCTGAAGGTTGTTGGTTCCATTTTTGCAGAACACGGTTTTGCTGACAAGGGTATTGAATCGTTGGACGGTAGAGAACTTGCCCTTCGTGTTGCAGAAGCCATGATTGCTTTCAGTAAGAGCATCAATGCACCTTCCAAGCTCAACGACTTGAAGGGATTCACTGAAAAGCATATTGAACGTGCCCTTGCTGCAGCCAAAGATCCGCAGTTGGAGATGAAGTTGAGGAACATGCCTGTACCGATGACGAATGCAGATGTCGATACCTATATGGAACCGATACTACGTGCTGGGGCAACCGGCGATCTCTCCTTGATCAAGGAGATGTAGTCTTGCTTTTTTCTCTTTCAGGCACCGAATGATAGTCATTCGGTGCCTTACTGTACGAGGAGGTAGAAATGAAAGTACATAATCCCTTGGGAACATCCTATGATGATTTGGTTTTGCCTGATTCTACGTTTGTCATCCATATGAATGATCCTCAGCTGGTACGTGATCCTAAGCAGGCTATCCTTGATTCTTTGGAACATCCCATTCAAAGTGAGAGCCTTGCAACCATTGCATTGTCCAAGCGTGCAGGTAAAGCCTCCGCTACTGCTGTCATCGTAGTCAGTGACAATACACGCCCTGTTCCCTATACAGGTGAAGAAGGTATTCTCTTCCCTATTCTCCAGACCCTGTTTGCAGCTGGATATGTACCTGAAAATATCATCATCCTCATAGCAACAGGTACCCATCGGGCCATGACTCCAAAAGAGATTGAGAAAATGATCGATGAAAGGGTGCTTTCCTCGGGGGTAGCCATCATCAATCATGACTGCAAGGACGAGAGTCAGTTGGTCTATCTTGGTGATACCAAGAGGGGCACACGCATCATGATGGATAAACGGTATGTTGAAGCTGACTTGAAGATTGCCACGGGGTTGGTGGAAAGTCACTTCATGGCTGGTGCAAGCGGTGGTCGAAAAGCCATTTGCCCCGGGCTTATCGGCGAAAAGTCGACGTATGTTTTCCATGGACCTGATCTTATGGCAGATCCAGCTTCCAGGGATCTGAACATAGAAGGCAATCCTGTCCATGAGGAGAGCCTGGAAGTTGCCAAGGTTGCAGGAGTGGATTTCTTAGTGAATGTGACCCTCGATCATGATTTTCATATCACCGGTGTATTCAGTGGAGATTTAGAGAAAGCTCATCTTGCAGCAGTAGAGAAAATTGTTGAAACAGTTAAGGTTCCCGCTCCAAAGAAAGCTGATATAGTCATCACCCATGGTGGATTTGTAGGAATGAACCACTATCAATGTGCAAAATGTGCAGTTGGATCGTTGGGCGTTCTAAAAAAGGGTGGCTTTCTGGTCATTATCGCCGATACCACAGACCAAGGAAACGCGGTAGGAAGCATCAATTACCGTACCACGCTTGCTCTTCTCAAACTCCAAGGAGCTGAGGGGTTTATAAAAACCATCTGCAGTCCAGACTGGACCTTCATTCCCGAACAGTGGCAGGTCCAACAATGGGCGAAAGTTTTCAATCGGATTGAAATGGACCATCTGTTGTTCTATAGCCCAAAGCTGGATGCTGTTTGGTATCCGGGACTTTGTGGCCTTGATGGTTCGCTTTTCCTTGGTGATGCTGATCGTCAAAACCCTGGTTCTGATTGCTTTACCAAAGTAGTGACAGCTTCAATCGAGTATATTGAGGAGCAATTGCATAAGAAAGCCGAAGAACTGGATATTGTTTACATAAGTGAGGGGCCCTATGTGATTCCCTATGCCCTCGACACATTGGAGAAAAAACCATTATGAAATTATCTGTAGCGATAGCTGGCGTTGAAGCCATGCCCAATGCCTTTGTTGTATTTCGCGGTGTTCCCCAGTCCATGAAAAAAGCTCATGAACTAGGATATGATGGAGTGGAACTGGCACTTAAACGAAGTGATGAAATTGAAAAAGGTGAGCTGAAGAGACTCCTTAGGGAGAATAGTCTTGAAGTGAGTGCTGTTTCTTCTGGACAAGTCTTTGCTGCGAGAAATCTCTACTTTACCGATGAGAACAAAGAAAACCGTAAAGAGCTGTTCAAGACATTTTGTGGTTTCATTGACCTTGCCTCTGACTTTGGTCAGCTGGTCAATATCGGTCGGACCCGTGGATCGTTTGCTGGGCGTGATCATGCAGTATGTGAAGATCTCTTTTTAGACATGGCGACTTCTCTTTCCGACTATGCGATGCCTAGGGGGGTTGAACTGATTCTTGAACCGGTGAACCGATATGAGATTGACTTCATCAACAACCTCGATGAGTGCACTGCATTGGTCAAGAAGGTTGACAAGAAGAACTTCACCATGATGCCTGATGTGTTCCATATGAACATTGAAGATGCGCATATCGGAGAGAGCCTCATGAGAAATAAAGAGTATGTGCGGTATGTACACTTTGCAGATACCAATAGACATGCTCCTGGTGATGGTCATATGCCTTGGGATGAGATCTTCAGTGCACTGAGCAACATTGGATATGATGGGTGGACAACCGTTGAAATCCTTCCGTATCCAGATCCCGAAACTGCCGCCAAGCGTTCTGTAGATTTCCTTAAGGGGACGTACGGCAAGTACTACAAGTAGATTTGATTCTTGGTGAAATTACATCAGGCTACTGAGCAGAAATTTTCTGAACAGTAGCCTGAAATCTATATGTGCATAATTAAATCTATGGGTATTTACTCTAACAGCGCATCAATATTTGCTTGTACCATCTTTTCAAGACTTCCTCGCTCAACCGATGAGGGGAAGTTTCTCCATACTACGAGTTTGCTATTTGGAGAGACTTCCAGAAGGGGAGCTGCAATGGGATTGTGGATGTTGTCGATGATGATGTCATAGTGATTTTTAGATGCTGTTGCAATCTGGTTTGCCGTAAGGGGTCCGGGGCCAAACGTTGCATCGATCTGAAGACCAAGATCTTGGGCAAGATAGATCTGCATGGAGTGGCAGTAGACCTGTAACGTATCCATTCCCCGGCTCTTCACTTCCTCTTTTCCTTTTTCAATCGTGGCGATGTACGAAGCCAGACGTTTTGCGCTTTGATCCTCCGTCCCCAGGAGATTTGCAATGGCTTTTGCCTGTTGAGACACATTTTCCATGCTGTTGTTCGTATTGATCTTGATCATTGTTTGTGAATCTTTCTTGATGGAATCTCCCATGCTTTGCATCATGCGTTCATATCCTGCATAGATGAAGTAATCGGCTTGGTCAATGTTCAAAACATCATTGACGGTTATCTCATACTCAGGAGGATGGACCAAAGATGCGGGGGCGATGATCGTAAGATCATCAAGACCCCCAAGATCTGCAAATGCTGCTGTCCAAGAGGTGGAGGCAATGACGTTGATCGGTTTTGAAGCTGCTGCGAGAGATACCTCTTCAGGTACTCCTTGGGCGAAGATGCTGAAACTCAGGCTCAACAGTAAAACGACTACAATTTTTTTCATGATATTTTTCCTTTCTTGATTTTTGTGCTGAGAAGATACAGTAAAGCAGAGAGCAGGGCGATGGTGCCACTGGGTGGCAGATCTGTTGCAACCGCAGCAATGAAGCCGAAAAACGATACGAATACCCCAACAGCACAAGATCGTAGAAACAATTGGCGCAAGCTCTGTGCATGGCGAGAAGCTATGAGGACGGGAAGAATGAGCAGGGCGTCAATGAGCAACGCTCCCAACAATTTCATGGCAAAGGCAATCACCAGGGCAATTACCAGCACCATGGTGGTATGATGCAGTTTCACTTTCATTCCCAGCGATTGGGCAATTTCCTGATCAAAGAAAATTCCACTTATGGTCCTGAAGTTTTTCGCTATGTAGAAGACAAGAGCCAAGGCGATGGCGACAAGGGCTGCAATGTCTTCCCACTTCAGTGCGAAGGGACTTCCCCAGAGCAATTGCAGGGTGTCTTTTGCAGGAACATCCCATACATGCATGACAATTGAGGCCAAGGCCATGGTGAACACCATGGCTGCAGCACTACTTATTCCAAACCCATGGGAGGAGTCCTTTGTCATGTGAAGCATCCCCAGTACAAGCAGGATGTTGAGGGCGA
>Ga0265294_10009587_pt1 | contig 11138 bp, 6 predicted proteins | sample MunlanPumphouse3_FD_192504 | JGI IMG/M metagenome (GOLD analysis project Ga0265294, IMG submission 192504) | Groundwater microbial communities from a municipal landfill in Southern Ontario, Canada - Pumphouse #3 | ecosystem: Environmental > Aquatic > Deep subsurface > Groundwater | place...
GAATTCCTAAACTTTCGGCCATTTTTTTATCACTCACTCCGATGTCTAAATACATATCTTTGATTTCGAGGACTTTTGATCTTTGTTCTGCGGTCATTCCATGTGGAGGTTGGGCTCCAGTCACTGCGAAAAACTCTTTTCCTTCACGGGTTTTAAGAATGAAGTTCTCAGCCAAAATGACATGGTTATACCATCCACCAATTGGGTGAATGCGAATTAAACCACTAGCTTCGATTGACTTGACGACGAATCCAACTTCATCCATATGAGCCGCTAACATGACAAGCGGTTCGCCATTTTTTCCATCGCGATGAGCGATGATCGATCCGAGATTATCGTATTCGATTCGACTTGCGACATCTTTGATTTCTTCATGGACGATTCTAGCGACTTCTTTTTCATTGCCAGAAATGCCCTTTACTTCACTTAATTTCTTTAAAAGTGCTAAGTTTTTTTTGTCTAACATATTGTTTCTCCTAAATAATTAATAATTATTTTCTTGTCGTTTGAAATTGATATCCAATTTTCGTTTATAAGCCTCGATGACTTCAGTCCAAGAAAATCCGCATTTCAAACTCATATCGATGAATTTTCCAAAGGCTTTTTGATAAGTTTTATCGTCTTGAGCCTTCAAGAAATCTCCATAAAGGACAAATAGTTCAAGAAAATCTTCGCTGAGAGTTTTTGCCTCATTTGAAGATAATAAGTATATCACAAAACTAGTTTTGATGTCGATTCCTAAAGATAAGAAAAAGTGCAAGGCATCGACGTATTCTTCAATTGTAATTTCTTTTGGCGAAGAACTTTTATATGACCAATATTTAAAGCAGCGGGTTTCATTAGCCCACTCGCATATTTCAACAAGAAGGGCAATGAGACGATCGGTCCGTGTTTTCTCGTAAGTGATATTGTGATTTTTTGCAATTCTCAAATCGAGTTTTTGTTGTGCCTCATATAGTGATGTTAAATCTATTTTTTGGCTCATTTTGTCACCTTGCTCAAATGCCAAATTTCATCGATGTATTGTTGGATTGTCCGGTCACTTGAAAAATAACCGCTAGCAGCAATATTATTCACGCACATTTTGCCCCACTTATTTGGATCTTGATATAATTCTTGAATCTTTTCTTGAGCTTCAACATAAGCTGCAAAATCTTTTAAAATCATATATGTGTCGTTGTGATTCATGATTTCATCAAAGATGAGTTTAAACCGATTTTGATCATAAGAAACCCATGGACCATGAAAAATCGATTCCATCACTTTTTTCACTCTTAAATCAGAATGATAAATGTCCCATGGATTATAAGAATTGTTCTGACGAATTTCATCGACTTCGGTTTCGACAAGTCCGAAGATGACATTATTTCCTGGTTTAGCTCTTTCCGCAATTTCGATATTAGCCCCGTCTAGAGTTCCTAACGTCACCGCTCCATTCATCATCAATTTCATATTGCTCGTTCCACTAGCTTCTTTTCCAGCCGTCGAAATTTGTTCAGACACATCAGCGGCAGGAATGATGATTTCCGCAGACGAAACACCGTAGTTTTCGATGAAGACGATTTTCAAATAATGATTGGTTTCTTCATCGTTGTTAACAACTTCTGCCACCGCTAAAATCAGTTCGATGATTTTTTTAGCATAGACATAACTCGGAGCAGCTTTTGCCCCATAAATAAAAGTATGAGGATAAATTCTGAAGTTTTTATCTTCCTTCATCCGCTGATATAAATAAATGACATGTAAGACATTTAAAAGCTGACGCTTATAGGCGTGAAGACGCTTGATTTGAACATCAAAAATCGAATCGACATCAACATCGAGGTCATTGTGTTCTTTGATATATTTTGCAAGAGCGATTTTGTTTTCGCGTTTGATTTCACGCAGTTGTTTAAAAACCTTTTCATCATTTTCATATTTTGCAAAGGCTTGAATTTTTTCCATTTCTTTAATCCAACCATCACCAATTTTTTTATTGAGAAGTTCGGTCAATTTCGGATTAGCGTTCACCAGCCATCGACGATGTGTCACACCGTTGGTCTTGTTATTGAATTTTTCTGGCAAGTAACTATAAAATTCTTTAAAAGTTGTCTTTTCTAAAATCTGTGTGTGCAACGCTGCGACTCCGTTGACTGAAAACGCTGTGTAAATCGCCAAATTTGTCATATGGATTTGATCATCTTTGATAATTGACATCGCATATTTCATTGCCCCATCGAGATTTTTCTCTCTCATTTCAGTCTTAAATCGACGATCGATTTCTTCGATGATCATATAACAACGTGGAATTAATTTTTGCACGTAGTGCACAGGCCATTTTTCTAAAGCTTCCGCCATCACAGTGTGGTTTGTATACGCCATCACTTTTTTAACTTGCGCCCATGATTCGTCCCAACCATAACCATAATCATCGATGAAAATTCTCATCATCTCAGGAATCGCTAAAATCGGATGCGTATCATTGAGTTGAATGACTACTTTATCCGAGAAATTATCAAGAGTGTGGTAATTGATATAATGCGATTTAATCATCGATTGAAGTCCGGCGGAAACGAGAAAATATTGTTGTCTTAAACGGAGAATCCGACCGTGTTCGGTCGAATCATCTGGATATAAACCGTAGGTGATTTCTTTCAATGTGATCAAATAGTCGTCAAAACTCTGGTTTTTTGGAAGATTTTGTTCACTTGGTTCAGCGGCCCAAAGCCGAAGTGTATTAGCCACTCCGTTTTGATATCCGACGACCACAATGTCATAGGGCATTGCCCGAATTGAAACCGCGTTGACTGATCTAACTCCGAATTCACCATCTGATTTAACATATGTTTCTGGATTACCGTAAAATTTGACTTCTACAGCATGTTTTGGTTTTCTCACTTCCCAAACGTTTCCATTTGAGAGCCATTGATCGGGAAGCTCTTTTTGCTTTCCGTCGACGATTTTCTGTCGGAAAAATCCATATTCATAGCGAATGCAATTCCCATTACCGGGATAGCCTAAAGAAGCGATTGAATCTAAAAAACAAGCTGCTAATCGTCCTAAACCACCATTGCCTAAACCGGCATCACTTTCTAATTCTTCGAGCTCGTGAATATCGGTTCCTAAATCTTTTAAGCCATCACGCGCTACTTGATAAACCCCAAGATTCATCATATTGTTGACCATCAATCTTCCAATTAAGAATTCCATCGAAAAATAGAAGAGTTGTTTCTTTTCTTTTTCAATCACTTTGTTGTGAGTATTTCGCCAATTAAGATTTGCGTAGTCGCGAACCATTTCTCCTAAAATTTCATATTTTTCAGTAATATGGGAATATTTGACATCCATCCCATACTTCGCGTTCATACGCGCTGTAAATTCCTTCTTAAAGGTTTCCTTATTTTTAAACATATTTATATCCCCTTCTCGTGAACGTTATTTATTTTGTTGTTTTCTTAAATATCATCGCTCCGAATGATGCGAGTTTGACATTTAAATGATACGGTTTGTTTTCTTTTCCAAAGCGCTCGGTTTTCAATTTTAAACCATTGTATTGGTTTTTACCACCGTAGACGTCTTTGTCCGAATTGAAAATTTCTTCGTAAACGCCTTCTTCTTCCACTGGAACTTGATAATTTTCATAAAAATTAGGAGTCATATTGAAGACGAAAATCAACTTTTCATTTTGATGTGAACGAGAAAACGCAAAAACGCTTTCATCGGCGTTATCGACTAATAACCATCTGAAATTCATCGGATGATGTTCTCCGACATGCATCGCTTTTTCATAGCGATAGACGAGGTTTAAATCTCGAATCAGACGTGTGATTGAATCGTGGGCCGGAAATTTCTTTAGTTGCCATGGAAGAGATTTCGCTTCATCCCATTCATCGAAACTTCCGAGTTCATTTCCCATGAAATTGAGTTTTTTACCCGGGTGAGCAAATTGATAGGTGAAAAGATTGCGTAAAAGAGCAAATTTTTCTTCATATGTCCCGTGTAATTTATTGATCAAAGTTCCTTTTCCGTGCACGACTTCATCGTGCGAAAACGGCAATAAAAAGTTCTCATTAAAAAAATATGCCATTGAAAAAGTGAACTTATGATGATCAAATTTTTTATAAACCGGATCTAAAGAATAATATTTTAAAGTGTCATTCATCCAGCCTAAATCCCATTTATAATCAAAACCAAGACCGCCGTGTTCAAGAGGTTTAGTCACTCCATAATAATCGCTTGAATCTTCGGCGATCATCATCACCGAACTGTGTTCGAGATGAATTTTACCATTGAGTCGTTTGATGAATTCAATCGCTCCGTCATTTGTTCCACGCTTTTTATTTCCGTGATAAAAAATGATATTGCTGACAGCATCCACTCTGATACCATCGACATGAAAAACACTGATAAAATAATTGATCGCACTCATCAAAAAAGAACGGACCGGATCTTTACCTAAATCGAATTGTAACGAGCCCCAAGGTGACACTCGTAAATCGTTATCGTATTCATATAAGTGTGTTCCATCAAATTCGATTAATCCGAAAGAATCATTTGCAAAATGAACAGGTGCAAAATCTAAAATCACTCCGATTCCGGCTTGGTGAAGTCGGTCGATAAAAGACATCAACTGCATTGGATTTCCATACCGGGAATCGACTGAATAAAATCCAGTTGCTTGATAACCCCAACTTCCATCGAATGGATATTGAGTAATCGGCATGATTTCGACATGAGTAAAGCCAAGATTTTTAACATAGGGAATGATATAATCTGCAATTTGCTCATAGGAAATGATTTTTCCGTTAACGGCCCCTTTCCAAGAACCGAGATGGATTTCATATATTGAAACCGGTTTATCAAAATTTCTTGTCCGGTGTTTGAGATATTCGCTATCATGCCAAATAAAATTTCGATAATCGAAAAGTCGAGAGCACGTTCCGGGTCGAAGTTCGGAATAAAAAGCAAAAGGATCGGCTTTATCGACATAAATACCTTTTGCGTTTTTAAAATGATATTTGTAATTTGCGTAATTTTTAAGATGGGGAATAAAAATTTCAAAGACGCCGGAAGAATCGATTTTATTCATTTTATGTGCACCGACATCCCATGAATTCCAATCCCCGACGACAGAAACATCTCTTGCTAATGGAGCATAAAGACGAAAAACGACACCATCTACTTCTCGGCCATCTATTTTTTGTGTCGTAAAATGCGCCCCGAAATATTCATAAGCTTTCGTGGTCTGACCGGTTAAAAAATCGTGTAAAATTCCGTATGCCATCTTTTCTCCTGCCTTTTTATCTTATATAAAAATCATCATTAAATAAAGCGTTTAAGGGAATGAAGTGATTTATTACCAAGCGATAAACTCCATATAACTTTAAAAATACATAATCATTTTCGAGAATTTAATCGTCTTTCTACTAAGAAAGAAAAAGAGTAAAATGAGACAAATAGTTTTACTTATCTTTAATTTAGGATGAGAAATTTGTCTTAACATTATTCGATGAGTAATTTGTGTGCCACAGATTGAAACAAACCGCTCATTATGTAATAATATAAAGTCGAATATTCGGAGGAAAAGAATATGATCAAAGTCATGGTAATCAATGCTGGCAGTTCATCACTGAAATTTAAACTTTATGACATGCCAGAGGAAATGGTCGTCTGTTCAGGAATCGCTGAACGCATCGGTCATTTAGACGGTATCTTTCGAATGAATTTTAAAGATCAAAAAAGCAAAGAAATATTACCGATTAAAGATCACGCTGAAGCAGTTCACCTATTGCTTAAATCACTTCTTGATAAACGAATCATCAAATCCTTAGATGAAATCAAAGCGACCGGGCATCGTGTCGTTCAAGGTGGAAAGTATTTTTCTCACTCCGTCATCTTTGATGAAGACGCTGAAATGAAGATCGAATCGCTCATTTCCTTATCTCCTCTTCACAATGGGGCGAACTTAGTCGGCTTTAGAGCATTTCAAAGCACTTTGCCAAATGTCTTAGCAGTTGCGACTTTTGATACTGCTTTTCATCGGACAATGGAAGACCAAGATAGCGTTTTTCCAATTCCTTATGATTACACTATAAAACATGACATCAGACGATATGGAGCGCACGGGACATCTCATCAATATTTAGCATTAGAAGCTTTGAAACATTTGGATAACCCGGAACATTCAAAAATCATTTCTTGTCATATCGGCAGTGGTTCTTCAATTACAGCGATAAAAGATCTAAAATGTGTCGCAACCTCAATGGGATTAACTCCATTAGGAGGAATCATGATGGGAACAAGGACAGGTGACCTCGATCCAAGCGTGATGAAATACTGTTGTTATAAAGAAGATAAAACCGCTGAAGAAATGTTTCAAATTTTCAATAAAGAATCCGGTTTATTAGGAGTTTCTGGAGTCAGTAATGATTCAAGAGATGTTCTAAACGCGATGCAAAAGGGCAATGAAAGAGCAATTCTTGCTTACAAGTTATTTGTCAGGAGAATCGCAGATTTTATCGGCCAATATTTTGTTCGTTTAGGTGGAGTTGATGCGATCGTTTTTTCTGCCGGAATCGGTGAAAATTCCCCCGAGACGAGGCAGATGATCATCGATGAAATCAAAGAAGCTTTAAAAATCGAGATCGATGAAGAAAAGAATAAATTAATTCGTGGAAAAGAAGCTCTTATTTCCACTCAAAATAGTGCGATCAAAGTCATCGTCATTCCGACCGATGAAGAAATTATGATCGCTCGAGACACATATGATTTACTTATTAAAAATAAATAGGAGACAAAATGAAAAAGAAAATTGATGAGACGATCAAGGCACGTGGCCTTGCGATGAAAAAAGAGTATTCCAAAGTTTTAAGTGCGATCAAAAAATTTGATCACATTGTAGTTTTTAGGCACATTATGCCCGATTATGATGCGCTTGGAACCCAGCTCGGTCTAGCGACTTGGATCAAAGATAATTTCCCACATAAAAATGTCAAAGTCGTCGGAGATAATCACGTCACTTTTACTCCGCGGATTTTCCCGGTTATGGACACTTTGAATGATGAATGGTTCACAACTCCATTTTTAGCCATTGTCGTCGATGTCAGTGGAAAGACGAGAATCGCTGATCCGAGATGGAAAAAAGCAAAGAAAAAGATCCTCATCGACCACCATCCAGAATCCGACATTACAAAAAATGTTTTGCGAGATATCGACTACGCGGCCGCAAGTGAATTTGTGGTCAACATGATTTTAAATTTCAAGGGCGATTTCGTCTTGAGCAAAGAAGCGGCTGAATATTTTTATATTGGGGTTGTTGGCGATTCTGGCCGTTTCCAATATAGTTCAACCACTCCACACACTTTTGCTGTAGCAAAAGAATTGCTAGATACTGGAATTTCTCTCAGTGAAGTCTATCAAAAAATGTATCAAAAATCACTTGACGATTTATATGTCACCGCTTATGTCTTAGGAAACTTCAAAGTATCTCCTCATGGCGTCGCTTATTACATCCTTGATGAGAAGGTTCAAAAAGATTTAAAAATCACAACCGAACGCGGAAAAGAAAATGTCAATATCTTTGCAAACATCGTCGGAATTAATGCCTGGTGTTCGATTACAGAAGATAAAAAAGATAATTGTTGGCGAGTTTCAATCCGTTCAAAAGGCAAACCAATCAATGGAGTTGCACAAATGTTTGAAGGCGGCGGCCACGCACAAGCTAGTGGCGCAAAGCTTAAAACTCTTGCAGATCTTAACCGTTTAATTGCTGAATTAGATAAATTATTCGAATAAAATAATAAATGAAATCTGGCATCCTCATGGGTGCCTTTTTTCTTTAAGAAAACAGTTGACTATGATAAGATAAACGCAGGTACATATATGCCATTTGCTCCTTTACGCATTCACAGTGGATATTCGTTTTTAAAAAGCGGTTTGACGATTGACCGGATTATCAGTGCGGTTAAAACGCATGGTTATTACGGCGCTGCACTTGCGGACCTCAATGTCATGCACGGCGTTCCTGATTTCATCATGAAAATGGAACACGCAAAATATCCTTATCTCATCGGCTTAGAAACTGAAGTCGATGGTTTTAATATTTGTTTTTACGCACTTGATGAAGATGGTTATCATCGGCTTTCAGACATTGCTACTACCCTTTCAAAAAACGAGAGCATCAAAGAAAACCTTTTACTTTCACATAGTGGAATATTGGCGATTGTCTCAACTTCTGAAGGGGCGTTTAAAGCGACTTTTTCTCCCAAAGATGTCGCTTTTGCACGAAAAATCAACGAATTATCTAAATTAGCTGATCGTTTTTATCTCGGTTTAGAAGTAAATAATGAAGAAGAAAGAACTTTAGCAGATGCTATTCGCGACTTCGCCGTTCACCATCATTATCTCTGTGTCGCGTTTCCAAAAATCCTTTATTTTCAAGAAGATGATGCGATTGTTTTAAAAATTGTCGATGCGATTAGCAACGATTTACGAATCGAAGAAAAAAGTAAAAGCGGAACACAATATTTTAGAAGTATTCAACAATATGAATCTCTTTATGAAAAAAGCGAAATTGACCTTTGCTCAGAAATCATTGAAAGAGCGAAATTTTCCCTTCATAAACGGCGTGGAGAAATATTGAAATTTCCTGTTGAAAATAGCGAAATTGCTTTAAAAGAAAAATGTTTTTCTGAGTTAAAGAAACGTGGATGGGAGCATGAAAACGAATATCTTGAAAGACTCAACAAAGAGCTTCATATCATCAACGAAATGGGTTATAACGATTACTTTTTAATCGTCAGTGATTATGTAGGTTTTGCGAAAAATAACGGAATCCTTGTCGGCCCCGGAAGAGGTTCGGCAGCTGGATCATTGGTCTCCTACCTTCTAGATATTACGACCATCAACCCAATTAAATACGGACTTCTTTTTGAAAGATTTTTGAATCCGGCACGAGAATCGTTGCCGGACATCGATATCGATTTCATGGACACCAGACGCGATGAAGTAATTCAATATTTAAGAGATAAATATGGCAAAAACAAAGTTGCTAATATCGTCACTTTCTCCACCATTCTCGCTCGTCAATCGATTCGCGATATTGGACGAGTTTATAGTTATGAAACTCGAAATATCGACCTTCTTTCTGAACGACTTTTAAATCGCAATTTAACATTGCGCGAATCGTATCGAAAACTTCCTAATTTTAAAGAGCTAGTCGATAGCGATAAATATTATTTAGAAATCATTTCTTTGGCTTCTAAAATCGAAAACTTGCCTCGTCAAACTGGTTTACACGCAGCGGGAATTGTCTTGAATGAACGAGCGATTGAAGAAGCGATGCCAGTGACAATTGATTTTCAAGGAAATTATATTTCCCAATATGAAATGAACTTCCTTGAAGAACAAGGTTTCTTGAAGATGGATTTGCTCGGTCTTCGAAATTTGACGACAATCTCTAATTGTGTCGATTTGATTAATGAGCATGATAAAGATGCAAACCTAGATAAATTTTCTCTTCCTTATGAAGAAACTCAAGCAATTGAACTCATCGCCTCAACTAAGACAATGGGTATTTTTCAACTTGAAAGTTCAGGGATGAGACGTGCGATAAAAGTTTTAAAACCGACTTGTTTTGAAGATATTATCGCGCTTGTCGCTTTGTTTAGACCAGGTCCACTGCAATATATTGATAACTACGCTAAAAGAAAAAATGGAATCGAAAAATTCACTTATTTCAGTGATGATTTAAAGGATATTCTCGTTTCGACCTATGGAATTATCGTCTATCAAGAGCAAATTATTCAAATCGCACAGAAAATGGCAGGTTTTACACTTTCTGAAGCTGATGTTTTCCGCCGCTCTATTTCAAAAAAAGAATTAAATGTTTTAAAAGGGTTAGAAGAGCACTTCTTAACTGGTGCGAAGAAAAACGGTTATTCAGAAAAAGTGAGCAGAGAAGTTTTTGAAATGATTGCTCAATTTGCCAATTATGGAATGAACAAATCTCATTCTGCGTGTTATGCGATGATCGCTTGTCAAATGGCATTTTTAAAAGCGAAATATCCACTTGAATTCTATGTTTCAATTTTGGAGACATCGACAAGCACTAACGATCCTAAATTCGGTGAATATGTCTCTGAAATGAAATCTTTAAATATTCAAATATTTTCTCCAAATATCAATGAATCTTCCTTGTCTTTTTCGGTTAAAGATAAAGGTCTTTTATTTCCTTTAGGAGCAATTAAGGGAGTTTCCGGACCAATCGTTCAAACGATTTTGTTAGAACGCAAAAAAGGTCTTTTCAAAGACTTCTTTGATTTCGTTTCTCGAATGTTTCCTTATAAAATAACTGAAAACCAAATTTCTCGTCTGATAGAAAGTGGTGCTTTTGATCGTCTGCATCCTTCACGTGCAACTCTGTTGGCTAACGTTTCCGTTGCTCTACAATACGCACAAGTAATTTGTGATGAAGGTGGCATTTTAGACTTAAGCGCTGCTAATCTTCCCAAACCTAAACTCATCGAAGTTCAAGATGATCCGCTTGAAAATCTTGAAAAAGAATACGAAACGATTGGAATCATGCTCTCTAATAATCCGCTCCGGTATAAAAGAGATTTGCTTTTGACAAAAGACACGGTTTCCATCAAAGAAGTTCGTGAAGCCTCAAAATTTGCAAAAACAGTCGGAATTATCAAAACGGTTAAAATCATCACTACCAAACAAGGAAATCAAATGGCTTTTGTGAAAATATTTGATGAAGATAGTGAGCTCGAGCTCGTTATTTTCCCCACCACTTTTACTAAATATTTTTCGTTGCTGAAGAAAAATAAAATTATAATTTGTACGATCAAAATTGAAAAAAGAGAAAATGAGGACAGTTTCATCGCTAACGAGCTTTCTCTATTGGAGGAATAAAATGCTTAAAAAATTAATCATCATCGACGGAAATTCGCTTTTCTACCGCGCATATTATGCGACAGCTTATCCAGGGGCAAAAGTCATGTTAACAAAAGATGGGACTCCGACAAATGCGATTTTTACATTTTCTAATATGATGCTTAAAATCATTTCTTCCTTAAAAGAAGGAGAAGCGATTTTTGTTGCTTTCGATGCCGAGAAAAAAACTTTTCGCCATGAACAATTAGATACATATAAAG
>Ga0265294_10009588_pt1 | contig 11137 bp, 12 predicted proteins | sample MunlanPumphouse3_FD_192504 | JGI IMG/M metagenome (GOLD analysis project Ga0265294, IMG submission 192504) | Groundwater microbial communities from a municipal landfill in Southern Ontario, Canada - Pumphouse #3 | ecosystem: Environmental > Aquatic > Deep subsurface > Groundwater | place...
CTAAAAAAGACAATAGTTTATTAGCATTAAAATTTCAAAGAACATAGCAAGAGTTGTTTTTCTTGCAAATGCTTGATTTTTGAAGCACTCTGAATTTGAGTAAGTATCTAGAATTTTACTAGAGTGCATAGAGCAGTCACAAAAGATAATTGCCAATCTCTTAGAACGCAATCATTTTATTCTCGATCTTCTTGGAACCAACTATTGGTGTTACTATGAGGTTGATGATAAAATCGGAAAATTGGGTGCGAAATGACGGTTATAATTTTTAGATTAATAATTAGTCTTGATGGGTTGTCAGATTTGCCATCTGTTCCAAAAATAGAAACCGAGCGAACTATTCGCTCTGCTTCAATAAGCTTATTGATGAGTGAGAGTTTAAAAGTTATTTAGCACCAAAGAAGCAGAAGCAACTCCAAAAAAGAGGGTGTTCTAAATTTTGAGATTTGTATTTACAAAAAAGCTCTTTCTGTGTAGTTCTAAATGCTTGGGCATACGTTTGATTTTTATTGAGGTTTGTATAATAAAGAGTGAAAAAATCTTTAGCCATATCATCATTAGCTTCCCATAAACTAGCTATGGTAGCATTGGCTCCAGCCATCATAAACGCTCTACTTAGACTAGATACACCTACGATATCATCATTACTGCCCTTAGCACTCTCACATGCGGATAAAACGACTAAATCAGTATTAGATAAATCTAGTGATGCTATTTTTAATCCTGTAAATATCCCATAGTCTTTTTTTTGTTCTATAGAAGTGTTGTAGCAACTTAGTGCTAATGCACACTTTAGTAATGGCTCTTGTTCATCCTCATTTTCAACTACTATCCCGTGTGTAGCAATGTGAAGGATATTAGAAGCTGATATAGATCGTATATTAGTTTCACTCGCTTCAACTTTGGTAAATAAGTTAGCTTGAGTAAATACATCTTTAATTGCGTCTGCTTCTTTTTGTGTATTAGCAAGAGGTTTACACTTAACGAATTTATCTAAAGCTCTTGTTGTTCTAAAACCATTAGTATCATCATCTGCATCTACTTCAATAGAACTATTGAAAGTATCATTATAATTAGGGTTAGCAAAGACAGATATACTGTTCTCTTTATTAGACGAATTATTAAATCTATTTACACGTACAAACTCCCGACCTGATGCTATATAAGTTATATCTACTTTATTTAATAGATAATTTTCTCCATCATATAGTGCTTCAAAGGGTAGTAGGTTTAAAATTCCATCTGGCGATATTAATAACTTCGCATCAATTTTTATATATTTAGGTAGGTATTTTTTTATTAGTTTGTCATACAGAATTTTTAAAGTTTCATTAACTTCTTGCTTACTGTTTTTAAACTGTTCTTCTGAAGGTTTTTGATTAGATATATCTTTTATAGTGCTATATATATTACTTCTAAACTTCGTCACTTCTTCATATATAAGAGTTCTAGTCTCAGTATCTATCTCTATGAACTCTATATTATTATCTTTTTCAAGTATAAAGACATAGATATTATCCTTACCTACTGCAAAGTCTATAAAGACTTCATCGTTTTGTAAATAATTTGAAATATCATGAGAGCTTATAGTGTCTAGTTCTCTCTCATTTTTAAACTTTTCAACATGTTGAGATAAATATTTTTCAATATCTGATATTTCTTCCTGAGTACTATTAATTATATCTTTGATATCTTTAGAAGTTTGCTCTTGAAGTAATTTAGCTAAACTATATTTTTTAGATTTTAGTGTATCAATTTTCTCTTGTAAATTTATATCTTTAGAACATTTACTGATTATTGATAATAGTGCTTCGTTATCTTGTAAAGAACCTTTGTGATTTAACCAAATGTTACAGGTTTCTTGGATAATGAATATTTTTTCGTCTTGCTCTAGTTCTTCTTGATATTTTTTTGAATTTTTAATTAATTTAAATATAGAGTAACTGCTATTATTTTTTTTTATATAGTTTATTTTTTGTGAATAGGTTAATATAGAACTTATTGTTTTTTGCAAAGTAGATTTTAATTTTATTGCTTTTAAAAAAAATGTATATGCTTGTATATAATCTTTTTTATTTTCATAAATAAGCCCTAGAGTATCATATACAACCGATGTGTCATAATTATTAATGCTTAATTTATTATTATGAATATTTAAAACTTTTAAACAAAAGAACAATGCGTTGTTGTATTCTTGCATTTTAATAAATAATACACTAATCCCTAAATATATTTCTGTTTTATTAATACTATCTTCTGGAAAAATATTTTCTTGAATATTTAAAGCTTTATTCATATATTGTATAGATGTTGAATATTTATTAATTTTCATATATTCTATACCTACTCTTAGATATATTATTGCTACATCTAAATTATTTTCTCCTAAAGTAATTTTTCGTATCTCTAATGCTTTTTTTAATGATATTAGTGAACCTTCATAGTCTCCTAAGTTTCTTAAAATATTAGAAATATCATAAAAAGTATTTCCTATAGATACGTCTTCACTATTTAAATATTTTTTCTTAATCTCAAGTGATAAATTAAAATAGTTTAATGATTGCTTATAGTCAGCTATTTTTTCACAATACACACCTAAGTTATGATATGTATGAGAAAGTCCAAACTCCATCTTAAGTTTTTTTTTTCTTTTTAAGGTATCTAGTAATACATTATAAGCTTCATTAAATTTTCCTAGAGATGTTAATAAAGAACCTTTATTCGTATATATTAGTAGTGATATAGGATGATTAAGAGTATATGTTTTTTTTGATAATAATAAAGCTTTATCACAAAATAATACAGCTTTATCTAGGTCAGCGATTTTTTCATAGTAAGTGCTTATAGTATTATAAAGATGTATTAAATTTACATCTTCATCTATATTATTATTTTGAAAAATATCAAGAGCCTTAAAGCTATAATTTTTAGCAGATTCATATTGATTTAGAATTAAATATATTGTTGCAATACTTGTGTAAATACTGATAAGGTACATACTTTTATCGTTAAAAATTAGTACACATGCAGTTATTGCATTTTTATAATATTTGATAGCTTCTTCAAATTCTCTTAAGACATGATAAATAATTGCAATATTATTATTTAATTCAAATTTATTTATATTTAAATATTTATAATTTTCTTCTGCAGTCATCTCTATTAAATGGTAATAATACAAAGCCTTTTCATAATTATTTATATCTCGATAACAATTCCCAAGTATTATATATGTATTAAGAATTTCTATATGGTTTTTATCATATATTTTAAGTTGATAGCTAAGTAGTTCTAATGTAATCTTTATTGCTTTATCATAGTTCTTAATTTCAAGCAATCTTAGAATTTCTAAAAGAAATTCATCAACTGTTTTTATTTTTTTCATTTAGATGCTTCTCAATAGTTTCAATAGCAAGATTTAAAGACTTCATTCTTTCCTCTGCAAACAATAGAATACCTTGTAGTAAATTTTTAGACTTTAGAATATCAGAGTGGTATTCTTTAGATAGATGTTTATAGTTTTCTTTAATAGTTTTAAAATCATCGTGAACATTAGATTCTAATAAATCATAATAAAAATTTATAGGTTCATTATAGATATCTAAATTATTAGACTGATTATTAGGATTTTGGTATGCATTCTTTTCCTCATATGAGCTTGTGCCTATACTATCAAATCTGTCATGCATTATAGTGTTCCCATTTGTAGATTGTGTTTATTACTTAAATTTTGCATAATTTAGTATCCTTTTGATTTTTGAATTTTTGTAAAAATTCAATACAAACATCATCAGCACCTTTAGCCTGAGTAAATCTACCCTTGCAAAGTATCTGCTTGAGTTCTGAAAACTGTTTTGAATTTACTATTTCTTCCTCATTATCCATCTCAATTAAATTTAGAATAATTACATTTTCTTTATTGGTAAATAATCTATCAATTAGTTCAATATAATATCTTTTATTTTCATTGATAAAAAATTTATTAAACTTATCTCCAGCTGCTTTCATACTTATATAGTCTTCAGAATTATAGAGAGCTTTCGATATAAAGCTATTTTTATCTATCTTAAGTAATAAGTTAAACTCTCTATATAAATCAGTATCAAAACTATCAATGTCAAACTTAGTAACTAATTTAGAATACTTATCATACTCCATATATAACTTATATAGTTTATATAAAACATTAGTTACAACAAAACGCCATTCGTTTTTCTGTTGAGAATTTATACTACTTGTTAAATAATTCTTTTGTATAAAAGACTTTACATCTGTTAAAGTATTTTCTTCATTAGCTATGTGTTGGATAGAAAACATAGTTAGCAAGTCTAATATAAGGTGCACATCTAGTTTATTAGTAAGTTCTTCTTCACGTAAAAAAGGATGAGTTAAAAATTTATGAATATAAGTAAGTTGCAGTGCAATGTTTTCAGAAAAAGTTTGGTCAACTATTAAAGTTTCTCCTGATTGATAATCTTTAGATAAATAATTGATTTTTTTAGAACTATCTTCGCTTACATCATCAAAATGTTTTTCCGAAATACTCAAACCATCTAAAACACTGTTTACTGCATTTATATGTTCTAAGCAACCTTTTTCCAACATATAATTCTTGATTTGTGTTAAGTAATTAATATCATATACTCTATCACCACTCTTATTACCTTCACCGTTCATCATGTCTAAAGATGACTCTATCTCTTCTAAAATACTAATATTTAGTTTATATTGCTCTTTATATTCATCAAATAGTTCAAGGAACTCTTTATTGCTTTTTAAAATGCTATTTCGTACATAAAAGAAGAAATTCGTTAAGAATTTATCATGTAGGTTCTTAATATCAGTAGTTTCTAAAACCATTAATAAACTTGTAAGCTGTGTACTTTCTTTTGAACTACTTAGGGTATAAGAGCCTTTCTTGTCTAAAAGGTAGTAATAAAATGTTTGAAGTATCTCACTTGATTCCCCCGAATTTTTTTGAAGTGTTTTTATCAAAAAGGCATTACGACTCGATTGAACTATTTTAGAGAACTCATCTTTAAACTCTTTGCTGGAATATGGTTTTTTCACATTCTCTGCAAAACTTTTATAATTTTTTAAACTACTTGGTAATATCTCATCTGTAGCATAGTTTTTAATGAGTACAAAGTTATCAATAGTATCTATTTTTAGAAGCTTGTCATTTTCAAATAAGCTAATAGCAGTATTGTCTTCGTATGATATAATCATGAATATATCATTGCCTATTTGCTTTGTTATATTTGATAAAGGTACTTCAATTTGATTGTAAGCGATACTTCCTATACTTTCCTTAGAAAGTATAAAGTCATCTATCTCAGTTTGTTTAGACTCAAAAAATTTTGCTAGCTCTTCTTTATTCGATATATTACCAACTGAAACTATAGAAAAAGATTTTTCATCCTCTTTTGTACTAAATCTAGCTATTACTGCATTCATGTTCTTTTTATCATGAGAGTTATATTTTATTTTATAAACAACTTCATGTTCTACTGAAACACTTCTAAAGCCACTAGCTAAACCACCTAAAAAAGAATTATTTACTGGTGTATAGTCAAGTGTATTAATTGGTTTGGAGATGTTTAAGTCAAGGTATTCATTTATAGTCTCATTAGTATGTATAGCTATATCTGAAGTAGTCCATTTATCCACTGCATTTAAAATATTTAAAAAACTTTCTATCTGATCAGTTGACAATACTTCATTTGCAACACTTTCTTTCAATACAATCGTATTCATATGCCAAAATGAATCAACACTACTTTCATCTAAATCATTGGGAATAATAGTAAAGTAAGTAGCTTGCTCTCCCATAAGATTTCTATATTCAATTTCTGATTTATCTATGATAGAACCATTGAATAATAAAAAATCATTTGAACTGTTTTGCAATGAAGATGAGTCTTCAACTTCTAAAATAAATTGAGGTAAATCCTGAGCAAAAGTATTTTGGTCTAGTACATAAATTTTTTTATTAAAAATCATTTATTAGAATCCTAAGAATAATTATGTTTATTATAGTTAAATAGTCTTTAATAGAGTAATAAAATTGCATTCTCAAATTGAACTTACTTATCCTTTTTACACTTTAAGTACCCCTAATGCTTTTTATACTTGGATTTCCTCTATAAACTAGGTAGTTCAACAACCTGTTCTTTTTGGAACTTTGGTAATCGGTAATCCTCCCAAAAACCATCCTACTCAAAAGTAGAAAATTCCAGTAAAATAAAATAAGGACATTTTCAATGAAAAAATCAAGCTTTAGTGACACAAAAATACTATCAATCCTCAAACAAGCAGAAAGTGGATTACCCGTGCCAGAGATTTGTAGAGAGTGTAAAAAAATAGGTGATCCTTATACTATGTAAGAATAAGCAAAATCGAAATTTGCTGTATTATTCTTGAATCAAATGCTAGATAAATAATTTTTTTTCTCGTTTGTTGTACTTGAGAATGCTTACAACAACAATATATATTTAGGAAATTAATTATGCTAAATGATACTAATCCAATTAGCGGTTTACCTTCACATAATGGAATTGATGCAATGGGCAATCCACATGGAATGTCAAATGAAACTCATGATTCATACAATAATGACAATTCAAGCATTCATCTAAATTGGTGGACTTGGAAATTAGATATCTGTCTCATTCTATTGATAATTGCTATAAATATATATGTTTTTATATAGCAATACACTTTTTTAGTGTATTACTTATTATTCTCAAATGGTATGAAAATGTGAAATCCTACTTAAAGAATACATAAAAGTTAAATATTTTTACTTATTTCAAATGTAGATATTTATAAAATGACTTTGGCTTGTCTGACGATTTGAGTGAGTTTGTACTGATTTTCTATTTCAAAAACTGCACTTGATGAGCCATTTACAGGTAAAAGCTGATTTGGATCCCCTATAAATATCACATATCTAACCAAATTTGCTTCCAATGCTTCTAATATTAACTCAAAAAGCTCATCGCTTATCATGAACTCTCATCGACAAGCAGAACATCTACAGGCATTCTTTTGGATTTTTTATCCACTACAAAACTCTCAATACCTGTTGCATAGTCTATCATAGGCTTAATTCCTAAAAATGAGTGAATTGTCTTAGCAGTAGCATTGATTTTATTCTCAAAAAAGAGATTACTAATTACTCCAGCAGCCTTATGTGTTGGTGCTGTTATTGCACATGATATTTTTGCATCTAAAATCAGAAGCATCGTAGAGATGCCGTTTGCTTTTATCAAACGGCTTATGGGCTATAGAGAATCAAAATATATAGGACTACATAAGAACACCCAACATCACTATTTGATCGCAGCAGCCTATAACCTGCGAAGAATGCCTAATCTTATGCAAAGAGGTGCTTAATGAGGGAGAAATGAGCCAAAAAGGGGATGAAAATCTACCAAATCGATAAAATTTAAGAGCTGAGTGTCAAAACATGAAACTCGGAAAACTCAATTGAGTGCATTTATTGTTCTATGCTCTTTATTGCTCCAAACATATCTACAGCTACCCTCTATAAACTTACCTCTTTTTGCTTCAACTGTGTCATCTATGATTAGCAACTTATGTTCGCCAAATCTATGCAGTGGTTTTATTTTTTGTAGCAGTGCCATAGAGCTTAGAGATAATAACTTTCGCCAGTTATAACGACTCTGTTTTATAAAGCGATAATAAGCATCTTTACCAAATGCACTATCGCTCTGTTTAGTAAAAGTTGATTGGCGTTTTTGCATCACAAGCATATAGACAAAATGGAGAATTATTTGAAAGGGAGGATAGCCTACTTCTCGTTTTATAAAGTTGCTTTGTTTTAAAATCCTTGTGATTTTTATCTCTTGTAATACTTCAAGAATTGGATTCTTTAATAAACTCTTCATAGCATAATGGATATAATTCTCAAGTCCCATAAAATAAGCCTTTTATAATGATGTTGTGCTAACAAAATTATACTCAAATGTGCCTATTTATGGGCTTTAATACTCAACTTAAGTTTGTGGATTTAGTGGAATCTATGTGCAAAAGTTGAGTAAATATAGCAACGGTAAGACATTTTAAATGAAATTATATATATCAGGAATCATATACGGTAGTATGGTTGATGGAGATGGACTAAGGACTGTGATATTTTTAAGTGGTTGTAGCGTTGGTTGTAAAGAGTGCCAAAATAAAAAACATTGGAATATAAAAAGTGGTAAAAGTTTTTCTATCGATGAACTAGTTAAAAATATCAAAGAAAAAACACCACAAAAAAAGGTAACTATTAGTGGTGGAGAGCCACTGGAACAAAAAGAACCGTTAAAAATATTAATGGATAAACTAGATGGTTTTGATATTGGTCTATATACTAGCTATGAACTTGAAAGTATTGATAAAGAGATTATTGATAGTTTGAGTTTTGTAAAAACTGGTAAATTTGAACATAATAAAAAAGTATATGGAAAATATTTTGGTTCTTCAAACCAAAAAATGATATATCTAAAAGGTAACAATTGACAAACTGTAAAATAGAAGAACAAAAAGAAAATACAAATAACTATAATAGCTCTGCAAATATCATATATGAGGATGGTGTTAAACTACACAAACAAGATATTTACAAACATTTAACTCAAGATGAGAAAAATCTCTTTGAAAATAATCAATTATATATGCATGACTCTGAATACTTTGAGATTACACTAAATTGTGTTGCAATATCATTAGAACATATTTTTAAAAGTGGTTTAGTTGTTAATAATATAAGACTTGAAAAACCAACAAACATTTTTGAAATATTTACACAACTAAATATATTTATAATCAACTTAGAAAATGAAATCTCTGGGGGATTAACTTTTGTTAATTTTGATCATGAACTAGCTAAATTACTTAAAGAGTCAAATATACCTTTCCCATCTACAGATGAACTTTTCTTACATATTCAATCACTATTTCAAGTAATAAATTTTGCCAACAGCAGATTTGGAAATCAATCCCCCTATGTTTCTTTTACAATAGGTATTGTAAATAATAAAGAATCAGGATTAATCACACAAACTGTATTAAATGTTTTAAAGCAAGGTGCAAGTAAAGGTAAACCATATATCTTTCCAAATATCCACTTTAGAGTAAAATCAGGAATCAATAAAGAAAAAACTGATCCATATTATGATTTATACAAATTATCGCTAAAAACAACATCATATCAAATGAACCCAACATATATTTTAGCAGATAGTGAAGTAAATAAAAATATAGATCCACTACATTTACATACTGTAGGTTGTCGATCTAGACTTTTAGAAACAACTACAGGTGAAAAGTACGGTATAGGAAGAACAAATATAGGTGCAATATCTATTAATTTACCAAACATTGCCATGAGACTTAATGATAAAAGTTTGGTATTTGAAGAGATTAAAGATCTAATGCAAGTGGCTTTAAATGTTTTAATAAAAAATCAAACTATTTTAAAAAATATAAAATTGAAAAATGCTCCAACCTTAGTTAGTAACAATTTACTTTATCCTTTTAATAACGATATTGACTCTATTTTGGATGAAGCAAGTTTAGCTATTGGGTTTATAGGTTTTCAAGAGTTTAGTGATATATTAATGCCATATAACAGTATAAAAGAAAAGCATATATTTATAGATGAAACACTGGATTTTATGGCAAATACTTGTAAAAGATTTTCAAAAGAGTTTAATAAAATTGTTACTTTAATAGGAGTGTCAGGAGAAGGTATCTCATATCATTTTCCAAAAAATGATAAAACAAAAGCATATAGTAACGATTATCAGGATATATTAAAAAAAGGTTTTTACACCAATTCATTTCATATCCCTGTTTATGAACTTGTTAATCCTATTGAAAAAATCTCCATTGAAGGGTCACATCATAAATATTGTAATGGTGGATGTATCTCATATATTGAAATATCCCATGTTAAAGAAAATATTGAGGGATTTGAAGATTTTATTAAAATAGCAGAAAATAGTAATGTTCACTATTTAGGTTTTAACTTTGAAAAAGATATTTGTAATAGTTGTGGTTTAGAAACAGACAGCAATAAGATATGTCAACACTGTGGGAGCTCTGATATTACAGAGATTAGAAGAGTTAGTGGATATTTAGGATATTTAAACTCTTTTAGTTCAGGTAAAAAACTGGAAGAAAATATGAGAATAAGACATACAAATATTATAAAGGCTGATGATGAATAAGCTTTTTATAATTGAAGGTGGAAACTCTACAGGCAAAACAACATTAATTCATGGACTACAAGAACAATTTGATGATTTATCAACAGTTTATTCTATACCTAATGAGTATAATAAATTAAGACAAAATACATATAACACATGGTCTGATAAAGCTAGTCTTTTGTTCTATCTATCTGCAAATTTAGAAATGATATATAAGCTTGATAGTAACTTTACCATTTTTGACAGATCTATCATATCTACATTTAGTATATATCTATCAAGGATTGATGAAAAGGGCTGGAATAATATCCTACTTTTATATAATGAATTTATAAACTTAATGCCAAAAATAGATAAAATATATTTACTTACTGCAAATGAAGATGTAAGATTAAAAAGAATAAATGAAAAGAGTGGTCAAGATAAAGAAAATGATTTAAAAGAACTAGAATTTGAGAAAATCAAAGATAAAGCTAGAATATTTTTACTTGAACATTCTAGTTTAAATTATGAAATAATAGATACTTCATATTTAACAAAAGAAGAAGTGCTAAATAAAGTCTGTGAAAGTATGAAAAATGAACATCGATAACCTTGTAACTAATTTTATAAAACTTGTCAAAGATGGAACAATTGATCTTTACAATGAGTTTTCATTACAACATGAATTAGGTGTTTTTCTAAGAGATTATTTGGATAAAAAGTATAAAATTCAATTTGAAAGAAATGTTACTCAACTTTCGCATCTAAATCCAAGCAATTCTTGAGTTGTGCTTCGTAGTGTAGCGATTATATTGCTAAAATCCTTATTGTTCTTTACAATCTCATCAATTTGTGCTATTTTCTCCATAATCTCAATAAAAGCTTGCATGGCGATAGAGAGAGTGTAGAGTTCACACTCTAAATCTTTAAAC
>Ga0265294_10009589_pt1 | contig 11137 bp, 10 predicted proteins | sample MunlanPumphouse3_FD_192504 | JGI IMG/M metagenome (GOLD analysis project Ga0265294, IMG submission 192504) | Groundwater microbial communities from a municipal landfill in Southern Ontario, Canada - Pumphouse #3 | ecosystem: Environmental > Aquatic > Deep subsurface > Groundwater | place...
TTTGAGTTCTTTTTAAGGGTTGTTTTACCAAAAAAGTTTATGGGTGTAAAGATAAAAGTAAAACTTTTTTTGCTTTCCCTCAGGCCAGGGGGGGATCTTTTTTTGCGCACCCCACAAGGAGCGGCCTAGACCAACGCACAAGCCTGCAAGCCCTCCGCAAGCCCCTCCGCCACCGTTAAGGATGGCAACAGTACCCACCGATGCCAGCAGGCAACCACGCCAGCCACGGGCCGAGTTTGCTTATATAAGGGAGGGGCCAGTTGGATGGAAAAGTGGTCAGTTCCATTTTGGAACATACCACTCAATAAGGGAGGGGCGTAGTGCTTTAGGGGTGGACTTTCGTCGCTCCGAGGGCCCAGCAGGCTTTTTTGGCCTCGCCCCTGCGGGCGCACGCTCCTATAATAGCGATCCCGGCCCTCCGGCATAGAGTAGCACCCATGCAACCCTGCAAGGCCCCACCGATGCGCCCTTAGCCCTAGTAATCGCGATTGTTGACATAACGCTTATTATGCGACGTAAATTGATGCACAAAAAGTCGTTTTGTTGTGCTTTGCATGGTAGCGTTTTCGCTACCGAGCGAGCGAGCGCCGGCCAACCCACCCCGCGCACCCCGCCCCACCCCGCCCTATGGGGGGATCGTGACTCTTTTTTCGCGGGCGCGCCGGCTTGTACCGCGGGGCCCCCCTTCGCTCCCTCCCCTTGTTTTGTTTATCAAACATTTGCTTTTGTTATCTGTTTTACAAACACATATTCCTGTTGTTTATATCTCCTAAACCGCCATATTTCCCTAAAGTGCGTAAAAGGTGTGTTGTTTGTCGATATTCTGCTTGATTTTATGGTGTAAGGTGGGTAGTATAGGTAATCAAAAAGAGACAGAAGTGTCCAGAATGCTGTCATTCCTTGTAAAAGTGGTAGAAAAGAGTTGATATGTCTAAAAAAAGAGATGAAGAGCTTCCTTTTGTTGACGGAGAGGTCAAAACCTCTGGTGTTCGTGGTCGCGCCGACATACCTGAGCGAATCATAAAGAAGCTGGCTCGTGTTGCTGGTTTGGAGTACAAAGACAAACACAAGCGAGGTGGTGGTGGGTTGTGCTTGGGGATAGACAGTGGTTTGGCCCGTCGCAAGGCTTTGATGATTTTGGGGTTTATGGTTAGCCGTATTGGCAAAGAGAGCTCTAACGTTGCTGTTGAGGGGGCTGGGGCAACGTGGCTTGATGTTCTAGGTTGGCGTGAGGACGTTGAATACGCTGCTCTTTGGGCTGCTTCGATACGTGTTCGTCGTGAGGTTGCGGCGTCACGTTTGGAAGATGAGATTTGGGAGCGTTCGACCAATGGTTATGATATTGAGGAGCCTAAGCGTGGTGCTGGTGGCAACATAGAGATGGTGACTGTTCGTAAATTTGACAATGCTCTTGGGATTCAGATATTGAAGGGGCTTGGATTTGTTGGGCGTGATATTGGTCCTCACTCTGCTAAGCCGATTTTGAAAGAGGGTGAGAAGTCTGCACCTGGGGTTGACCCTGAGGTTGAGAAAGCTGGACCGAACATTGACACTGTTTTATTTGCTGATAGGCAGACGGCCTTTGATATGATGGGCGAAGCCAACAGGAAAGACGAGGGGTGATTCCATGGGACGCGACGTAGTTTATGAAGAAGCCCTTGCTGATTTAGAGTCTGACATAGCCAAGAAGGTCCATGACGGTGATGACGATGCTTTAAGCGATGCGGTGCTGGCCAAGCGTTGGGAGTCCTATCGGAAGGGCAAGGATTTGGCTTATTATCCTAGTCGGACATTAGAGCTATTACATCGTGACGAGCGTCTTATTCGCGGGGTGATGGGGCCTGTTGGCAGCGGGAAAACATATGGCATAGTTGCTGACATGAACATGCGTCACTTCCATCAGCGGCCCTGCAAAGACGGGATTGTTCGTGACAGGTTTTCTTTGATACGTGGTACACTGACACTTTTAAAGGCTACGTTAGTTGACACGTGGATGTCTATGTTCCCAAGTACGGTTATTCATGGGTCTAAATATGGTGTATTTGGTAATTTGACAAGAGTCCGTAGCGGCACTACCTACAACATCGAACTACGTGGTTTCGGTTTGGATAAGGCTGGTGCGCTGGCAAACATGCTTTCAAACAACTTTAGCGGTAGTCTTATAAACGAGGCTGTTACAATTTCTGAGGCGGCAAAAGACCATGCTGCTGGGCGTTGCGGAAGGTTCCCTGACCAGCTCGATGCCCCATCTGGGTTTGAGAAAATGAAAGGTGCGTATTTAGACAAGGATGGTTACTGGCGATGGTTTTTGAACCATGGGGTTTCCATGGACACGAATGCGGCATCTGAGGATTCGTGGTGGTACCGCAAGTCAAAGGATGGCGATGTCAACCCCGAGTTGGAGGTTTACTTTGACCAGCCTCCTGCTGCGTTCAAGGTTTGGAATGATGAACTTGAGAAATGGGAATACGAGCTCAACAAGGGGCAGCGTCCTGGTGTTCCCCATGCTGAGAACATTGAGCATCTCTTAGAGCATTGGGATTACTACAGGAACATGATTGGTTCATCGTCCCATAGATACATTTCAAGGTATATTTTGTGTGAGTACAGCAAGACCGAGGTTGGCGATCCGGTGTTCAGCGATTTTTCTGATAGATGGCATGTGGCTAAAAACGGGGTTCCTTGGCCACGTCCTGGCACTCGCTTATTTGGTGGCATGGACTTTGGGCAAACAAGGCGTGTTGTGATTGGGTACTTGGCAGGTGATGGGCGGCTGATGGTTTGCGCTGAGGCTGTTGACCCTACCGGCAGCGTTGAAACCTTTGCAAACAACGTATTGAGGCCATTGCTTGCTCAGCATGGGTTTTCTCCAAGTGATTTGACCCTGTACTGTGATCCGGCTGGTATGAATCGCTCAGAGCATTCAGAAATGGGTGCGATTTACTTAATGCGCATGTGTGGGTTTGAGGCCATGCCGCCAGCAAAACTGGTAAACAACGATGTCAACACAAGGCTTGAGTCGGTCCGGCATTATTTGACAAGGATTATAGGTTCAAAAGGCGCAGTGCAGATTGATCCTAGCTGCGTTAACCTTGTTAGGTCTATTGGCGGTGGCTATGTTTGGGCACGGCGTAAAGTTGGTGTGGAATATATGAACATGGACATTCCGTCAAAGAACAACCATTCCCATATTGCTGATGCGTTCCAGTATTTCTGCTGCGGTATGAGATGGGGCGGCGATGCTGCCAAGGTTGCCAACATGGGAGGCAGAGGGTACCGCGAAATGGGCGGTGTTTATATGCCCCTTTGGGAGAGGGCTGGAGCAGTGGAAGAAAGTTCTTTGTGTTAAAGCCAACGGAAAATTTCCATTATAGAATAATTTGCTTTGCGTGGTAGCTAGTAGGGCGTATGTTTTAGCGACGGCAAAAGACATAGCTGGTTAAAATCCGGCCCACGCAATTATTATAATGCCGCTAGCGGCAACCATCTAAGTGCGTCTGTCCGAACTTTCTTTCTAAAACACAACATATAGCGTTGACACGAACAGCATATTGTGGTAAAACGACTACATGAACTCAGGGAACTCATCTTCTTCAAAGGAAAACGCACTCGCCTCTCGTGTGCTTAGTGCCTTCGCAGAGAATGTCACACACAGGTCTACAAGTGGCACCGATGCGGTTCTCGTTTCTGCTTTGGAGGCGTGGTCTAGAAAAGCTCCTCCAGAAGACTTAACTCTTTTTAAGTCCATGGGCGTTCTTCCAAGTACATATGATTCCTTGACCCGGGTTAAGCTTGTCCAGATAATGGCTGTCTTAACTCGGGTTTTTGGCACCATAGGCGACAAATCATGGGGATGTAACGCAAGTCCTGATCCAGTGTTGCCCTCTGATGTCCTGGCAGGAATCGTAATCAAGTATGCGAAAGAGGGCATTGACCTTGCTGAGGCTTCCGGCGCAACCACAGAGGAAGAAATAGCCGAATACATTAGCGCAGCACTAAAAGCCAACGAAAAGCAAATTGATAAAGATCGCCTTGCTGTTGCCACTGAACGTGCTGATCTCATGGAGCGCGTAATTGATGACAAGTTACTAGAGGCGGGGTTTACTGTTACGGTCATTAAACAGTTTTTAGCCAACCTTGCGAAGTTCGGTACAGGCCTTATTATTGGGCCGTGCGAAGAGCCAACCATTGAAATGAGGCTGCGTGGCGACAAAGATACAGTGTCATATAAGCCTGAAATTGTAAGAGCCACAAGGTTTTTTGTTCCTAGCACAATGGATGTTTACCCGTCACCTGGTGCGATTGAGGCAGATGATGCCGATCTATGTATCCGAGTTAGTTATACCAAGGCTGATTTATCACGAGCGGCTAGCGCAAAAGTTAAAGGCGCATGGCGAGCAGATGTTATTCGTGATATCCTTAAAAACAACCCCAATGGGGTTGATATTGGTTCACAGACCATGACAGACGATCAACAGAAGAGGTCTCAGCTTGGAGAAATATCCGGAACAACCAAATTATATGAAGGTGTTCGCTGGTTTGGGTTAGCGTCTGGAGAAGAGCTAAATTCATTTGGGATCAAAGATGACGGGCGCGGCGATATTATCCCTGAATCATATTATGAATCTGAGGTGGTTGTCTTAAACCGACGTGTAGTTTTTGCTAGGGTTTGTGATCCTGCGATTCAGCGTCCGGTGGTGAAAGCAACATTTTATGGTGATGCAGTCCAGTTCTTTGGCTGGCCACCTGCCTCACAGATTGATAATTGCCAGAAGCTGATGAACATCACAATGTCTGCGCTAAAGAAACAGTTACAGCTAGCCGGGTTGGTACCGTTGATAGTAAACGGCCATTCAGATTTTGTTGATGCCGACCGTCCTGGAGCATTTGCTTTGGCACCCGGTAAGATTTTCCTGCGCAATGTTAATTCTTTCAACCAAAATGCACAACAAGGTCCAGCCATTCAGCCGGTTAATCTGCCTAATATCATCAGAGAATGTATTGCTCTCTTTGATGCTATCGCAAGACTGACCGATGATGCTTCTGGGTTCAATAGAAACATGCTTGGTTCAGGAAGCTTCTCTGGTGCGGCGCGAACAGCTCAGGGGCTACAGCAGGTTCAAGAAGCGGCTAACATCATTGCTACCTTTGTGATAGGAAATATTGACGCTACAGTTATCACTCCGCTTTTGGACAAGCTCATTGCTAGCATAAACGCCAATCATCCAGACAAACGAGTCAAGGGTGATACTCGGATAATTGCTCGCGGACAGCTTTCCAAGGTTATGAAGTCTATGCAACAACAGGCAGTAAGTGGGGCTTTTGCAGCAGCAAACAGCGGGATGATACCTCAGTTGCTTGGTCCCGAGAAGCTACTTACTATGTTTGGTGAGCTTTTGAAGAGCATGGATTACCCGAATGCCCACAAGATTATCCCTGATGAAGAGCGCATTGCCTTTTTGGCGACCATGGCTGATGCGAAACAATCTGTTGAATTGATGTCAGCGGCCAACCAGGGTATGCAGCAAGGCGGTGGAGGTGGCGGTGGCGAACAGGAGCAGATGGGCGGGCAACCACAACAGGCACAGCCACAGCAAGCAATGAAAGAAGCTGGCATGAGTAGGCCGAGCGGCGTGGAAGCACGTAGAGGGGCAGCATGATGAACAACAATTTTCCATTTTTTGAAGGTGCACAAGTATCAGGTCTTACCGTAAGTGAGCTTGATGCAGTTGCAGAGTTGGAAACTCATCCCGGATGGGTGACGGTACAGAAGTTTTTGGAAACGCTTATGCAAGATGCGTCTCCTGCCGTTTATGCCAACGCAGACCCGACGAAGCAACTACTGCTTCACCAAGGTCTTGGAATGATTTACGTTGCGGCTAATCTCGCAAAATTTGTTTCCTCCGCGAAAGCGAAGGCCGACCACCTGGTGCAACAGGAAGTGTCCGCCCTTGATGCCGCTAAGCAAGCAAAGGAAGCAGAGGTTTAAGCATCGTGAAACTCAGACAGTAGCCCATCGGGTGATGCGCTAAGTATGTCTGGACGTGACCCGTAAGGCTATCGCGGAGAAGGATATGGAAAACATGACAGAAAACGAACTGACAGAACTACGAAAAAAGGCACACGCCTACGATTCCGAAAAAGGACGTTTGCAAAAAGCGCAGACTGAACTTGATGCTGAACGCGCAGCACGCGCCGAGCTTGAGCAAAGACTAGCGTCACAGCAACCGGCACCAAGCTTTGATCCCAGAGCCTTGGAGATATTCGGAGACGAGGGAGTAAGTGCGCTCAATAGCATGTTGGCCCCGGTATTGGGTAAGCTTGATACCATTGGCAAAAAGTTTGACGAGCGTGACATGTACGAGGCAAAAGCCCGTGCAGCCAGAACGTTTCAGGGAGAACTCGACAAAAAGTTGTCTGAGAACAATCTCCATGGATTTGCGTCGCGGCTGTATCAAGGCGATTTAGCTTCTGAGTGGGCCAAGTTTGTTGATAATCGTCCTGCGGCTCGCAGCGGCGAACAGTCAGGGGATGTCGAAACCGTATCCGACATGGTAAACATCTTTATTAACCAGAACAAAGAGCTCGTTTCAGGTGGTGGTTATTCTCCTAACGCAGTTGCTGGTTCCATCCCAGGGGTAAAGAGTGAGTATTCAGACGGCGATTATATGCGGGACGCAAATGTCCTGAAACGCCAGATGGAAAACCTTGCTATCACTGAGGATGAATACAGCACCAAAAGCAAAGAACTTTTTGCCCGCTATGTTGCGGCGCAAGAAAAGGTAGAACGGTCCGCCGCTTCATACGGTCTCGCATGAGGTGACTTATGAGTTATTTTCCAACACGTACTGGTGCCGGGGCTAACGCAGCCGCCGGGCTCCCGTCGCGCGGATGGTCTCCACCGGTCTTTGAAGACCAGTTGATGCGCCTATTTCGCGAATCAGCAACTACTGACTTAACCACAGTCAGCCCCCCTGGCGCCCTTCAACCAACAAGTAAAGGGCATCTTGGGTATATTCTCACATGGGAAGCGTATGTTCGCTCCCTGCCAATGATTCAGGGCCGTGATCTTGTGACACAGTTCCCCGAGTCGAAAGATGTCGAGTGGATTCCGCAACGTGCGGAGTACACGCAGATTGGTTCTACCAGCAAACAGCGGCGTGAATCGAGATGGGACATGCTCGTTGAGTTTTTGCAGTCCGGTATGAAGGACTTTGCAAAGAACCGTTTCTGCCAGAGACTGGATTTCCAAATCCAGAATGCCGGCAAGTATAACACGGGTGCTTTAGCAACAACTTCTGACGGGCCTGAAATTGGTTATGGCGGTCGTATGCTGGGTAAGGTGCTTATGGGCACTCCTACGCTTCCTGTTATCCTGTACAAGGACCAGGCTGCTTTGACAGCATCAGCTGCCACCGGGCCTAAAGCTCTAGCGATTGACTTTGTGGTATCTCTGGATGTCGCTTTGTCTGAGCAGATTGGCGGCGACGGCGGCGATACTGATGTTATGTCAGGCGGGACGCTGCGTGATATGCAGCGTAGTACACAGTCGTATATCTACTACCCTGCGTTGCTGAATACGTATTGCAAGCTTTCGGACAAGGCGATCTCTGCGACCGCTCGTGGCCAAGGCAATTCGATGTTTGGTGATGTAGTGTGGATGAATGCTACGCATCTCGGTTCATGGGATCGTGCTATCAAAACCAACCTTCTGCCGACGTTCAAGACAGACAATACGGGTGGTACTAAACACGCTCCTGCCGGCATTACGGTTATCCCGATTCTTTTCGGGCAGAATCGTGCTATCATGGCTACACAGCCTCATACCGACAGCGATCGGCAGATCAAAGACCAGAAGAATCTTCTGGACGTTGACCGTGATGTTCGTTACTACGACTTCTTCGCAGCTTTCCCGAATTTCATGGGAGTTGCGTATGTCACATTTGACGATTACACCGCTGTAAGCGCGTAACCGACGACTAGGGCTTTAAGGAGGCTCAAAATTATGGCTACTTATAAAACACTGAATAAGCTGATCGGTTATGCCGACAGCGCGAATGCCACTGGTCGTATCGGCCCTTCGGCATTTGCCCTCTTGGTTGATTTTGCCAAGGTGGGTGCACCAGCCTTGACCGGCTTGGTGGTAGATGATGTGATTGATAAAATTGGCGGTTTGCCTGAAAACTGTGTTGTTCGCACGGTGGCGGCGCAGATCGTCAAACCGATTACGGTTCTGTCCGACAAAGGCATCTCGGCTGTTCCAATCACACTCAAGGCTGGTTCAACCGCTCTTGCGTCGCTTGTTTTGGATGCGACCAATGGTCCAGACAAAGGCGCAACATGGTATGACGTTGCGACACTGGCAAACGGTACTATCGGGGTTGACGGGACAAAAGCCGACCTGAGCTTAACGATTGGTGCGGTGCTTGATGACGACGACACCGCGACTGCTACAGGAATTACTGGCGGCGTTCTGATGCTGGTCCTCTTCGTGGACTACATGCCCGAGGTCGATGAACTGAAAGCATTGTTCGACACCATTGAAAGCGTTTCTGATGGCGGCAACACTGCTACAGAGGTGACTGACTTCGGTCTCCGTTATTAACCGTGGTTCAGAAAACAACACACCCCCCTGGCGGTTGATCCCGCTAGGGGGGATTTCAAAAGAGGTATCATATGCAATATGTTTTTAACCCCAGAAGCAACCAGATCAACCCTGTAACGTCCTCAACCTTTGTTGACCCAACGTTGCGCGATAAGGTTGTATCATCTGAGCTTTATGCACTGGTCTGCCAACGCAAAGTTACTATTGAGGACATTGCGTCGCTGTTCGCCGTGAACAAATCCCCTGAGATTCTTTTGAAGAATTACAGAGCCGTCAAAGACAGCCCGGTTAGCACTGCCCCAAAGAACGCAGCAACAGTGAAAGAGACTGTCGTTGGCGAACATGTTGAAGAGGGTATTGGGCTTGGCAAAGAAGAGGCGTCTACCACTGATAGCGCATTTGATGGCAAAGAGCTTTGCAGTAAAAAGCAGGCCGAGTTGTTGATAATTGCCAACAACATTAACTGTCCTGAGCTTAGCGACCCTGATTTTGCTCCTACGCGCCCTAATCTGATTAAGGCGATTCGTGCAAAAGCTGATGCTGCCGAAGCTCCTAAAGAATAACATCTGACAAGATGAAAAACAGGGGGCAGATATGGTCACAAGCGGATACTCACTCGAACCAGTACAGGTTACAGACCTAAAAGCTGTGGCCGAGGACGTTATCTATCGCGCTCCTGGCAAGAACGACATTGAGGTGCGCAAGGCGATATGCGAGGCTGCAAGAGAGTTTCTAAAGCGTACTGGCGTATGGAAAGAGTGCCGCCCCTGTGCCCATGTTGCTGACGGCTGGTTTGGGTTTAAACACGGATACCTACATGCTCAGGTAATCCGTGTTGATTCATTTACAGAGGGGATCTCTTTGCGCAGGATGGAGGGAGAGCCGGAAGGAGTCGCACCCATCCCATGCGGGATACCAATGCCTCGCATAGGGAACATCTATGCGCCAAGCCTTGCCCACTTCATTGAACAAGGCGGGTATGTGCTGGTATCTGCACCAGGCTGTGGCCGTCCACCTGAGATACCTACTCCATACCAGCAGGAAGACTGTACAATAGCCCCTGTTATGGCGGGACAGTACCAAGGATGCGATGGCGAGGCGATATTCACACTTAATATCGCATTTGGCGGCGAGTTCATGCCGGAGTATCTTATCCAGCAACATGGTTCGGCGATTGCTGACGGTGCTGCACACATCTTGCTGGCTGGACCTAATGTGGCTCGTACGTCATATGGCGATAAGTTTACAAACGCTTGTGATACGCTGGCAATGCGTATGGCACACGGCAGTTCAACTGCACCAATCACAGGCACAATCTTTAGCGGAATGGTAGAGGTCTAAAATGGCTATAGTCCCGACACAACTAATGATAACCCCGACCTTTGACAGCAAACGGATGACATTGCATGGCAGTGTTGCGGTCAATGAGCGAGTGGCCGTAACCGTAATGGGCGTTGTGACAGATGGTATAGTCCCTGATGGGCTTGTATTACGTGTTGCTTCACGGTGCGGCAGACGTGAGTATGCGAGGTTCCCCGCTAACATTGGTGAAACATGGGATGTTTCAGGTGATGATGCCACATGTACGCTCTTGCTAAACACACCTGAGCTACAACAGCGGTTTCTTTATAGGGGCGCGAATGAGACCGCCGAGGCAATGGTCCTACTTGAAAGCGGAGTTGCCGACAATCTTTATGCTACTGGCCGGTTGGTTATACGTAACTGGGTTCAAAACCCGGTTGATCCCGTGGCTGGTTCGTCACAGATTCAGCAACAGATAGACAACCTGACAACCAGGATTGAAGAGCATCAGCATGATGACAGCGAAGGTTCGGCATCGTTCCCTCACAACAATCTAACAGGCCGTGATGCTGCGGGAGTTCACCCTGCGCTGGAAGGTGATATAGCAGACGCCGTATTAGCGGCACAGGGAGCCGCCAGTGTAGCTTCAACAGCTAATAGCAATGCAGATGAAGCCCTTCAGCTGGCACAGCAGGCGGTGGCTGCAACCAACGTAATACAGGACGGCGGGAGCTTTAACCAACTTACAAATGCTTCTACCTTGGGTAACGTAAAGTCATTGCTCAACCAAGTAGTTGCGATCTTAAACCAGTGGAGGCAGTCATGAGGTATTTTCTTACAGTTTTGATGACGACGTTAATGGCTTGGCACTCACATGCTCAGGTTGCAATGATTATACTCGATGATATTCCCGGTAACATGAAAGTATGTGTCACGAACTACGGGCCTACGATTGCCGCAGCAGAACTGAGTATTGGAGTGGTATCGGGCAGAGTATCGGCTATTGAGGGGCAGGTTATCAAATGGAACACAGCATACGGCTGGGGTGATCATCACCAGCAGGGATATGCTACTACGCAGGATGTGGCTCAGGCAATTGCAGACATTCCCCCTGTTGTAGTCCCCGACGAGACAGACCCCCGCGCCATGAGGGCGTACCACTACGGAGACCCTGATATTCAGATTACTCCTGCTGGAGATTTTGGGTTTGACGCTACCAGTGGCGAGATT
>Ga0265294_10009591_pt1 | contig 11135 bp, 11 predicted proteins | sample MunlanPumphouse3_FD_192504 | JGI IMG/M metagenome (GOLD analysis project Ga0265294, IMG submission 192504) | Groundwater microbial communities from a municipal landfill in Southern Ontario, Canada - Pumphouse #3 | ecosystem: Environmental > Aquatic > Deep subsurface > Groundwater | place...
TGACTAGGACTCTGATTCGAACCAGTTTTAGCTAATAGGATACAACAAAAACAGGCCTCAGCCTGTCTTTATTATTCCTAATGATGCTTGCGTTTTTCCAAAAACGGTAGTAGTGCTCCGAGTCACGGAGGAAGTTCGAAATTACTTGGTAGATAGCCAAGGAATAACTATTAATAAGAACGCTTACCTTTTCTAACTCTAGATGCCTCTGCCCTTCTCTGCTGTCTATTCATATGTTCTATTGGCTTAATTTCATCTACTGTAAGTATGTCTTGAGATTTATCTGGATATTCATCTGTATAAACTTGATAATTCTTATACCTACCTTCTCTAGCAACATCAAAAGTTTCAACATCTTGCTTGAGATCAGCTAGAAGTTCTGACGTCCAGACTGGTTGATTTACCATTACCATATCTTCGGATGATCCTTTTCTAAAAATTGACTTTGGCTCAGTTGCTATTCCAATTATCATTTTCATTTGAGGAAACCTTCTTAGCATCTCAAAACAATAAGTTTTAAGTATGTTTATACGAATTTGTCTGTATTGTTGATACCCACCATTTAACTTGATTTTTGGATGAGCCAATGTCATAAAGGCATATCCTGGACTACCCGCATCTTTCTGCGATGATGGTGGAATAAATGCACGAAAATTTTTATCTTGCTTATCAGAATTTTCTATAACCTGTCGTATTCCTTCTGATAGTAGCCTCCTCTGAACTCTATCCTCATAGGCCATATATCTAACCCCCTCCTCTTGCTCTTTTATGTCAAATTTGACTCCATTTGGAAAAATGATGGTTCCAGCCAACATATTACTAGTAAAGGCTTCGATTAGTCCGTCCCAAAGATAAGAAACTTGATCAGCTCGTTTTTTTATAATATACCGCTGATTGTTAACCATTTTTGCATACATTGAATCGCCAATGAATAATCTTTCGTCTTTCTTCCAGAGTCGACCGCTGGGTGGCAAAAAACAATGCCTATTTTCTCCATCAAGATGAGTAAGATAATATGCCAACAAATCTTCTTCACCGTTTGCAGTGCCAAAGTGCCCTGATCTTACAAAATCAACCTTTTTGTCAAGATAGTTTACAAAATCTTTAATAGTATCAAGCTCTTTCATTATAATATTTAGGGTAACATCATTCATCACGTGTATATATGTCCCAGCTGAATTTATGTCTCCAATCATAAACTGATTAGGGCTATTATCCTCTGAGCACATTATAAAACTACCGCTATCACCATTAAAATAACTACTACAGGCCTCGTGAGCACCTAAAGCAATCAACACTAAATGTATTTTTTGATTTTCAGCCCTAGGAATATTTAAAGGAAACTGTTGGATACATTTAGCATCTAAGAAAATTCTATTCGGAAACTGTTTAACCCAATTCTCGGCTCCTTGTAGTTGTTTTTGAGAGTTAATAATAGCTTTTCTATACCACCTTTCCCAAGCTTTACTTGTATCAACAATAGAATTCCATTTGATTGATTTAATACTAAAAATAATTACATTATCGCCACAAACAACAAGTAAATCAGCCATTTCTTTTCCGGCTCGAACACCATTAACTATTTCATCCCTATACACATTAGGATGTGACCATAAATTAAGGAAAGTTTTGTTTGCAAGACTGGCAAGATATCTTTCTGAATCGTTTATTCCGGTGCTTTTTTCTATTTTAGACACAAATAAATATTACAATAATTAATCATACACTATTTAAATTAATCGTTGACTATTTTTGCGCTAACCCGCTCAATCTCTCTTTTATTACGACTTTTTATTCTAGAATCTCTACAAATATCCTTAAACTCATTGCTTTTGTAATAACATCTCGAACATAATCCATTAGACCTGTGTTTAATTAAGGTTGTTTTACAGTTTCTACAACTTTCGTAATATCTACTCCACTTATGAACAGTCTTATTTTTTATCTTCTGATATATATCTGGCAATATCTTTTTAAAAACCTGAACTGACACTCCCAAAGCAGTAGCATATTGACCAACATTCCTAAAATTTGAATAATCTGGCAAATTTTTAGCTGCTTCAATTATAGTCTTTTTGTTTGTTTGCAGCTTGTTAGCTATATTAGAAAGATAGATTTCTCGAACCTCTTGTTTTGCGGCTAAGTCTAATAATACAATCTCTTCATTGGACATATCCGATAAACTTAGATTGAGTTTCTTAAGAATATCTCTTTGCATTTGCTTAATAATAAGCTGGTGAACCCTTGCCCTAGAAATTCCAAAAACAACACTCAATCGAGCACAGGTATTACCCTCACAATATAGATCTAAAATATCTTTATTCCTACCCTCTTCATACACATTAACAACACCCTTCATACCTGTATTTTTTTCTATGACTGTTTATCGTGTTCCAAAACGTAAGACTCTTCGAATAAAAATGAATTCAATTCTTTTGAAGCCACTGAGTGAATTTTTGTTACTAATTTACCAAAAATTTCACCATCAATAGTGTTTGCATTAAATCTCTCTGGCTCTTTTTTCTCTATCCTTATTAAGGCCTCCTTGATAAATATATCGATATATCTCTGAAATAAATAATTTCGCCACATAATAGATTCAGCCCCATACTCTCTTATTATATAATCAGCTAAAGGGCTTGATGTATTTATCCAATAGATTCCAGCATTAACATCCTGTGGTCTTTGATAAACCAGTCCCTGACTAGGATAAAGAATGATTTTATTTTCAGCACTAATATCTAATGGATCGTAGTCGTGACCAGATAAAAGAACTCTGGGGAAGTGACTACTTTTTGCCCTATCATTCTTTTTACAATCATCGCCGTTTTCATCATTATTCCCTTTCGAAATATCGAAAGCTTCCGTGTTTGGAGGAAAATCACTATGACCACCTTCACCATCAAAACTGCTTTGGACGATTGAACTGCCTTCTAACTCTTCACCACCATAACCATAGTCAGAATCACTATTAATGTTAGAATTTTGACCAATAAACAAATCTCCAATGATTTTGTTCATAAAACGATTCTTCCATTGATTCAAAAAATTGTTAAAATCAGAGGAAATTCTTTGATTATTTTCTTCCTTATCCTTCTTTTCTTGGCTAGAAATCTGCTTACATAAGTCTTCTATGGCCTCCTTTATTAAACTTAATATTGCTTTGGTTTTCTTATTTTCCACCAACTTAACTCTATCATTAGAAACACAATCGTCATTTTCATCTTCCAGTATTGAACAAACACACTCACCATAAATAAAATCAGTCTGCGGATAATATACACCAAATTCTCTTAGCGAATAGCTTGCAACTACACCAAATTGTCCAACAATATCTATTCTATTGAGATCTCCATACTTACTATTGGAGGATAGAGCCAACTCAGAAGTCCTTAATATGATTTTACCTCTATTGAAACCCTTGCTTTCATTTGACAAATCTACCCTAATCTTTTCATCCCCACTCTCAATCATTGTAGACTCTGGTAAGTCTTTAATTATTGGATTTTCAAAGCCCTGTAGTGGCTTAATTTTTTCAGCTCTTAAAAAATCAACTATTTTATCATTATCATAAAAGACGCTTATTTTTATTCTATCCATAATCCTCATTGATTGCGGATGTTTTTTTAATTTCTCGCACATTTTACCAATTTTAATGTTTCCCTTAATCCCAGCTGGTTTATATCCCCTAACTACAGTAAAACCATAAATATTATCACTATATAAATCTTGGATACCAGCTATCTTAATTGCTTCCTTGATGCCAATCCTTTTATCTCTAAAACCGTCAGCAAACCCATATTTTCTATCTTTATTAAAACCAAAAATATTTAAGAGACCTTTTTTGTAGGTAATAAAACAAGATCTATTAAACATCTGTCGCATATAGAACTTACCTCCATTTCCATGCCCCCCATAAGTTCTTTTGATAATCCCCCGACCCGCAGCTGCTGGATCTCCCCATCTCTTTAGGGCTTTATTTATATCATCAGATGACATTCCAACAAAGTCTATGCATTCAAATATAGCATCTTCATCATTATCAAAAAAACGCAACACTATCTTTTGATCGGAGTCTGGAGTCTTTTGTCTATTGTAAGCATCAACTGAGTTTTTAATCCACTCGGCAAGACCCTTTTCGTGATCAAATTTAAAATCATTTCCTATTATATCTAACAAGTGGTCATCTATTTCATTTTTTTCTTCCAATATTTTATAATCATTCATAAAAAATATTAATTACTTAACTTATAATTAATTTCTCTTTTAAACTTATTAATCATGAAATAATGAAAATCTATCACTGCCCCATATTCTCTGCCATCTTGCTGTTTTAAAATCTTAATTACATCACCAACATACTTTAGTCTCCCCTTGAAGTCCATTCGACTGGACCTAACGCTAATTCCTAAATAATCAAAAAAATCCGTGTCAAAGATATTAGAATGTTGATTGTCCAAGAACAACTTAAACGATCCAAGGCTACTTATTCTCTTGAGTTCATTGTCAACGTATCTATCCAAATTATATTCTTCTACAATTGTTTTACCGGATATCCCCTCGCTTATGCTTTTGGCAAAATCAAGCCCTTTATCGGTTAAAGAAAAAATCATGTTTCTAACAACTAATAATCCTTTATCCCTAAATGTATATAGTGGTCTTTTAATCGAGTCGCCAGAGTCTGGATATTCCCGATACCCTTTCATATGAAAATCATTAGGAAATCTTTTAAACAATCCAACTGATATATCTTCAAATTTTAAATTCTTCTGACTACCACCAGAAAGGTTATGGAGAACTAAAAGAATTTTTTGTTGCTTTGACAAATTAAGGCTTTTCATAAACCTATAGTTTAAACCTCTTATTGTTGGGATAAGAGAATTTTGATCTTACAACTTTAATATTTCTTTCAATTTCAGAAAATATTTTATTTATCTCTTCTTCTGTATATTCATACGCGCTTCTATTTGAACAATTTCCCAACACCCTTATTTTTTTTAAAACCTCATTAGTTCTTGTTACTGCCAACCTTTTAAATCTTTCCCTCTTATTGAGAGATATCTTTTCAATCATAATTATATAATTAATAACTTATATAACTATATATATCATATCCTTATCATTTGTCAAGATTATTTATTATCTAGCAAATTAAAATCAAAATTTCAATTCTACTCTAACCCATATAAATTATAAACAAAGTTAGCTTTTTGCTAATTTTCATTTTTTCAAAAATTAATTACTCCCAACAACTCATAACAACTCTTTTTCAGCTCTTGTTTTACTGCAGGTTCAGTGCTAATCTAAAGAAGTCTACACCTATAATGCCATTTTTATTATTGGCAAAAACAGGGTTGCACCCGAGAAAGGGCAACCTTGTAAAATAATTGGCGCAACCCGCTAGTTAGGTGTAGACAACCACAAGGTTGTCCTTTTTTTATTTATTGAAAGTATTTTGTATTAATATAGTGCCACTTTTGTAAGAAAGTGGCCCCCGTCTGGGAAGACCCGCCGGAGGCTTTAAGTAAAAATCAATATGAAAATCATCCTAAGCCGTAAAGGTTTTGATTCAGCTAACGGCTACTATCCCAGCCCAATTATTGACGGCAGGCCTTTGTCGCTCCCAATCCCCGATCAACAAGATAAAATCAGATACTCAAACCTAACTCTTAACAATAAAAGCTACCTACAGATAATGACTGAACTAGGGATGAAGAATTATAATTCACAGTCCACCTGCCATTTTGACCCCGACTTAGTGTTTAATGCTTTACCACATAGAGTTTCTAGCCATAACTGGCGTGGCACCCTTGGACAAATAAAGCAGGCTCAAAAACATTTAGAGAATCAAGGCGTTGGTATTGGCGACCTCTTCTTATTCTTCGGCTGGTTTAAAGAAGCTGAATATATTAACAACAAACTCTCCTATAAGAAAAATTCAAAATATCCGAATGGCTTTCATCTTATTTACGGCTATCTAGAAATCGGTGAAATTATCAAAACCGCCACTCAAGACGCTACCTCCATACTAAAAAGCTATCCCTGGCTTGAAAACCACTCTCATTTTAGCCGAGAAGACGTGAGAAAGCTCGACTCTAACACAATCTACATCGGGGCAGAAAAATTTGCCCTGCGCCAAAATCAAGCCGGATTTGGTATTCTGCCTTTTTCGGAAAAATTAATACTAACCAAGGCCGGCGAATCACGATCACGTTGGAATTTAGATAAGCTAAAACGACTTCAAGGACTGCCTATCACTTACCATAAACCAGAGTCTTGGCAAAAGAATTATTTTAAGTCGGCCTCAATTGGTCAAGAGTTTGTTATAGAAGAAGATAAACAAGCTGAAAAATTGGCTAAAGAGTTAATAAAAGACTGGTTTGATTTGAAATAAGTTGCCCTTTTTGCTGATTTATTTTATAATCACTCCCATTAATTAATCTAATATTAGCCAAGTATGGAAATCTTATTAATCGTGCTAGCCTGTGCGGCTATCGTATTACTGGGGTATTTAGCTCAGTATCTACTCAACAAAATAAAGGGTGGCAAATCAGTCTTCTCAAAAGAACTGCCGACATCATTTAAAATCGTCTTTGCTTCATTACTAATAATTGGAGCAATGGGACTGGTTATTTTTTGCAGTATAGTATGCCCGAATATGCTCAATTTCTTGGGCTTCCTTGCACCACTGCTGGCTATAACTATAATTGGTATATTTTCTAAGGGTGGGCTTTCACTAATCGGCATTAACGGTGGTGAACCAAAAACCAAAAAAGAAAAACCACCAATGGACGAAAAAAGCGCAAAATATTTTAGGCAAAGGAATATTGTTTTAATAATAATCTTTAGCCTTATTCTTATTGGAATAATCCAAGATATATTGGCGCAATTATAGGCCTAATTGTAATTACACCTATATGAAAGTGCTTGGAATTATTTTACTTTTCATTCTTTGTTGTATCTGGCCACCATTATTTTTTATCGCTGCCTTGTGTTTAGCTTTATTTTTAATATTTAAATAACGGATATGCCAGACCAAAAAACGGCCGAAGACTTACAATATGAAGAAAATTGGCTACGCTATAAAACAAAATGTCAAAAATTCAAAAAACTACTTCTAGATAACTCAACAATAATAATTGCCATAACCGCTCTTGTCTTAAATGGTGTCTTTATTGCTTTATACAACCAAAATAATTTGAGGTTATACGGTCTATTCAATAAAATGGAGACTACCGTCACAACAACATCAACGCCGAGCAAAGAAGATGACAGCAGCACTTCCAATAGTAGCGACTGCAATGCTGTGGGAATTAGTCTACTTGGCGACATATCCACTCATCCAACCGATTCAATAACCACTGAGACTATTTCTGAAAACATCTATTTTTCAATTAAGAATGCCGAGAATGACAAAAATATAAAGGCAATAGTAATAGAAATAGATTCTCGTGGCGGATCCCCTGTTGGCTCTGAAGAAATAAAAAATGCTCTTGAAAATTCATCTAAACCAGTTATTGCCTATATTAGAGAAATTGGCACATCTGGCGCCTATCTAGCCGCCACTGGAGCAGATGTTATCTTTGCCTCCCAAATCTCTCAAGTTGGTGGAATAGCTGTCAACGCCTCCTATCTTGACGAAGCAAAAAAGAATCAACAGGACGGCTATACTTTTAACGATCTATCTACTGGCAAATTCAAGAATATTAAAAGCGAAGACAAGCCATTAACCAGCGAGGAAAAAGACATATTAATGAAACAATTATACGCAACTCACGATTTCTTCGTTGAGAGCGTTGCTAAAAACAGAAAACTAGACATCAATAAAGTTAGGCAACTAGCTGACGGACGAAGCTATGGAGGTAGCGAGGCGATGTCGCTGGGCTTAATTGATAAGATTGGTGGCTTGGACGATGTTGAAGAATATCTCAAAACCAAAATTCTTAACGGAGAAAAAGCCACAATCTGTTGGCAACGGTAATACTGTTAAACAAAAATTTGGTGTATAATAAAGGAAACTTTATTATATGCCTAAAACCAAAAAATCGGAAAAAATAAGCGAGCAACTTAGAAATTGGTATCTATACAATGCCAAATACTGCACTAATAGTGAGTTCAATTTGAGGGTTAATCAAATTTTTGATAAATGGGGTTTGCCGATTACTAATACTAAGGGTAAGGACTATTCTGATTATTTGAATGAGTTCAAAAGAATTAATGGCGATGGTGCTGTTGGACAACTTATTCAAGATATAATTATATTAACTCGAGATTTTGATTTAGGGATCCATTGGGTGGAGCCATATTTTTGGTTTTTTCTAGTAGAAGATATCACTCCAACACCAAAACAATCATTCTCAATAAAGGGAGACTCTAACTTAAAAAGAATTACCATTGACATAGGACCACATACCACACTAGAAGATATTAAGGGATACTGGCACAAGATTGAAGAACTACAGAAAACTATTTGGCCTAAGGTGAGACAATCAAAAATTTCTAAGAACACAATAGAAAATCTCTTAATCACACTACACGATATTTCCTTAAGATATGACCCGGAAAAATTAAAGTGGTGTGATTTAGTTGAGCTCGCCGAGTTTGAACTAGAAAAAAATGATGCTTATATCGTTACTCAGATTTGGTCAAATGTCGAGGATATATCTAAAACAGCTGATCAAAAAAGAGTAGAAAGATTAAGACAATTACGAAGTAGAAGCTATAAATTATTTAGCCAATGACAAAATAGGGTTTCTTCTTGTCACGGTTTAGGAGGGGTTGAACTGATAGGCTGTAATCATATAAGGGTTACAGCTTTTAGTTAACCCAAATAAACTAAGAATATGAAGAAATTCCAAATGGATCTAATCTCATTCGATGAGTTATTAGACAAAGAGTTCCCACCAACTACCTGGCTAGTCAAAGGACTTGTCCCGGCCGGTTGTATTACTATGGTTTCTGGCTATACAACTAGCTTCAAGACCTGGTTAATCTTAGATATGGCTATTTGCATAGCTACTGGAGAAAAATTATTGGGACAGTTTTCAACCACTCCATCAAAGGTATTAATTATTGACGAAGAAAGTGGTGAGCCAATACTACAAAAACGCTTTCTCCTAATGACCCAAAAACGTGGTCTAAATATTAAAATCTTATCTTATAAGAATTTTGAATCCAAAGAATCTGGTGAGGTTATTAAGTATTGTCTAGATAATGAAATTAAGGTGGTCATTCTTGATTCTCTAATTAGATCTCATTCGAGTGATGAAAATTCATCATCTGAAATGGCTAGGGTTTCTAAACGATTAGCGGAGTTTAAGAGCAGTGGCATAGCCCTAATATTTATCCATCACAACCGCAAGTCTGGCAAGAATGGTTCAAATCCCCGTGAAGACTCACGTGGCTCAAGCGAAATACTCGGTTTTGTTGATTCTGCAATATCCATTGAGCTGATTGCTAAAAAGCGACAACTCAAAATCACTCAAATAAAATCACGCCTCGAGGAAGAGGTTAGTCCATTCTTAATTGGCCTCCCCGAAAAAGGCTCACCAATGTTCAAGTTTGAATATATTAGTCCCTGCGAGAATAAGGAAACAAAATCAAAGCCACAAATAGCTGCCGAACACATTATTGCGCTGTTCCAAGGCAATGACAACCAAGAACAATGCCAAAAGGAAATTATTGACGCTATTAGACCAGCCGGTGCTGGGGAAAGTTCAATTAAAGAGGCTATTAATGACTTGATTACCGATAATATCCTGCAGGCTCGACAGGGGCAAGGAAACTCCCAGCTATATAGTCTGAAGTAGTCAGTTGAAAATTTAACCCCCTTAGGAAGGCACATTTTCACCTGACTATGCATTTACCCCGTAAATCAATCGAGCGGTTCATTGAAATATACCGCCAAGATTACGGATACGACCTCAATTATGCGGAGGCCGAAGTATTAGCTTTGGCCTTCTATAACCAAATGAATGCAGTCTATAAGCCAATTCCTAGGGGGTTGACAGATAAACAATAAATAATTATGGTTGCCCTTTTTCAAGAAAACAACTATAATCATTCACTAAAATATGAACCAACTCGAAAATAATATCCGTTATATATTATATGTCCGAAAATCGACTGATGATGTTGACCGGCAACTACTTAGTCTTGAATCGCAAACTAACGAACTGACTAAGCTAGCAAAAAAGCTAAATATCAAAATAGTTAAAACAATTTCGGAATCAAGGTCGGCCAAAGATATTGGCCGGCCAGGATTTAATGAGGCTATTGAAATGATATCTAGTAATCAAGCTGATGGAATTCTGTGTTGGAAGCTAGATCGTCTTAGCCGTAATCCTAAAGATTCAGGCGAACTAATGGATTTGTTGCAAAAAGGTAAAATCAAGATTATTAGAACCATTGATAGCCAATATCTACCAACCGACAATACTCTAATAGCTATCATCGAGCTAGGAATGGCTAACCAATATATAAGAGACCTTGGTTTTAATGTTAAGCGTGGTTTGAGAACCAAAGCTGAAAAAGGATGGTATCCTGGTATAGCCAAGCCTGGATATTTAAACGATAAATACTGCGAGCAAGGCGAACACAAATTATTAAAAGACCCTGATGGCTTTCATTTGATTAAACTGGCTTTTGAAAAACTACTCACCGGCCTATATAGACCGAGCCAAGTCTTAACAATGCTTAATAATGATTGGGGCTACAAAACGCCCGTCAGAAGAAAGACGGGCGGCAAGCCGATGTCGGTTTCCGTATTCTATAAAATGCTGTCAGACCCCTTTTACTATGGCGAATTTGAGTATCCTGTCGGCTCTGGCAATTGGTATCGTGGCGCTCACGAGCCAATGATTAGCGAAAACGATTTTAATGTAATCCAATCAATTTTAAATACAAAAGGTGGCTCTAGACCAAGAATAATCAACAAAGCCGATCGAGCTCTTTATGGAGTTTTTAAGTGTGCCGACTGCGGTTCAATAATCACTCCAGACATTCAAGAACAAACAATTTGCTCAGGTTGTAAAAATAAATTCTCATCAAAACATACTTCTACCTGTCCAAAATGTGGCCTAACAATAGAAGAAATGAAAAATCCAAGCCACTTAAAATATGTTTACTATGGATGC
>Ga0265294_10009592_pt1 | contig 11135 bp, 8 predicted proteins | sample MunlanPumphouse3_FD_192504 | JGI IMG/M metagenome (GOLD analysis project Ga0265294, IMG submission 192504) | Groundwater microbial communities from a municipal landfill in Southern Ontario, Canada - Pumphouse #3 | ecosystem: Environmental > Aquatic > Deep subsurface > Groundwater | place...
CGACTATCATTGTTTCCTCGACCATAGCTTCTTTCTCCACCTCGACTATCATTGTTTCCTCGACCATAGCTTCTTTCTCCACCTCGACTATCATTGTTTCCTCGACCATAGCTTCTTTCTCCACCTCTGCTATTATTACTTCCTCGACCGTAACTTCTGTCACTGTTAATATTGTTATTTCTACGACCGTATTTATCTCCACGAGAACTATTATCGTTTTTAGGATCTCTATCTCCCCCTACTCTATCATTTCCAAATGATGAGTTCCCCGAACTTCTTTTAAATGACCTTTTTTCACCATCACGGTTTTGACGGTCATTTCTGCTGCCTCTTTTAAAATCTTTGTTCATAACAAATTTTGTAATTTTATTAAATCTTTTTTCTTTATGACTAGCTTAAAATAAGCTCGATCACATATTTTATCATATATGATAAAATCTTCACGATGGATCTCTACTTAGGTGCCAATTTATAAGTTATAAAAGCTATAACCGTATAAATAAGATTAGGCATCCATACTGATATAAGAGGATCCATATTACCTTCGATCGCAAATACAGAAGAAAATCTTAGGAAAAGTACATAGGAAAAGCCTAATCCTAAACCTATTCCTAAATGGAAACCCATTCCTCCTCTAACTCTACGAGACGCAAGGCACATCCCTATTATGGTAAGCAGAAATGTTGCATAAACATCTGCTATCATTTTATATCTCTCCATTTGAAATTCTGCAATATTTGAAGAACCTCTAAATCTTAATTGATCTTCATATTTCTTCAACTGAGGAAGAGTAAGTTGTTGCTTTATATACTTTGGATTTTCTGAAAATTCAGATGGCTTCATTGGAAGTATTGTATCTAGTTTTTTCCCCGAAGTATAAATTTCATCTTCCCCATCAATAACTCTCAACTTCCAATTACTAATAACCCATTTAGAACTTTCCCTATCCCAGGTAATTTTTGAAGAAGTTAATTTTTTTTTAAGAGTATCACCGTCAAAATTTTCTATAGAAAAATCATACCCCACATTCAACCCTACAGAATAACTAGACATATAAATAAATGTTCCTTTTTTTATCTGTCTGTGAATATATCTCTCATTGTTGGAATATTTTTTCCCTAAATATTTTTGTTCAAATTTCACTCGTTTTTTATTGGCATTAGGAATAATAAACGCACCTAAAGTAAACGTAAAAGCAGCAATAATACAAGCAGCTCCGAAATACGGAAGCATCAATCGTTTAAAACTAATTCCAGTACTAAGAATGGCTATAATTTCAGAATCGTATGCCAATTTTGACGTAAAAAAGATAACAGAAATAAGAGTAAATATAGAAGCAAACGTATTAGCAAAAAACGGAATAAAATTCATATAATAATCGAACACAACAGCTTTAAAAGTCGCATCATGCTCCAGTAATTTTTCAATTTTTTCGGACAAATCAAACACCACTACAATACACAAAATCAACACCAATGAAAAAAAGAATGTACCTAAAAACTTTCTTATTATGTATAAGTCTAATTTTTTCATATTATAATCTTCTTGTCACCTTTTGTATCATTATATTTTTCCAACTAAGAAAATCTCCCGCAGTTATATGCAAACGAGCCTCTCTAACAAGCCATAAATAAAATGCTAAATTATGAATTGAACAAATTTGCAATCCTAATAGTTCATTTGTTTTTATAAGATGCCTCAAATAAGCTTTAGAATAATCTGTATCTACAAAAGATATGCCAGCTGGATCTACTGGAGAAAAATCTCTATCCCATTTTTTATTTTTAATATTTACTGTTCCTTCAGAGGTAAATAACATCCCATTTCTGCCATTTCTAGTAGGCATAACACAATCAAACATATCTACTCCTAAAGCAATTGATTCAAGAATATTCTCGGGAGTTCCTACTCCCATTAAATATCTAGGCTTATCTTTTGGTAAAACAGAATTTACGACCTCTATCATTTCATACATATCTTCTGCTGGTTCTCCAACAGCAAGCCCACCTATTGCATAACCATCTCTATCTAAAGACACAGCATGCTGGGCAGAACGAATCCTTAAATCTTTATAAGTACAACCTTGTATTATTGGAAACAAAGATTGATTATAACCATATAAAGATTCTGTAGTATCAAATCGAGTAGCACAACGATCCAACCATCTCATAGTCCTTTCAAGAGATTTTTTTGCATAATCGTAATTACTATTTCCCGGAGGACATTCATCAAATGCCATTATAATATCAGCACCTATATTTCGTTGAATATCCATTACATTCTCAGGAGTAAATAAATGCTTAGAACCATCTATATGAGATCTAAAGGTAACACCCTTTTCTGTTATTTTTCTTCCTGTATCACTAAGTGAAAATACTTGAAATCCTCCACTATCAGTAAGAATGGGTCTATCCCAACCATTAAATTTGTGTAAACCTCCAGCAAGATTAATAATCTCAGTGCCTGGTCTTAGATATAAATGATAAGTATTTCCCAATATAATATCAGCATTTATATCATTTTTTAATTCTCTAGTATGTACCGATTTTACCGTTCCAACTGTACCTACAGGCATAAATATAGGGGTTTTAATATCACCATGATCAGTTGATAAAACGCCACACCTAGCACTGCTATATTTGTCTTTTGCTAAAAGAGTATAGTTCATTTGCTTATAGTTTCTTTACTTGTAAATTGCTACAAATGTAGCACAATAAGTGGATATAAGCAACATCTTATTTAATTAATAAACATTATTAAATTAGTCCAGAATACCAATTATAAATTTTATCCATATATGGTGTTTTAATCTTATATTTTTGTGCTAACTCTCTAATTATAGATAATCCAAATGGGAAATCTTCAGTAAAATATCTACTATCAAAATCAGGAACAAATCCACCTTCTACCCTTAACATAGGAGCCTTAATTCCTTTAAATGCTTTTATATTATGTAATTTTTCACTCAGTGTATTTGAATTATTACTATCATAATAATCCAATATTGTTGAAATATTTTTATCTATGTTTAAAGCTTTTAATAATAAAAAAAATTCTTTATCACATTTTATTAGTATGTTTGAAGAAAAATCATCCCATTCTTCGTAAAATAAAGAACATTTTTTATAAACGACACCTTCATGCCAATCGTGCCACATCCCATATAATCTACTTGGATGGAGAATAGGATTACTGTTGGTCAGACTAGCTTCTAAATAACTTGACAACAAAGATGTAGGTGTATTAAAAAGTTTTTCTATAAGAGCTCTAAATGATTCATTTTCTACTATGTTTTTAGTTGCAAGTTTCAATTCTTTCTTGTATCCTAAAAGACTTGCACTTTTACCATATTCTATTACTCTAGCAATAAATGGAGTACGCTGAAATCCATAAAGTTGAGTATTTTTGTTCAAAATAACATTAGCTTTAAAAAAGAACCCGGTACTAGAAACTATAGATCCTACTTTTGTATCTGGATCTAAATAAGGTTTAATTTTTCTTAAAGCTTCTTCCATTAAAAAACCAGGAATACAAAATAAAACAATATCACTATTAGGAATTATCTCTTCTGCATCCTTACTAATATCTATAAAATGTCCATTGTATATTTTACCATTACAATCAGTCGCTTTTATATTATTTTTCCATTTTTCTGGATGTCCAGTAAGCAAAGAAATATCGCAATAACTATTAGAAGACAAAACAGAAGCTACAACATGACCTAAAGCTCCACCTCCATATATAACTATCTTTAAACTCATATTATAAATTTATTAATATAATTTTTTCACAAATATATATAAATTGTTTACTATATAAAAAAAACAGTTTATATATTATTAGAGTCAGTTCATTATAAAGTATTTTATATTCTAAAAAACATAAAATCTTTTTTATATTATGTATTATAGATATATAAACATATAAATAAACTTTCAATTTGTTTGCAAAATCAATATTTTTTTAGAAACTTTGACATCCGTTAATAAAATATTAATTATAATTTTATGAAAAAATCAATAAAACTACTTACAATTTTAATGTTTTGCTCTATTTTTGCTATAGCACAAAAACCTATAACGATGCAGGACTTCTGGTTAAAAGGTAAATTTTTTGCCAAAAACATATATGGTTTAAAATCAATGAATAGTGGAGAATATTATACCATAATACAGGGTAATAATAAAATAGTAAAATACAGTTATAAAACAGGAAAGGCAACGGCTGTACTCTTCGATCTTGATAAAACAAAATCACCAATAAAATATATTTCTGATTATCAATTTAGTAATAAAGAGAACAAGATATTAATTTGTACCAACAAACAAAAACTTTATCGCCGTTCTTTTACAGCAGACTATTACATATATGACATAAGTAATAATGAAATAAAACCATTATCAAATAAAAAAGGTCAAAGAATTGCAACCTTTTCTCCTGATGGTAATAAGATTGCTTTCATGTATAAAAACGATCTTTATATACATGACTTAAGGTTTGATTCCGAAAGACAAATTACGGACGATGGACTTTTTAACCATATTATTAATGGTGCTCCCGACTGGGTATATGAGGAAGAATTTGGATTTAATCGTGCTTTTGAATGGTCTCCAGATAGTAAATATCTTGCTTTTATTAAATTTGATGAATCAAAAGTTAAAGAATATAAAATGAATATATTCGAAGGTATGTATCCAGATATAAAAAAGAATGCTGAATACCCATCCGTATATTCATACAAATATCCCAAAGCTGGTCAAACAAATTCTATAGTATCTGTACATGTATATGACACCCAAGAAAGAACAACTACTAACATGAATATAGGTAAAGAAAAAGATATTTATATTCCTAGAATAAGATGGACAAAAAATAAAAATAATCTTGCAATTATAAGACTCAATCGTCACCAGAATAAGATGGATATATTAGTTGCAAATTGTCGAACAGGCGAAACTTCTTTAATGTATAGAGAAGAAAATAAATATTATATTGCCGAAAGTAATTTTGATAATCTTGTGTTTTTAGATGGTGGACAAAAATTTGTTCTCTCTAGTGAAATGAATGGTTATATGCATTTATATTTATTTTCAATGGCTGGGAAAAAATTAAAAGATATTACCCCTGGTAATTTTGATGCAATCGATTTCTATGGTTATGACCAGAAAAGAAAGCTATTCTATTATTCTTCTTATGAAGAATCTTCTATAGAAAAATATGCTTATAGCATTAATCTGCGAGGAAGAAAGAAAAAGTTAACTCCAACAAAAGGATGGAATGATATAAATTTTAGTTCCAATTATAATTACTATATAAATGTAGCTTCTAGTGCTGATATGCCTCCCGTAACTTCACTTTACAATTACAAAGGTAAATTAGAAAGAGTTCTTGAAGACAATCATAAACTTAAAGAGATATTAAAAGGTTATGGTCCTATTGCAAAAAAAGAATTTGTAGAACTAACAGCAGCTGATGGAGAAACAAAGTTAAATGCTTGGATTATGAAACCAATTAATTTTGATGCTAATAAGAAGTATCCTTTGCTTATCACTCAATATAGTGGTCCAAATTCTCAAGAAGTTAAAAATTCATGGACATTTGATTGGTTATACGAAATGGCTAGGCAAGGTTATGTTGTTGCTTGTATAGACCCTAGAGGTACTGCTGCAAAGGGTGAACTATTTAGAAAATGTACTTACTTAACTTTAGGTAAACTAGAAAGTGATGATGTTATTTATGCTACTCGTGAACTCACAAAAAAGCCTTGGATAGATAATAAAAATGTTGCAATTTGGGGATGGAGTTATGGTGGATTTATGTCTTCATTGTGCTTAATGAAAGGTAATGACGTTTTTACAACAGCTATAGCAGTAGCACCAGTTACATGTTGGAAATATTATGACTCCATATATACAGAACGTTTTATGAGGACTCCTCAAGAGAATCCAGAAGGATATATTAAGAGCACCCCTATCAACTATGCTTCCGATTTAAAAGGAAATCTTTTGATTTGTCATGGAAGTGCAGATGATAACGTACATATTCAAAATACTTATGAATTGACAGAAAGATTAGTTCAGAATGGGAAATTGTTTGACATGGCCATCTATACAAACAGGAATCATAGTATTTATGGTGGAGCAACGAGGTATCAACTATTTTCAAGATTTATTGATTATCTTAACTCTCACATGCATCAAAAATAAATAATAATTAAAATACATCATTTTAAATGTATTTTGAAAACTATAATACTAAAAAAATGGATAAAGAAATTACAAAATTACAACCAAAAGAAGTTTGGAAAGATTTTTACAAATTAACACAAGTTGCACGTCCTTCTCATCATGAAGAAAAAGCAAGAAAAATGCTTTTAGCATGGGCTAAAGAGAACAACATTGATGCAAAAATGGACGAAGCAGGAAATATCATTATGAGCAAACCAGCTACTAAAGGTATGGATAATCGTAAAGGTGTTATTCTTCAAGCTCATTTAGATATGGTTCCTCAAAAAAATTCTGATAAAATTCATGATTTTGAGAACGATCCTATTACAGCTTATATTGAAGAAAATGGAGAATGGGTAACTGCTGACGGTACAACTCTTGGTGCTGATGATGGTATGGGAGTAGCTGCAGGTATGGCTATATTAACTTCCACAGACATTCCTCATGGACCACTTGAACTACTTGTTACTGCTACAGAGGAGACTGGCATGGACGGAGCTGTTGGTCTTAAAACAGGTTTATTAAAGGGGGAAATACTTCTTAATCTTGACTCTGAAACAGAAGGTGAATTATACATAGGTTGTGCTGGTGGTGTTGACACGACTTCAGAATTTAACTATATTAAAGCTAATGTTCCTGCTAATCATATCGCTTACAAAATTGATGTCAATGGTCTAAAAGGAGGTCACTCAGGAATGGATATCAAACTTGGCAGAGGTAATTCTAATAAATTGTTATTTAGATTCCTTAAAACTTATGAAAAAACTTTAGGATTAAGATTAGTTTCTGCTAATGGAGGTAGTTTAAGAAATGCTATTCCTAGAGAATCTGAGGCTATCATTACTATTCCTGCTAATAAGGAAACAGAATTAATAAATGCTGCCAAAGAAATGGGAACAATTTTCTATAATGAATTAAAGGAAAAAGACGAAGGTGTTAAAGTTCTTGTAGGAAAAACAGAAATGCCCAAATTTGTTATGGAAGAAGACTTACAAAATAGGATTATTAATGCTGTACTAGTTTGTCCTAACGGTTTTGTTAGAATGGTCGATTCTTTACCTGATACTGTTGAAACTTCAAATAATATGGCCATAATAGAATGTGATGACAAAAAATTTGTTGTTAAAACATTACTACGTTCTTCTGTAGAAACGGCTAAAAATGCATTAGCTCAAGAATTACAAGCGGGTTTTACATTAGCAAAAGCTGACAACCTTAAATTAACTGGTGATTATCCAGGATGGGAACCAAATCCAAAATCAGCTATAAAAGATTTAATGATTAAAATATATAAAGATTTATATGACAAAGAACCAGCTATTACAGCTGTTCATGCTGGACTTGAATGTGGTATCTTAGGTTCTAAATATACAAATTGGGATATGGTATCATTTGGACCAACCTTATTGCATCCACACTCTCCAGACGAAAAAGTAAATATTGCTTCAGTAGGTAGATTTTACAAATTACTAACCGAAACTTTAAAAAACATTCCTGCTAAATAAGAATATTATTTATTTATAAAATTAAAGGGTGCATCAAAAAAAATGATGCACCCTTTTACTTTTATAAAATATCAAAAAAATGATTATTAAAATTCTACAAAAACTTAAATAGAATTTTTATTGAATATTGTTTTATAAGCAACAAAATTATACTTTTGCATAAAAGAATAAAAATGAGTGAAACTATTATTATATTATTGTTAGCTGTACTTATATGTATAAGCATATATCTGTTTCTAAAGAATTCTAAATTAAATACATCTCTTATTAATAAAAATAACGAGTTGGAAATTTCTAAGATTAATTTAGATAACGAAATTAAAAAATATGAACTTGAATTTGAATTTTTAAAAAATAGTAACGAAAAAGAGAAACAAGCTCTTCAAGAACTTTCCATGCAGAAAATTGAGGCAATGAAAGATGAATTTAAAGTTCTTGCAAACAATATTCTTAAGGAAAGAGTTAACGAATTTGATATAACAGGAGGAAAACACATATCCTCAATAGTTAATCCTCTGAGAGAACAGCTAGCTAAAGTTGAAACAAATATTAATGATGCAAAAATAAGAAATGCTGAAGAAAAAGTTTCCATGGAAAGTGCCATTAAAGAACTTATAAAACAAACTCAATCTATAGGTAATGATGCGAACTCTCTTGCTAAAGCCTTAAAAAGTGAGAATAAGACACAGGGTAACTGGGGTGAATTTATCCTCGATGAGATATTAAAAAGTTCTGGTCTTAAAGAAGGTGTTCATTACGAAAAACAAACTGCAGTCTATGATAAAAATGGTAAAACCATGAAAAATGATAATACTGGAAGTAAGATGATTACAGATGTAGTGGTGCATTATCCTGATGGTAAAGATGTTGTTATTGATAGTAAAGTATCTCTTACAGCATTTTCTGATTATATAAATAGTGAAGATGAAACGACAAAACAGGAATGCCTAATGCGTCATATCACAAGTATAAAAAATCACGTTAAGGAATTATACAAAAAAGATTATCCTTCACATCTAAAATTTACAAATATAAATACAGTCGATTATACCATAATGTTTGTTCCCAATGAAGGTGGCTATCAACTAGCTCTACAAAATGCTCCAACTCTATGGAATGAGTCATTTGAAAAGCGTATTATAATAGTAAGTCAATTTAATCTTCTTGCTCTTCTAAAAATGATTGATTTAACATGGGTTCATGCAGAACAAGAAAAGAATCAAGAAAAGATATTATTCAATACAGGAGTACTCCTTAATAGAGTAAATGAATTTCTAAAACAATATGAAGATGTGGGCAATAAAATTAATAATCTTAACACTACTTACTTAAAAAGTCGTGGTAAATTAACTGGAGAAGATGGTCAACATAGTGTTATAAAAAAAGCTGAAGAAATCCAACGTCTTGGAGTAAAAACTAAAAAACAAATTCCAAATTCACTTCTAAAAAGATAATACTTAAATATAGGTATAAAATTTTACTTTGTCTGAAAATATTACTAACTTCGCAGTAATTTAATTTTTAAAAGTAAAACGCATTAATTTTATGAATTATACAGTAGACGTAAAAAACATGTGTCCTATCAATAAAGGATGCAATCATGGTCCAGCTCCAATTCCTGAAGAAGGAAAATGGATTCAATCTAGAGAGATTAAAGATATTTCTGGTTTAACACATGGTATTGGCTGGTGTGCTCCACAACAAGGGGCGTGTAAATTAACTCTTAATATCAAAGAGGGTATTATTCAAGAGGCTTTAATTGAAACCTTAGGTTGTTCTGGTATGACTCATTCTGCTGCTATGGCATCAGAAATTCTTCCAGGAAAAACTATTCTTGAAGCTCTAAATACAGATCTTGTATGTGATGCTATCAATACAGCTATGAGAGAATTGTTCTTACAGATTACTTATGGACGTTCTCAAACAGCTTTCTCTGAAGGAGGTCTTCCAATAGGTGCCGGTCTTGATGATCTTGGTAAAGGATTGAGGAGTCAAATTGGTACAACTTATGGTACTCTTGCTAAGGGTCCTAGATACTTAGAATTAGCTGAAGGATATATTTTAGAATGTGCTATAAACAAGGATAACGAAATTTCAGGTTATAAATTTCTTAATCTTGGTAAATTTTGCGATTTCATCAAAGATGGTGTAGATCCCAAAAATGCAGTTGAAAAAGCTACAGGAACTTACGGACAGTATGAAAATGCTGCTAGTTATATTGACCCACGTAAAAAATAATAGGAGAACAGAAAATGGCATTATTTGAATCATACGAAAGACGTATCAAACAGATTGACGCAATTTGCGCCAAATATGGTATAAAAAATATAGAAGAAACAAAAGAAATTTGTTCTCAAAAAGGAATTAATCCTTATAATATAACTAAAGGAATTCAACCTATTTGTTTTGAAAATTGTGGTTGGGCTTATACATTAGGTGCAGCCATAGCAATCAAAAAAGGTGTAAAAACAGCTGTTGAAGCTGCAGAATACATAGGTGAAGGATTACAAGCTTTTTGTATTCCTGGATCAGTTGCTGACCGACGTAAAGTAGGAACAGGGCATGGTAACTTAGGTGCAATGCTTCTTCGTGAAGAAACTGATTGTTTTTGCTTTTTAGCTGGTCACGAATCTTTTGCTGCTGCAGAAGGTGCTATAGGTATAGCTAATAATGCAAACAAAGCACGTAAAAAACCATTAAGAGTAATTCTTAACGGTCTTGGTAAAGATGCTGCTTATATTATTTCACGTGTAAACGGTTTTACTTATGTTCAAACACAATTAGATTACATTACAGGTGAACTTAAAGAAGTTCGTCGCAAAGCATTTTCTGATGGTCCTAGAAGTTTAGTTAACTGTTATGGTGCTGATGATGTAGTTGAAGGTGTAGCAATTATGTGGAAAGAAGGCGTTGATGTTTCTATCACAGGTAACTCAACAAATCCTACACGTTTCCAACATCCAGTTGCTGGTACTTACAAAAAAGAATGTGTACAAAAAGGTAAAAAATATTTTTCAGTTGCTTCAGGTGGTGGTACAGGTCGTACTCTTCACCCAGATAATATGGCAGCTGGTCCTGCTTCTTATGGTATGACAGATACTATGGGACGTATGCACTCAGATGCTCAATTCGCTGGATCTTCTTCAGTTCCTGCACATGTTGAGATGATGGGTCTTATCGGTGCTGGTAACAACCCAATGGTCGGTATGACTGTTGCTGTTGCTGTTGCTGTTGAAGAGGCTATGAAATAATTAGAATCTTTATAAAATATAAACTCCTATAATCTTTATGGTTATAGGAGTTTTTTATATTTTTATCGCATGAAACATTTAATTTTAAAAGACATCTTAAAATATTATTCAAAGAAAGATATAAGTCAAATACAAAGCAATAGAATTAAATT
>Ga0265294_10009593_pt1 | contig 11134 bp, 12 predicted proteins | sample MunlanPumphouse3_FD_192504 | JGI IMG/M metagenome (GOLD analysis project Ga0265294, IMG submission 192504) | Groundwater microbial communities from a municipal landfill in Southern Ontario, Canada - Pumphouse #3 | ecosystem: Environmental > Aquatic > Deep subsurface > Groundwater | place...
TTATGTATAGTTTTTCCAAATGAAAAATTAGGCTTTCCTTTTGTAGGAATTTTTAATATGTAGGCATATTTATATTGAAGTGGACATTTTTCAAAAGCGGCTAGTTGGGAAAAAGAAAAATGTGAAGGCAATAAATTACTATAGTCAATATTTAGAATCTCGTTTGACTCTTTTTTAAAACCATTAAAGGCTCTTTGAAAAGAAAAGGTTTCTTTTTTTAATTTCTGTTTTTTAGCGTCCTCTTCTTTGATCAATTCAGATTCTATTAAAAATCTTGATGGTTTTTTAAGCTGTTTTCCACCATAATCAGAAGCCCAAGTTAAAAACAATCCTTTTTTAGCTCTTGTCAAAGCGACATAAAAAAGTCTTCTCTCTTCTTCTAGGTGAAAATCTCCTGTTCCAGTAACTTCTTTTACGAGCTCTTTTGGCATTTTTATTTCTGCCCGTTTTTTATCACTTGGAAACTTTCTGTGAACCAAGCTCACAATAAAGACATAATTAAACTCAAGCCCTTTCGCAGAATGAACAGTCATAATCTTAACAGAATCACTATCACTTCCTATTTGATTATCCAAACTACCCTCTTCTCCTGAATCTAATTCCATTTGAATCTGATCCATGAAAGCGATTAGTTTTCCGTCATGATTAGTATTTTCAAAATTTTTAGTTTTTTGGAAAAACTGATAAATAATTTCCCAATTTTTTAAATTCTCTTCAGTGGCTTGTTTTAAATGTTTTGCATAATGAAGATCATTAATCATTCTCACAAAAATTTCACTTACATTTTTTTCTTTTGAAAGTTTGAAATGGTTTTTTAAGGCCTTTAATAGATTATTAAGTTTAAGCCTGCTTTCTTCGGATAAGTCATCTAAAAGCTCCCTTTTTTGTATAGCTTCAAACAGCGGAATAGTTTTTTTATTTGCAAACCATCCTATCCTTGCTACTTCTTCAGGAGAAAGATCAAAAGGCATAGATCTTAAAATTCTATAAAAATTAGGAGAGTCGTAAAAATCTAAAACTACTTTAAAATATGCAATAATATCCACAATAATTGGATGAGAATAAAGCCCTTTAGAGGCTAAAAAATGGCAAGGAACATTGGCTCTTTCAAAGCCCCGCACAAATTGATTTGCGGTATCATTTGTTCTCACTAATACGCAAAAATCAGAAAACTTAGCATCTCTGTCCATTTCTCTTAACTCCCAAATCTTATCAATTATACCAGTCACTTCATCCTCTGCAGTCTCAAACGATAGAAGTTCAAGTAGGCCATTTTTATTTAGATTACTTTTTAATTTTTTATCAATTGCCTTAAAACCTTCTATTGCGATACCTTTCTCTTTTGCTTTTTCCTTAAGTTTTTTTTCTTCATTTAATTGATATTCTAATCTGTTTGGATTATTTAATTGAATGAAATTATATGCTAAATCTAATATGTTTTGAGGAGATCTATAATTTTCCACAAGCACAATATCTTTTGAATCAGGATAATCGTTTTTAAACCTTAAAACATTATTGAAAGAGGCTCCTTGGAAAGAAAATATTGAATTATGAACCAATACATTGTTTGCTAAAAAATTATGAGCTTTTTCAATTTCTAAATCATAAACCGCTGTTTCTTTTTTCTTTTTTTCAATTCTAATAATCTCATCATAAATAATATCGTTACCTCTTCTAATCGGAATTTTATGTCCAATCATTAAATTTTTGGCAGGCATCATGATGGCATAATTGTTTTGCCTTTTTTTATCTTTTAAATCATAACCCAATCCCGCTCTAAATCTAACCTCTATAATTCCATCTGTTATAACTTGAAGCTCTTTCGCAATTTTAATTAATTCTCTTAAGTCGGATCTTACAATTCTTATCCTTTTTCCTTTTTTGCTAGTAGATAAATTATATTCTCTTTTTTCAAGTTTTTCTATTATTTCTTGATTTGAAGTTTCTAAATTTAAAGTGTGATTAATAGCGTATTTTTCTGATATACCATTATTCTTTTTACGCTCTCCCCTTGAAAACATGGTAATGTTTATTTTCACCCTGAGTTTAGATCCTCGATCAACCCCATCCAAACAAAAATGGCAATAGTCTAAATCTAAATTAAGATCTTTGACGAGCCTTTCTACACCTTGATCTACATTTAAATCATTGTATAGTTTTTCTAAAAGATCATTTTTAATAATAATTTCACCCCTTTCTTTAAAACAGCCTGTCGGAATTCCATATTTTAACGAATATAAAGTCTCGTAGTATCTTGCTTCGGAATCACTTTTCAAAACTTTTAAAGCTATAATCTTGTCGGCAGATCTTTCCATTCTTAATCTTGAGATTAAATCATCTGTTTTGCCTATTCTCCATCCGAGTCCTTTTCTATGCATTAAATAAACATAATGATAACCCTTGCTATAGGTTCTCGGAATTAAGCAAAACATCTTATGGTTATCAGTTGTAGTAAGTTCATTTCCTTTTTTAGTTTTAATAGTTATTAAATTTACTTTTTTCTTATTTTTAGAAATATCTAAAACTTTAGCAATGCCAATATGCCCCCTTCCGATACCTGATAAAACTTTATCTCCTTTTTTTATATTTTTAATTTGTATTTTTTTTAAACCTTTTTCTAAAACCTTCTCAATTAAAGTGTTTCCTATCAAACATTGATCATCGTCTCCTACAACTGTGATATTGTTATGAGACTCGGCTATTTTTTTAACTAACTCATATTGTACAAAATTAGTATCTTGAAATTCGTCTATTAAAACATACTTAAATTGTTTCTGAAATTTTTCTAAAATTTTGGGATGTTTTTCAAAAAGTTTGAGTACATAATTTATTAGATCACCAAAATCTAAACTATTATTATTCAATAATAATTTTTGATAAGTATGATAGGCTTCAGCCACTTCATTTACTTGAACATATTCTAAATCATCGTTAATCACTAAATCCTTTTTTAAAGAATCAGCATAAGTTAAATAATCTTCCGGATAAATGCCTTCATTTTTGCAATTCTGAAAATGATGAATTAGAGCATGAATGAATTTAGTAGGATTTCCAAGTGGTCTATACTCCTTTAAAAAAGAAAACTTATCAAAGTTTCTTTTAATTAAAATCCAGGCTCCAGTTTCATCTAAAAGCTTATAATTTGTAGGTATTCCAATTTCAAGCCCATGACTTTTTAAGACTCTATCACAAAAAGAATGAAAGGTTGAAATCCAAAAATCATAATATCCAAAATCTAAAAGACCCTCTACCCGATCCTCCATTTCTTGCGCTGCCTTTTCTGTAAAAGTTAAAGCAAGTATTTCGTTAGGATTGATTCCTTTTTGTATAAGATAAGCAATTCTTCTTGTGAGCACAGTAGTCTTACCAGTACCTGCTCCTGCCACCACTAAAAGAGGTCCTTTCTCGTGGCAAACTGCTTCCTTTTGCTCCTTATTTAACCCATCAAGTAAATCCATATGTGTATTATATATAAAAAAAGTACTTTTAAAAAGCCTTTTTTTAATTTTAAATTATGTTTTAATTTGAACTTAAAGACTCTAGTCTTTCGTTGTATTCTTGTTTAGACATGTTTCCATTTGCAAGCACTGAGTTTAGTCCTGCGATGTAATTTTGTTTGATTTGAGAAGAAGATAAAGCTGCGTCATAAATTCTTATATTATCTATTAAACCATTAAATAGGCCCGTTGCATTTGATAAGTTTCCGATAGTTAAATTAACAATATCATTATCAATATTCCCACTAGTGGAAACTACGACATCGCCCAATATACCATCTACATATATTTTAACATTATTACCATCATACGTACCGACAATATGATGCCAATTACCATCTACGATAGTAGCACTATTAGAAGCAATTTTCATTTCGTTGTTTATCCATATTATAAACCTAGGAATATTAGAACTAGAATTATATTGAAGTAAATAATTCCTATTTATTGAATCATCTTTCGCAATTATTTGTTGAGTAATGGTAGAAGATGTTTTTCCCCAAGCACTCAATGTAATTTTATCTCTTATTTGTAAACTACCATCATTTCCGCAATCAATGTGATCATCTGTTCCATCAAATTTTAAACAAGTACCAAATACACATTTTGATGTTGATTGTAGTTGAGGAAGATTTTGAGATCCAGCTGATCCATAAAGTGTTCCATGATTATTTTCCCATGTATCTTCCCCTAAATTAGATGAATTATCAAACGTCCACTCAGATACCAAATTAGATAATAATTCATTCTGAACAGTAGAAGAGAAAGCTTTTGCTTTAGCAAAGTTAGCCTTATCAATTGAAGAAGAAGTAGAGATCATAATAACTCCGGCAAGTATTCCTATAATTACTATGACTACAAGTAGTTCTATTAATGTAAATGATTTTCGTTTATTCATATTTCTTATTTAAAAAATATTTTCTTTTTGATTCTTCTAGTCTTTCAATAGCATATCTTAATGCTGTTCTTGGTATATTATAATATTCTTTTTCAAGAAAAGCAATTAAGACTGTTTCGTCTTTTTTTCCTACTTCTCTGAGCATCCAGCCAGTAGCCTTATGAATCAAATCTTCTTTGTCTTTTAAAAGCATTTTAGAAATTTTTAAAGTATCTTTAAAATCATTGTTTTTGATAAAATGATGAGTGGAAACAATTGCAATTCTTCGCTCCCACATATTTTTTGATTTAGCTAGATTAGAAAGCAAGTTTCTTTCTTTTTGAAACAAATAGGCTCCTAATATTTTAGGACAGGATAAATCTACTAAATCCCAATTATTAATACTTTTAATGTTTTTTAAATAAAATTCAACAACTCTTTCTTTATCCTTATGATAATTTTCTACTAAAACCAAAAGTGCAGTTAGTCTGCACTCGTGATATTTAGAATCTAAAAGCTCTTGAAGTTCTTTAAAAGAAACCTCTAAATTATTTTTAGCAATTCTTCTCTGTTCTGGAACAGTAATTCCTAAAAAAAGATCGCCCTCTCCATATTCTCCTTTTCCAGTTTTAAAGAAATAAGCTAAGTGGTCAGCTTTTTCCTCATTTTTTAAACTTTCAAGCTCTTTTTTGATCATATGAAAAATTCAATCAATGCTCCTAAAATACATATGATTCCAAATATAAAAGTGAACAATGAAAAATTAATTTTTCTAGATAAATCCAATAAAAATTTCAAAGTAAAAATTCCAAACACAAAAGCAAAGATTAAAGCAATCCAGCCTCCTTGTGTGATAATTTCAGGGTTTTTAAAATAAAGATAAAGAGATGATCCTAATACGACCGGAGCTGATAAAAGATAAGATATTTTTAAAATCTTGTAAGGATCTTTTTCAAAAAAAGACAATCCAAAAATAGTTGAACCTGATCTTGAAACGCCTGGAATTGCAGACAATCCTTGAAGGATTCCCATAACATAGGGAGCCAGTTTTTTATTTAAATTAAAATTAATCTGTTTTTTTTGAAAAAAAGAAGTCAAAAGAAGACCAAGACCCATCAACATAAGTAACCCTCCCCCCATAACAACTTGCTTAGAAAAATCATAAATTAAAAAGCCCAATCCACCAGAAATAATAGTTGCGATAACAAAAAACTTTAAAAATTCGTTATCTTTAAAAGAAATAAGCTTAATCCAATCTTTCCAAAAATAAATTAAAACTGCAAAAAAAGTTCCAAGATGTAAAAAAATAGCTACATCTACGGCATTAAAATCTTTTATTAAAAAATTAGAAAAAAGCGCGACTATACCTTCCGATGAAATTGGAAGCCATTCAAACAATCCTTGAAGTATGCCTAATAAAATATATTCCCACATGTTATTTATATATCTTTACAAATCTATATTGATCAAATTGATCTTTACAAAATTCAAATCTTGAATATTTGTTTTTTAAAATTAATTCTTCTATGGCCTCTTTTTGAGACTCGTCATGTTCAATTACAAGTAGTCCGTTTTCATTTAAATAATTAAAACCTTTATTAATTAATTCTATAATCGCATTCATACCTTTTTTTCCAGAAAATAAAGCAACATGAGGCTCGAATTCTAAAACATCTTCTCCAACCTCTTTAATTCTTTCCTCTGCCACATAAGGAGGATTGGCTAAGATATAATCATATTTGTTTTTAATATTTAAAAAAATATCAGTTTTAATTATTCTATATCTATTTTTATTAAATCCGTTTAGATTAATCTTAATCTGCTCAATAAACTCATCTTCAATTTCTCCAAAATCTACACAAGAATCCTCTATGTTTTCTAAAACAGAAACTCCTATACAACCTGAACCAGAAAATAAGTCTAAACATTTTGCTCCTTTTTTAATCTCCTTTAAAATTGAAGAAACCCAATATTCAGTTTCGTCTCTAGGGATAAGTGGTCTCAAAGATAAATCAATTTTAATTCCCAAAAAATATTTATAACCTTTTGTGTATTCTTCTGGTAAATCCATGTTAAATTACTACTAAAAAACCTGTCGCAATACCAATAATTGAACCGGCTAAAACCTCAAGCCAGCTATGTCCCAAAACCTCTCTTAATGGTTCCATTTCTTTAATATTAATAAACTGTATTAAATCATTTAATGATTGTGCTTGTTTTTGAGCAGCTCTTCTTAAAACCGAAGCATCGTACAAGACAAAAATTGTAAATGCTAGAGTAACTGCAAAAATTATTGAATCAAGCCCTGCTAAAACTCCGACTACTACAGAAAGAGCTGTAACTGATGCGCTATGAGAACTAGGAAAGCCTCCAGGAATTAAGTATAAAGAAAAATCAAACTTCTTTTCTTTTATTGTTGCTATGACTACTTTAATAGTTTGCGTTATAAACCAAGCTATTAAAGGAGCTAAAATAGCTTTGTTGTTTAAAATATCTATTAATATATTATTGTGATCAATCATAAATTTCAAAAATCTTATTTGGGCTTTTTGACCCCTTAACCAATCTTATTTTTCTAACTGGAATATTAAAATATTCTGCTAAAATTTCAAAAACTCTTTTATTTGCTTCTCCTCTTTCGGGCTTTTCTTTCAAAAAAATTTCAAAAGAATTTTCATCTTTTTTATTTAATAGTTCTTTTTTTGACAAGGGGTGACATTTAACTTTTATTAACATCTTTTTTTGAAAAAAATAGAATATAAATAAGAGGAAGCAATCCTACTGTATTAAAAATAAGGATTGAGATATACCAGCCTTTTTCTCCTCTCTTAGCTGCTTGCCAAAGAGCAATACCTTTTAATACTAATTCAAATAGGCCGATAATTATAAAGAAAATATAATATTCTTGTGGTATTTCGTTTGTTGTCATAATGTTATAAATTATTAATTATTTTTTTAAAATCTTTTTTTAAGACATCTATTTTTTTATTATCATAAATAGCTGCTGCGGGATGATACATTGGAATTATAACGATATTATTGACTTTAAAAACTTTTCCATGTACCTCTCCTATTTCAAAACTCTTTTTAAAATATTTTTTTAAGATATATTTACTTGAGAATCTTCCTAGCGGACAAATTATTTTTGGATTCACAAACTTTATTTGTTTTTCTAAAAAACACCCACATTTCTTAATTTCACTTTCTTTCGGATCTCTATTTTTGGGAGGCCGGCACTTTACTATATTTGTGATATATACATCCTCTCTTTTAAAATTAATATAATTTAAAAGTTCGTCTAAAATTTTACCTGCTCTTCCGCAAAATGGCACCCCTGTCTCGTCTTCGTTTTTTCCTGGAGCCTCTCCTATAAACATAATCTTGCTTTTAATATTACCACAGTAAATCGTGGGCATGATCCTTGTTTTATATAAGCCGCATTTTTTACAGTTTTGTATTTGTTTTAATAAATCTTTCATCTAAGCATTATTCTCATAAGCAAAACAAGAGAAGTTACAGTAAATATTATTAAAAGCATGTATAATGTAGTTTTTTTTAATATTTTCATATAGATCCTAAAACGTCAGGGAAAAATATAATAATAATACCTAATATAATTAATAAAATGCCTGAAATAAACTTTGCAGCTCTGATATACCTTTCTGATTCCTGAGCCAAATTAAAAGTAAAAACAGCTATTAAAAATATTATAAAATCATCTAACATATAAAATATATCATAAATTAGAAGATAAAAATAGTATGAAACAGAGGATAAATTATAAGAAGTTAAAATTTTAGTAAATGCAACCGGAAGACCGAACGAACAAATAAGTTCTATTGAATTAATTCCTACGGCAATAAAAATAACTCCTCCTATTATAAAAAATATAGATTTCTCAGAATTAATAATTTCTTGCACCTTAAGCATTAGCTTTTTTTGATTTCTAGAAAACCAATTACTTTTTTGAGGATCAAGTTCACATAACTTACAAATAACTCCATCAAAGTATTCTTTTAAAATAAAAATACCAAAAATAATAATTAATATGCCGATTATGTGGGTAATTATATCTAAATGAGGAAGAATTAAAAAAATATTAAGCCAAGCTGCTATAAACAAATAATAAACTATTCCTGATACCAAAATAAAAATACCGCCGAGTAAAATTAGCCTCTTTCTATCACCCATACCAATCAAAACAGCCAAAAGAAATGCAAGTGCAGCCATTGCGCAAGCATTAAAGCCATCAAGGGCACCAAAAATTATAGAAAAAATTAAAGGAGAGGTATTTTCTAATTTTATATTTCCAACAAAAGGAAGCTTAATTTCTTTTTTTAAATTTTCGATTTCAGAAAAATCTCCAATTAGATCATTGTTTTTATCTATATCCTTTTTTTCAATAAAAGCATTTATTACAGATTCTATACTATCTTCAGAATAATCTTTTTGAAAGCCAATAAAATAATTATTTTCTATAAAAATAGCGGGAACGCCTCCTCTATAAACTTCCTCCACATTATAATCGTCATAATATTCCAAAAGAAGTTTAAGGGAATCTTTTTGACTGATATCAAATTTTTGTATTTTAATATCACTATCTTCTAAAGATATTTTATTTAAAAATTCATTTGCATCTGAACAGTGGCTGCAGGTCTTGCTATAAAAAAAGTCAATGTCTATCTTGTCATCATTAAGATTAATTTCAGCCTTTGCAAAATTTGCAAAAGAAAATAATCCAATAAAAGTAAGAAATGTTATTAGTAATTTTTTCATTATTTAATCTCTAAAAGTTCAACCTCAAAAATTAAATTAGCTTTTTCTGGAATAACTCCTGGGTATCCGTTTTCTCCATAACCAAGTTCGTAGGGAATGAAAATTTTTCTTTTTTCTCCAACTTGCATTTGAAGCATGCCTTGTTCCCATCCTTCAATTACTGAATGATCTCCCAATGTAAATTCAAATGGCTCTCCTCTATCTAAGCTTGAATCAAACTTATCGCCATTTTCAAGAGTTCCAACATAGTGAACTACCAATGTATCTCCTGTCTTAGAAAATTCGCCTTCCCCTTCTTTTAAAATTTCTATATTAACATTTTGCATTTGAGTTAAATTTTCAATATTTTGTTCTTGTTCTGTTTTAGAAAATAGTTGAACAACAAAATACATTGAAATAATAAATATGATTATTAATAGTATATTTTTAATTAAATTATTTTTGTTCATTTTATTTTATAGAATATGTAATGCTAGCATTAACCGTTATTTCATTTTTTTCTGCATCAGACTCTTCGATATTATAATTGTCAGAATAATTAAGAGGGTTGCCAAGCTTAGCACTTAATTCTTTAGCAATATTTTGAGCTTCCTCCCTTGCTTTAACAATTACTTTTTCTCTTGCTTCAGCAATAATAACTTCTTTATCTCTTATGTCAAAAATTATACTACTTAATGTGCTAGCACCTGCATTAAGCGCTGACTCAATAACTTTTTGTATTTTATCTATAGGCATTTTAATTTGAATAACCTCTTTGATTTTATAAGAAGAAATTACAATTTTCCCTTGAGGATATTCTTTAAGATCTACCCCTTTTAATTGTTTTTGATATTGTGGTTCCACTAAATATTCTACAACTTTAATATCTTCTAAGGACACCCCTTCTCCCTGAGCATAATTAATAATGTTATTTACTTTTCTTGAGCTTTCTAAAGAAACCTCTTCCATGGATGTCCCAGAAGTTTCAATTCCAATATTTATTTTCGCTATATCTGGGGTAGCATAAACTGTTTCACTTACATTAACATTAATTACTCCACCCTGCTCATTTGTTACAATCTCCCCCTGACCCTTAGTTTTTGAAATGAAACTATAGATAGTAGAAAAAGATAATATTATTAAAAATATACTCAAGATAAGGAGTGAAAACCTTAAAATAGGGTCTAATTTATTTTCTTTTTTGTATGCTGGCTTAACGGGTAATTGTGGTTCGCTTTTAGGAATACTATTAATTGGATCTGGGCTTGAACTATTAAAATTTATATCGTTCATATTATATAATTTAACTTATTATCGTTCCAGGGACGACTTCTTCCTCTGGTTTTATTATTACGGGCTTATCTTCTTTTTTTGCAAAAAGAATCATACCATGGCTTTCAATTCCAAAAATTGTTTTTGGTTCTAAATTTAAAACTATTATAACTTCTTTTCCTATTAAATCCTCTGTATTGTAATATTCTGCGACACCAGATACAACAGTTCTTTTTTCTTCTCCCATATCAACCTCTAATTTAAAAAGTTTTTGAGAACCTTCTATTTTTTCGGCTGCTACAATCTTTACTATTCTTAAATCTATTTTCTTAAAATCTTCAAATGAAATATTCATAATTTTATTATATTATTTAAAAAATTTTTTTCAAGTAAATTATCTTAATTTAAAGGTTTTATAAACTTCTTCAAATACAGGTTTTGTATTTTCAAAACTTGATTCAAGGGTTTTTAAACTAATTACAAAATATGTATCCTGAATTCCTTTAGTTAAAGCTGTTCCTATTACATAATTATTTTCATTTTGTACAGCTTTTATAAATATAACATGGAAAGCGCCTTCCTCTTTTTCGTCTAAAATCTCTATGCTTTCTGAAGAATTTTTCACCTGTGTTTTAATATAATCAAAATATTGCTCAGAAGATCTACCCTTAAGTTCATCTTTTATAAAAAATATATAAGACTTAAAGGGATTATTATAATTATTCTCATTTTT
>Ga0265294_10009595_pt1 | contig 11132 bp, 10 predicted proteins | sample MunlanPumphouse3_FD_192504 | JGI IMG/M metagenome (GOLD analysis project Ga0265294, IMG submission 192504) | Groundwater microbial communities from a municipal landfill in Southern Ontario, Canada - Pumphouse #3 | ecosystem: Environmental > Aquatic > Deep subsurface > Groundwater | place...
CACTTACGATGAAACCTCACGCGAACGGCGTCATCAGAGGATATTCAGCGATTTCGTCAGGGATATGGTGAACTTCAGTTTCATGTCGTACATCAGGGTGATGTTCGCCTTGTTGCAGAACCCCTCGTCCATGACAATCTTGTATCCATCGGTACCGAAGGAATCATCCAGAGTGGACAGGAAATGCCTGAGCGATGCGCGGTCGTTGATGTTCCCCAGCAGTATGCAGTAGAACACCGGACGGTAGGTCTTGGAACCGACCATCAACGCCAGGTTAATCTGTTCCAGGTTCTCATGGTCGCGGTCGTATCCTGAACGTACGGCGGTGATCTCCTGGTTGTACGACGATATCGATGTTATATCGAGCGCAAGATTATCTTCTTCAGAGATCGTCCTCACCCATTCCCTGAAGAAGACCATCTGTCTGTCCCTTGTCAGGCGGCTCAGCAGTTCGGATATCCACTGGTCGCCGAACCCACTTCCGATCGGGTTCAGCGCACCTTCGGATCACCGTTTGCATATGCTTAGGGCATTTCCTTCACTCAGGACGAATATGCGCATGTGAGTACTGCATCCGCATCCTTTTAGAACGCTGCGCAGAGTTCCTTCCTCAGTCCGATCCTCTCCGCGATGGAGTTGAACAGCTGAGCGTGTCGATCTCCATGGTCACGGCATATTGTCCGTCGGGTTTGGTGTATCTGCGGTTGGGTACGATCTCGCCGGACCCCGGGTCCACATGACCTATGATCTTTCTCCCACATTCGGGTCTTTTCTTCTCGGGATTTCAATAGCTTTCGCTCTCGTAGACGTAGGTTATGCCGTTCTTGTTCAGGCGGACGAAGCCCATATGTATGCCATTGAATGGAGATACATTATAAGTATATCTATATCATCGTGAAATAACAGTATATAAACAGGATGACAATGAAAAAGTGAGCCAGATTGTAAAAAGAGCGTGATGGTCAGTATACCTAGGTATACTTAATCCGGGAGATTAGGTTGAAAAACAATCGTGAAGTAGATGTTAGGATTTGATTCAAGTTTCATTGTACGAACGTTGTAAAATACCTAGTCCGATACAGTTTTATTATGCTTACCGGTAAAGAGCTTTCAGTAGAGATTTTAAGACGTACACGTTCGCCAATGACGCCCGAAGAATTGTGGAATTACGCAGTGAAGAACGGGCTGGACAAAGATACGTCTGTGAAAGGTAAAACACCATGGAGAACATTGGGTGCACAGATCTATGATGATATCAGCAAAAGGCCTGACACTACACAATTCTGCATCGAAAGCAGGAAACCTACACGTTTCTATTTGAAAGGTGAAACAACCAAGGAAAGCACCGAAGAAATAGTCGTTGAAAAAAGCGGAATCAAAGAGAAGGATCTTCACCCTTACTTGGTATCGTTCGTGAAGAATGATCCTCATTTCTATTGTTATTCGAAGACGATCCGCGAAGGTACTGCATCATCCAAGCATTTGAAACAGAACCAGTGGATGTATCCCGATATTGTGGGGGTGCATTATCCGTTTGAAGATGATTACGATTCCACTGCATATGAATTGTTCGAGAACCTTAAGCAGAATTCGGTGAGAATATACTCCTTCGAGCTCAAATTGAGTATAACGCCGTCGGATGTCAGGCAATTCTATTTCCAGGCAATATCAAATTCATCTTGGGCAAACGAGGGGTATCTTGTTGCAAAGAATATTGATGATAATGCCGTCGAAGAATTACGTTCATTGAATAGTTCTTTTGGGATAGGTGTGATTAAGCTCGATCTGGAGAATGTCGCACAGTCGGAAATACTATTTCCGTCCAAGGTCAGACTAAGTCTTGATGAAGAGGTCGTTTCCAAATTGGTGAAGAACGGAGATTTCGAAAAGTTCATATCGAGGGTCAACAAGAGCATCAAAGCGCGTGACGTGAACGTTATAGATTACGATGAAGTATTAGATGATGAAACCTTGAATTGCAGGAGTAAATGATTATTTAGCTGACCTTGTCCGCACCGAGTTTCATAACATCCTGAAAGAAAGTGGTAGTGATTTTGTATCATTTGGATCCATCATCAAAGTTGGTAGTGGTGGTACACCAAAGACAGCTATCGATGGATATTGGAATGGAGGGATTCCATTTTTCTCACCGAAAGATGTTGATGGGATCTTTACCATGTCTACAGAGAAAGAGATTTCTCAGAATGGCCTAGATAATTGTAATAGTATGTTGTATCCAAAAAATACTGTTTTCATAACTGCTCGTGGTACTGTTGGTAAAATAGCAATGGCAGGTTGCGACATGGCCATGAACCAATCATGTTATGCAATTATTGGGCAGAAGTCAGACAACCAGCACTATATCCACCAGCTATGTTTGGATATGGTAGACTCGATACGTCAAAAGTCAAATGGTGCAGTATTTGATGCAATCAATGCAAAAGATATCGAATCGGAGCCTATTATTTTACTTCAAGAAGATACAATTGAGGAATTTGAAAAGATTGCAACTCCAATTTATGAGATGATTTGGACGAACGAGTCTCAAAACGCCAAATTGAGATCCGTCAGGGATGTACTGTTGCCAAAATTGATGTCCGGAGAAATCGATGTTTCTAATCTTGATTTAGGCAGCTAAATAATCATTTATTCTAGAGTTTAATTCGATGCAACAGTCAATGGTATTGAGTATGTTTCCAATTTTCATCCTAGTCTGAGAATCCGGTAATGAAATCTGCATACTTCCAATAATGTCCTTATTCACAGAACCAAACACACTTCCTGTTTCATTGTTTATTAGATTTGAAGCATTAAACTTCAAGAGGTAGTACAGAAAAAGGTTGTCTGGATCCCGACTCGACAATGAGCATATTCCTCTCCCCATGCAAAGCTCTTGTTTCGTTATGTTGATGTCACCAACCGGTGCCCTAACACTCATAATCACGTCGCCAGCATGAGCAATCTTTGTGGTTTTTATTGTCCACGTGTCGATAGTTGGATATCTCTTTCCAAATGTACGATTGCCCTGAAGGAATGGTAAACCAATCATCTCGTCGTTGTAATATTTCGATTCTGGGGACTGCCCCATATTTATCGTCGCATAAGTGCCGAGTGTTGTTTTTATCCATTCCTGCATCACCAAATGTATCTCTTATGTGAGATTTTAACATTGCTTTGATTCACCATTGCATAATGCATCATCGTGTCGATACGCATATGCCCCAACAATCTCTGAACTTGTTCTATCGGCATGCCCTTATCGATCGCCTGAATTGCCAGAGTACACCTGAATTTATGCCAATACATAGAATCCATCCTTGCATCTTAACTGAGAATTTTCTGTATTGTTTTGATTCCATTGATCTTTAACCAAACATATTGTTCATTTAGCAATATGATAGGCACCACATTATTGTCAATTCAATCGTTTATATATTGTAAAACTTGAATTTTATTATTGTATTAAAATGTGCCTTATAATCACTATCACTTTTCCCAAAACTTTACATTCGTATCTTTCAAAATTATGATTTTATACTATGCGCGCTCTAAAAAATAATATGTTTGAAATTCTTTCTGCAATATTGGGACCCTTGTTTGGTGCTATGATGGGCTCTTTTTTAGGATTCTTTTTCGCTATATTACTTGAAAAAAGGTCCAGAAAAATTAATGCAGAAGAAAAATTGCGGTATTTGATTAAAGAATATTCAGATATACTGTCTGATTTAAATATAACCGAATCGAAAACTGAATCTCGGCGTCTCGAAAAAAATATTCGATATGAAATAAGGAACGTCCAAAAAATATGCGTTACTAACAAGAGTTTACGTGACCAAATAGACAAGATGTTATCCGATGGGATGAATACGGCATACCACGGAACTCGAAATCCAGAATCACATAAACAATTAATGACCGAACTTCTAGACTGGAGCTTTTACAAAGGCTATCCCGAAATATTGAAATTCATAGAGGGAGAAGAAAAGACTATAAAAGTTCGAAAAAAAGCAAAACTCGAGAAAAAATACGATTAAGCCCGAGCTCGACAGATGATTCTGATTTCGGAAGAATTTGACACTTGAGCTTTCGCTGATCGCTTGACCTCTTCCGCATCGTTTTTCGTGTCGTTATCGGTCTCCCCGAGGGGCTTTCAGCCCCCGGAGACACCGGAAACGACCACCACATCCCTCAAAATACGTGAATTCAGAGGCTCGATGTTCGAATAGATGCGCCTGACAGCCTGCTTTTTGTCGTACATGTACGTAACTGTCAAATTTTGTAACAAGGAGATGATGAATTTAGTCGAACGTTTCCTCAGTTCGGGGATCTCATAACGCACCATGGAAACGATCACCTGAGCGAGGAAACACAGCGAAAGAGTACCTTTTACGCTGTTCTCCGACCAAACACGCATCGGTTTGAGGTCGATATGGTTCTTCAGCAAGTCCATGAGCTTCTCTACGGTATCGCATCTGCGATAGATCGAGAACACCTCGGACGGTGTCAACTTCGAACTGCATTCGAGTTTGAAAAATCCCTCACGATGATTGGAAAGAGCGTTACGAACGAAATCGAAGCTGTCAAGATCGCTCGAAAGAAGTTTGCCCTGAACACCGACGTTCAGCGATATCAGAGGGTTCTTGAGACGTTTGATGACCGTCTTCGATGTGCGCAGCGTCCCGTCGCTCTTCCTGCGCATGACATCCTTTGCATCCTCAACATATCTCCAAGAAAGTTCCGATGCGGCCATCTTGTCGTGATACAGTTTCTCTGAATAGAACATATACAATGTTCTTCCGGACGACCCGAATGTCCTGCGTTGACAGTACACGCCCTCGTTCCCGTCCACGCATATCGCCTCTTTCTTATCGAATCCGGAGATCCAAAGGTCGTCGCTCTTGTTCAGGCGCTCCCTCGCGATATATCTATGGCCCTTGGCGGTTATGCGGTCCAGGGCCTGCTTCGCATCGCCTCCCCCATCGAACACGAACAGCGAATCATCGCGAAGGTCCCCGATGATGTCGTCCACGATCTTCACGAACTGCACCGAATCCGAGATGTTGCCGCGATCCACCGACAGATCGATCAGTATGTTGATCGGATCGCGAAGCTCGGCGGCACCGAAGTTCACCTGCCTCAGGTCGGGACGTTTGTCTCTGGAATAACCGAAATCATACAGCTCCGTCCCTTTCGCATACACTGCGACGGAAGTAGTATCGATATTGACATCAGTGTGCTCCGGGTCGTACATCGAGAACAGACGTTTCCGCAGATGCGCCGGGACCTCCGGCACGATCCCCCCGGAACGTTCCACGGCACGGTTGAGCATGCGGTGACTCACCTCGCAGCGGATGCCTGGCTCGTTCCTTACTTCGGGGGATTCAAGCCATCTTCCGCATCCTTCCACGGAGAAGTTCTCCGTCAGCCGATAGGATATGATCGCACAGACCAACGGGAAAAGGGCCTGTCCTTTGCTCTTGGAGCGGTTGAAAACCTCATCAAAACCCAATTTCTCAAGATATTCTCTCACGCAGGCGATAGTACCGATAGGTACCGATTTATTCATGTTCGGCTCTAGGACAAACGTCCTGAGCCGATATTGTTTTTGTGACACAGTTGAGCATTTTCACTCAGAACAAATATTTCTTATGACACGCATCATGGCTGTGACTATTCTGTAGATTACCCTCTGTCGAGCTCAGGATTAAGTCTAAAATTCTCAGGTGAATGCCTACCCTCCTCCAGAAACAATAATCGATTCTTTGTAGAATGAGCATTTATCACTTTTTATAATCTGGAATCTATCAAAAATGTACGCCTTCCTGTTTTGCTCGCATTGATTATGTTTAAACTACGTTTATCATATTTACAACGTCTAATAATATGTTTAGAAGGTTTCAATGCTCAAATCCTAGTGCCTTCAGATTTTTTAAGATCTCTTCTTTAAGTTTATCAGATTCCTTGAACAACTCTGATAGCTCAGAGGTGAGTCTGTTCATCCTTTCCTCATAAGGTTCGTCATCCTCTTCCTCCTCTACAAGTCCTACATAGCGTCCGGGGGTCAGGATATAATCGTTCTGTGCAACCTCTTCGATCTTAGCTGATTTACAGAATCCCTGGACGTCGATATACTCTGATGATTCGGTCTTCCAGGAATGATACGTTTCCGCTATTTTGGCCACATCTTCATCGGAGAATCGGCGATGTGTACGGTCGATCATCTCGCCCATATTCCGGGCATCGATGAACAGGATGTGATTTCTGCTATCGTTAGACCTCTTGAGTTTGTCACGCGAGATGAACCACAAACAGGCCGGAATCCCGGTGGAGTAGAATAACTGCGCCGGCATCGATACTATGCAATCCACGAGCCCTTCGGTGATGAGCCTCATGCGTATGTCGCCTTCGCCGCTCGTCTTTGACGATAGACTACCGTTGGCCAGAACAAAACCTGCAAGACCTTTGGTATTCAGATGAGATATGAAATGCTGCACCCATGCGAAGTTGGCATTGTTCTCCGGAGGCAAACCATATTTCCATCTGGGATCGTCCATCAATCTCGGCCTGCCCCATTCTTTCATGTTGAACGGCGGATTGGCTATGACGTAATCGGCTTTTAGGTCCGGGTGTTTGTCGTTGAGAAATGTATCGGCATTCGTATCGCCAAGATTGCTGTCTATGCCACGGATCGCGAGATTCATCTTGGCCAGACGCCAAGTGGTCGGATTGGATTCCTGGCCATATATGCTGATGTCCCCTATCCTGCCGCCGCGTGCTTCGATGAACTTCTCGCTCTGCACAAACATTCCGCCGGAACCGCAACACGGGTCATAGATCCTGGAGCCTGTTTCCGGAGAGAGCATCTCGACGAGCAGTCTGACGACCGAATTCGGAGTATAGAACTGCCCGCCCTTCTTGCCTTCTGCGGAAGCGAACTGTCCGAGGAAATACTCATATACGCGCCCGAGGATATCTTTTGACTTGTTGGAGCTGTCCGATAAGCTTATCGTCCCTATCAGGTCGATGACCTCTCCGAGCTTCACCTGGTCCAGGGACGGACGTGCATAATCCTTCGGCAGCGTGCCCTTAAGCGATTTATTGTTGCGCTCGATCTCGATCATCGCTTCGTCGATGACCTTGCCGATCTCGGACGACCTGGCATTGGACGAGATGAACTTCCACCTGGCCTTCTCCGGTACCCAGAACACGTTCTCCGACAGATACTCGTCCGGGTCCTCTGGGTCCATGCCTTCGCTCTTCCCTGCAACGAGCTCGTTGTACTTCGACTCGAACGAATCTGACACATATTTCAGGAATATCAGCCCGAGCACCACGTGTTTGTACTCGGCCGCATCCATGTTGTTCCTCAATTTGTCGGCCGCGTTGAACAGCTTCGCCTCGAATCCCAATTCTGCCTTCTTCTCTTTCGCCATATTATCCCTTATGCTTCGGCCTTTAATTTGCAGATCTGCTCTGCCTGTTCTATTATCAGCTTGGTGGCATCCCCCTTCTTGTCCGGAGGATATCCGTACTTGGTCAGCAGGCGTTTGATGGACAATCGCATCTTAGCCTTCGCCTGCTCTCTCACACTCCAATCGACGGTCATGTTCGACGATACGGCTCTGGCGACATCCATCGCTATCGTCCTCAGGACCTCATCGCCCATGAGCTTCACCGCCGCATCATCCGTTCCGAGGGCATCGTAGAATGCTAGCTCATCCTTGGTCAGCCCAAGGTCGATGCCTCTCTTGTTGGCTTCGTTCATCTCGTTGGCCAACTGTATCAATATGTTGATGAATTGCGTTGTATCGATGATGTGCTTCTCATATTTGGTTATCGATTCTTCGATAAGCTCCGAGAACTTCTTGGATTGGACTATGTTCTGACGCCCGTTATGTACAATGTTGTTCTGCAGCATACTCTTGAGGAGCTCCGCTGCAAGGTTCTTCTCTGGCATCTTTCTGATCCTGGAGAGAAACTCTTCGGACAATATCGATATGTCCGCTTTATCATAGCCGAGCAGTTCCAAAACATCTGTGGGCTCTTGTGACACGATAGCAGAAGAAAGGACCTGTCTTATTGCAATGTCCGGGTCTATTGCAGGTTTCTTCGACGGTGGCGATACGAGCTTGACGACATACGCCCTCAGACTCTGGAAGAATGCTACATCCTCGCGTTTTCCAAGCACCTCGCTGTCAGTGTTGACCAGATTGAACGCGTTCGTCAGCTCTGTTACGTTCCTTCTGATGCGATCTGCGCCATTATCCTGTTTCAATACGAAATCGGCGGCTCCGGTGAGTTTGCGTATGCGGTCCTTCTTGGATGAGCCGGACCACCAGCTCCAATCATATCCGTGCATCAATTGGCAACAGATCTCGTACTTCGTGAAAAATAGCGGGACCGCCTGCGACGTGTCGATATACACTTCTCCCTTTCCGCCTCCGCGTGTGTAAGTTCCGACCGCTTTGGCGAGATTATCTGCGATACCGATATAGTCTACTACCAGACCTCCAGGCTTATCTCCGAACACACGGTTGACGCGAGATATTGCCTGCATCAGTCCGTGATCCTTCATCGGCTTATCGATGTACATGGTATGGAGGCAGGGTGCATCGAAACCAGTGAGCCACATGTCCCTCACGATGACTAATTTAAACGGGTCCTTCGGATCCTTGAAGCGCAATGCCATCTCATTTCTGCGCAGTTTGTTGCGTATGTGCTTCTGCCATTCGACCGGATCTGTTGCAGACCCGGTCATGATCACGTTGATGACACTGTCGTTATCGTCGTGTCCTGCCCATTCGGGTCTGAGCTTGACGATATGGTCGTACAGCTCCACGCAGATGCGGCGTGACATGCAGACGATCATCGCCTTGCCGTCCATCGCCTCCAGCCTCTTCTCAAAATGGCCCACTATGTCTTTGGCCACATGCTCCAACCGCGAATCGACGCCCACCAAAGATTCGAGCATGGCCCATTTGCATTTCTCCTTCTCACGCGTGGTGGCCTCCATGTCTTCCGAGATGTTCTCGAATGACTGATTGAGCAGCTCCTTCTGATCGTCCGGCAGGTCGATCTTCACAAGCCTGCTCTCATAATAGATCGGTACAGTCGTCTTATCCTCGATGGATTTGCTGATGTCGTATATGCTGATGCATTGACCGAAGACGTTGACTGTGCTCCTGTCGCTGAAATCAATAGGCGTCCCAGTGAATGCGATGAATGAAGCATTGGGTAGCGCATCTCTGATGTTTGCACCGAATCCGTCGACCATGTCATATTGGCTTCTATGCGCCTCGTCTACGATCACGACGATGTTGCGCCTGTCAGACAGCATCGGGTATCTGTTTTCATCCTCGGCAGGGAGGAATTTGTTAATGGTCGTGAATACAATGCCACCGGATGCGACCCTCAGAAGATTTCTGAGATCGTCGCGCGAATCCGCCTGTTGCGGAACCTGCCTCAGCAGATTTGAGCAATTGGAGAATGTGCCGAAAAGCTGATCGTCGAGATCGATCCTGTCCGTGAGCACCACGATCGTTGGATTCTCCATCCTCTTGTCTCGTGCGATCTTTCCGGCGTAGAAGGTCATCGTCAGACTCTTTCCCGAACCCTGGGTATGCCATACGATGCCACATTTCCCGTCTCCCGTGATGTTGACGGCCTTTACTGTCGCATCGATTGCAGCGTTCACAGCGTAATATTGGTGATACTTCGCCACTTTCTTGATTTTATTACCTGTTCCATCATCATCGAACACCGTGTAATTCTTGACAAGGTCAAGATAGGTTTCTTTGTTGAACATCCTTTGGACCATCAACTCGGCGGTACCCAATATTGGCGCAATCTTATCCTCCGGATCCATCGATTTCCATTCTACAAAATGCTGATATCCGGACGATATCGTACCAACCTCGGTAAAGACGCCGTCGGCGATTATACACCCTTCATTGTAATAGAACAGCTGAGGGAGCTCGTTCTTGTAATTCTGTATCTGGGTGAACGCATTGTTGATCGTAGCTTTTTCATCCGCTGGATTCTTCAATTCGATGACGACCAACGGAAGTCCATTGACGAAAAGAATAACATCCGGACGACGTTCTTTCCCTTCATTGATTATTGTGAACTGATTCACAGCGAGGAATTCGTTCTTCTCTGGATTGTCGAAATCGATTATCTTGATGAATTCTCCGGCGATGGTTCCATCTTTCCTCTTGGATTCGAGACGCACTCCTTGAATCAACATCTCATGGAACTCTTGATTGGCAGCAATTAGTGAGTTGGAAGATATGGACATAATCTTTCTGACAGCATCATTGATTAGTCCGTCGTTGATTCCAGGATTTATGCATGAAAGCATCCTTTTAAGTCTGACCTTGAGCACAACATCGGAGTAGCTGTTTCTCTCGGGGGATTCACCATCGGGCGATATGGTCGGACCAGGGAGGTATGAATATCCCTGCTCTGTGAAGAAATCAATTAATAATTCCTCGAAGTCTGATTCCGCAATTGCTTTTGACATCCATACTTCCCCTTGTGGAAAAACAAACTGCTTTCCTATTTTATATAAAATTGTTAATTTTTGTGTGTTTGAGACAAAATTCGCGATTACATGATGGCATGTTTTCTATGCTGGATTATTTTGTTATTTTTGTTTGATACCATATTGTTTTATGCCAATCTTAAATGCGCAGATTACAACGATGCAACAGGGGCTGTTTCAAAATCCAGCAGCGATGCCGTTTTGTTGATCGTTTCCGCATCGAACGCTGATATCGAGTGATTTTGAACGGATACGCTCCTGATAACTGAAAACGAACTTTATTTTCCGATTAATCATGCCAGATTTCTGCGACAACGACGGATTAGCGAGCGGCCCCTTACGAACTTTTTGACATAATTGTCAAACATGGGACGTAGCATCCTATCATTGAATTCCCCCGGCGCAGTGCACATATCATGCTGCTGAGACACGATCGAGAACAGCCTGTCCAACGGCTCAAGGTATTCGGTTCGGGAGCGTTCATCTAATCGAACGATAGATTTTGAAGGCCATCGTCGCTCACGCCGATGTTTCTCTCTCTGCACCTCGGAAATCAGTACAAAAGGCCCCGAAAGGACATCGAATATAC
>Ga0265294_10009597_pt1 | contig 11129 bp, 12 predicted proteins | sample MunlanPumphouse3_FD_192504 | JGI IMG/M metagenome (GOLD analysis project Ga0265294, IMG submission 192504) | Groundwater microbial communities from a municipal landfill in Southern Ontario, Canada - Pumphouse #3 | ecosystem: Environmental > Aquatic > Deep subsurface > Groundwater | place...
ATCGGCTATAGTATCCGGCGCCACCCAAGCAAACGTACCCGCTTGACTTGCTGCTCCCCCAGACAGCGTGCTTTCAGAAAGCATTTGACCATAGGTCAAGCTACTCGCTACGGGAGCCGTCGTAATTGTCGGTGTGGCCTTGATAATAGTCAGCTTGGCCTTAACGACAAAGTTGTCGTAATTCGGTTTACTGATCGTTGCAGTCACCTCATATACGCCCAACTCCTTAAAGCTAAACGGCGTTAATTGAGTTTCACCGTTGTATGTATAGACAATAGACGCACCTTGCGCTATTTTCTTGGCGATATCTCCTACAATACCGAAGTCTATCTCCTCACCTGTGTACTCTGTGGTTACATCGACGTAGCTAAGACCTTGTCCTAAAATCTCGCTTGAACCGTGCTGTGTCGGGTTGCAAGCCGCTACGCCGAAAACGCATGCGATAAGCAACAGAACAACTAGAATTTTGCGTTTCATAATTTTCTCCTCATGTGTTAAATATAATATTATGCGCGTATGCGCGAACGCATTTTACATAACAGTTAAAGTCATTTTACCATTTTCTGTATTACTAGTCAACAGCGATTCGTAAAAACAGCACGGGAAATCTTAAGCAAATTGCGATTCCTATACCCGCCAGTTCGGCAGTCGTAAAAAATTTTGAGCCTAACCTCACTCAGAAAGATACTCAAGACGACTTGCCTTTCACAGATTCAAATCTATTTCCGAAAAATTTCGTTCGGATAATGTCGCGAAACGCTATTGTTTATTAAATTTAATATAAACAAAATAAATAAACGCAATGACGGAAAATATTTAGTTAAGATGAGATTTTTTGTTTTGTTAATAAAATTAAATGTTCGGCGGTTTTATATTTTCGAGGGCATTTCGAGATATGTATAACGCATCGCCTTTCCGCGCAATAGGCATTTTTTTGCCGCGTATTGCAATCATTTTTTTGTCAATGGAAATAAAAAACAGGCTTTCATTGAAAGCCTATCCCGCTTTGGTCGGAGTGGCGAGATTCGAACTCGCGACCTCATGGTCCCGAACCATGCGCGCTACCAAACTGCGCTACACCCCGAAAAAGTCTTATGTCTATTATAATTTCTCTTTTATGTCTTGTCTATCAAAATCACTTAAAAGTTTGCAACTTTTGCTATTTGCCTTTTTCTTCCTTTTTGTTATTTATTTCTCGCATACTTATGTATAAATCGCTTTTCAATACGGAATAATACTGTTAAATCTAAAAAAGGAGATACTGTTATGAGCAACAAGTGTAAGTGCGGTACCAAACAAGATTCCGGTTGCTACAGCTGCTGCAACTGCGGCACAAATGTCAACCTTGACAAGACGGAAGTCCTTCCGCCCTGCCCGAAGTGCGGAAACGACACCTTTGACAAGGTTAGCGGCAGTTGTCGCTAAACCAAATCTACGCGGCGGGCTTATGTCCGCCTACATAGGTCAGTTTCGCCTAAATCATAATTTTCGCCCCTTATTCATACTTCTATTGTATGGCACGCATTATAATAAACGGCAACGGCATAATTACCGTTGGGGGCAAGCAATACTGCAACAAAACGGAATACAGTTCATCTTTTAACGATGTCCTCAATTTTGTATTCGCACCGTTTGAGCCGCAAGGCAAATGTCTTGCCGCATATGCGGTCAGTGTGGAAATTTGCGAGAATACCGTTGCGTCTCTCTCAGGCGGAGCAAAAGCATTTATCTATGATAGCGACTGCATAGAAATTGAGCTCGTTCCGCCCGAGTATATACAACACCACGCGCCTGTTACACTTGAACAAAAAACTGTCAATAAGGGGGGAGAGCATCTGATTACCGTCTACAACGACGGACTGGCGCACATACTTGTCGAAGGGTGCTTTGGTATGCTTGTTAATACCCTTCCGTGCGGCTTGAGCAATGTTTCCCTTAAATGCGACAGCACGCGAGGCGGCGGCATTGTGTTGCTTACCGCCAAGTGCGGCAACGCCGATTACGCGCTCGTTTTGCTTATAGACAACGACTATCGCATGCTCGGCGAATATACTGCCGACGCAATAGAAATTACCGCCGAAGGCTTAAAACTTGTTACCCGATATCACGATATGCTTGAGCATACGAAGGAGGAACTGATTAATCCGGTTGCAAACCCGACCTGTATCAATAAATCTTTCCTAACTAACTGGTCGGCATTAAACTATCCGCACGAGCTTTTGCCTTATATCTTTCTTGAGGCATTGCAAATCGGCGCTGAGGATGAGTGCATGTCTTATCTTACAGGCGACTTAAAAAGCAGCTTTGACAGCGTTTCTTCCTATTTTGGAAGTTTTGACAGAATTATTCCTCCAAAATACGCAGAGTACAATCTCAACAGAGTTTCCCTCGTGCCTACGGGGAGCAACATCAATAAAATACGTTATTTCGACTTCACAATCTCGGGAGCCGAGATTAACAACATAGAGGAAATATCTTGTAATTTCATTAAATAATATATATAATAAATACGGAGGAAAAACAATGTTATTCGACTTTTTATTTTCTGCTGATATTTTTACACTCTATACTTGGGAAATTATTATTTTCGGCCTTTTGCTGCTTGTCATACTATGGAGTTTAATAGTTTCAATCAAAGTTAATCTCCGATTTAAAAAATTCAGCAAAGTGATGTCACAGAAAGGTTTCACGGCTGAGGAAGCCGCCCAAAAGGTACTTCAAAATGCAGGAGTGGTAGGCGTTCCTATTCGTTCGTGCTCCGGCAGTCTTACCGATCACTACGACCCGCGCGACAACACTATATACTTATCTGACAGCGTCAGAACGTCGACTTCGATTGCGGCAATCGGCGTTGCCGCGCATGAAGCCGGTCACGCTATTCAACATGACGCGGACTATGTTCCGTTCAAGATACGCAGCGCGATAGTACCTGCCGTCAATATTGGCAGTAGGTTGTCAATCCCGCTTATCATAATCGGCCTTTTAATACACTACATTGCCCTTGCGGCGGGAAATCTCGGGTATATTATCGCAATAATCGGCGTTATTTTCTATGGCTTGACCACACTGTTTACCTTTATTACCCTGCCTGTTGAGTTCAACGCCAGTAGGCGCGCAAAAAAGGCTCTCGTATCAGCTGATATACTCACGGTTGATGAAACCCGTAAAGTGGGCAAGGTCTTGGGAGCGGCGGCGCAGACATATGTTGCCGCGTTCGCCATTTCGGTGTTGCAGTTTTTGCGATTGCTTTTACTTGTAAAAGGGTCAAGACGTTAAAAAATAAAACGCGCTCTCAAAACAGCGCGTTTTTTGTTTGAAAATACAATGTCAGCTTTTGATTTTTTTGTAACTGAAGCACCGAGTTCTAAACAGCGCGTCACCTACCAGCACATCGTCCGCCCTGCAATGCATATTATCGTTGTGCATACAGTCGGTTGCGTCACATTGAACATTGGCGTCGCGCTCAACCAGCGGCGCGAGCTCATCCGCCATTTCAAACTCCTCAAGCGACTGCGCATACGCACCTCCGACGCGTTTGCACTTTGTATTGCACACGCTCCGCTGATTGATATCGACTATCGCCGCCGTGCAACCGTTTTTAAAATGAAATTGACAGTTGTTGGTCGTACACTTTAAATTCATATTCCCCTCCCGTGCTTTTTTAATAGTATAGTCAATTTGTTTTTCAGTATACATTTTAGATTTATTATGATAGAATATTACAGAAAAATTAGGGAGGTTTTGTCCTATGAAGGTGGTTTTGATACAGGATGTTAAAGGCAGCGGCAAGAAGGGAGATGTTGTTGAAGTCAATGACGGCTATGCCCGTAATTTCCTTTTACCGCACAAAAAAGCAGTCATTGCAGACGCCTCAAACCTTGCAGTCGTCAAACAGCAGAACGATGCGCGCCTTGCCCGCGAAGCCAAAGAAAAGGCTGAAGCGACTAAACTTCAACAGACCATCAAGGACACTGTCGTTGAGGTCAAAGTAAAGTGCGGCGACGGAGAGCGCACATACGGAAGCGTAACCTCGCAGGATATTGCGGACGGACTTGCGGCGCTTGGCCTTAACGTTGACAAAAAGAAAATTGTTCTTGCCGAAAATATTCGCACGTTGGGCTCATACATCGTTGAAGTCAAGGTCTATGCCAACATGTCGGCACAACTACGCATCAACGTAACACGCGCATAATAAACTCAATTTACATAATTCGGGCGGCTTAATTGCCGCCTTTTGTATATTATTATTCATTTGTGAAACCATAGTAGCGGAGGCACTATGAAAAATAATAACGCAAGCGGCGAGGCCGCATTGGAAAATAAAACCGTAAGGCAACAGCAAACTCAGTCAAAACAACAAACGTCGGCACATGCGGAAGATAGGTCAAAAAACTTCGACCTTGAACTGTTGGACGTAATTTACAAAACGGCGGATATGGGCAAAATCGCCTTGGAAACAATCATCAATAAAATCAAAGATATCCCTTTTAAAAATGTGCTTTTGAGCGAATATCAAAGCTATGACGCGTTGACAAGCCGCATTTCCGTTGCCATAACCAACGAAAACAAAACGCCGCGCTCCGGTTCGTCCGTCAAAAGTTCGATGCTCAAAAACACTATCAAGGCAAAGCTTGTTTTTAACGACAGTCCGTCGCACATCGCCGATATGCTCATAAAGGGCAACAATATGGGAATTACAACCATTAACAAAAAACTTAACAGCTGTCGCGAGGACTGCTCTAAGCCCAGCACTGACCTTGCCAACGACCTGCTTGAGCTTCAACAAAAGCAAATCGACGAGCTTAAGATTTATCTATAAAAAAAGACGCTCCGCGGAGCGTCTTTTTAATAACTCTGAATTCTTTTTCAATGCTACTTAATCAATATGTCCTTGATTATATACCTTGGTCTGCGTTTCGTCTCCTGATAGGTTTTTCCGATATAAGTGCCGATAACTCCGGTCGCAACGAGTTGTATGCCCAACGCAAAAAGTATCAAACTGATTATTGACCAAAACGACGGTATTAAAGCAACTAGGTACAGCACAAGCGTTGTCACAAACGCCATAAAGCCGAGCACCGAAAACAGTACTCCCATTTTTGTAATCATTTTAATAGGCTCTATGCTAAACGAGGTTATGCCGTCAGACGCAAGCTTCAGCATACTCTTGAGCGGATATTTACTTTCGCCCTTTGTCCTCTCCTTGCGTTCGTATTCTACCGTGCTTGACGGATACCCTATCATCTTGACCATACCGCGCAAAAACAAATTGACCTCGGGGAATTCCTCAAGACCGTCAAGCGCGCGTTTACTCATCAGCCTGTAATCGGCATGGTTGTAGATTATGTCCACGCCGAACTTGCTAAGCAGCTTATAAAAGCCCTGCGCGGTCATACGCTTGAACGCTGAATCTTTCTTGCGGCTGCTGCGTACGCCGTACACAATGTCGCTGCCCGCATAAAACTCGTCTATCATCTTTGGTATTGATTCAATATCATCCTGAAGGTCGGCGTCAATTGATATCGCTGCGTCACAATGATTTTTGGCAGTCATCAGCCCTGCAAGCAATGCGTTTTGATGACCGCGGTTTCGCGTCAGGCAAACACCTGCAAACAGCTTGTCCGCCTCGTGCAGTCTTTTAATAATCTCCCACGTATTGTCCTTACTGCCGTCATTAACAAGCATTATTCGGCTGTCTTCTGCAATTTTGTGTTCGCCGATAAGCCGCGTAAACAGCAACTTAAGCTGTTCTGCCGTATCCGGCAAAACCTCTTCTTCGTTGTAACAAGGAACGACAAGGTAAATCGTCTTTTCCATAATTTTCCCCTTTTATGTACCTTATTTTATCAATAGAGAGCGTCCTGTCATCTCTTTCGGTATCGGTAAATTTATCATCTCCAACAGTGTTGGCGCAAGGTCGGCAAGTTTTCCGCCGTCGCTTAGCTTTGCATTGTAATTGATAAGCACGAGCGGCACAGGGTTAGTTGTATGCGCCGTCCACGGTTTGCCTTCGTCGTCAAGCATCTTTTCTGAATTGCCGTGGTCTGCCGTAAGCAACGCACTGCCGCCTACCTTGTCGATTGCTTCAATTATGCGCTTGACGCACTTATCTACTGCGTCAACAGCCGCCTTCGCCGCCTCAAACACACCGGTATGTCCTACCATATCACAGTTGGCGAAATTTAATACCATAAAATCGTATTTGCCGCTTTCAATAAGCTTTTCAGCCTTATCGGTAACCTCATACGCGCTCATCTCGGGCTTTAGGTCATAGGTTGCAACAGAGGGAGACTTGATAAGCACTCTGTCCTCGCCCTCGTTAGCCTTTTCAACTCCGCCGTTGAAGAAAAAAGTCACATGCGCGTACTTTTCCGTTTCGGCAATGCGCAACTGCGTCTTCCCGCACTTAGCCAGATACTCCCCGAGAGTATTGTCTAATGTCTGCGGCATATACGCCACACGCCAACCGCTAAAGGTCGCGTCATAACGTGTGAAACCGACATAGGCCGGCGCAACATAGCCCTTAGCGCGCGGAAAGCTGTCAAACTCGGGCATAATAAACGCCCTTGTGATTTCCCTTGCTCTGTCCGGTCTGAAATTAAAGAAAATTATACTGTCGCCCTTGTCAACCGTTGCCACAGGCTTGCCCTGTGCGGTAATGACAGTCGGTATTACAAATTCGTCCGTAACGCCTACGTCATAACTTGCCTGCATCATATCCGACACGCTCTCTGCCGAATTACCTTCGCCGTCCACAAGTGCGGAATAAGCCTTTTGCACTCTGTCCCAACGGTTATCTCTGTCCATGGCGTAGTATCTGCCGCTGACAGTTGCAATCTTGCCTATCCCAAGTTCCTCCATTTTGGCCTGAAGCTCTTCAAGAAAGCCCTTGCCCGACATAGGCGGCACGTCTCTCCCGTCCATAAAGCAATGCACATACACGTCCTTAATGCCCTGCCGTTTTGCAAAGTCAAGCAATGCATACAAATGCGTATTGTGCGAGTGAACTCCGCCGTCCGACACAAGCCCCATAACGTGCAGTTTATGTCCTTTTTTAGCATTGTCCGCCGCCCAAACGAAAGCGGGATTTTCAAAAAAATCACCGTCGTTAATCGATTTTGTAATGCGCGTCAATTCCTGATAAACTATTCTACCCGCGCCGATATTGAGGTGGCCCACCTCGCTGTTGCCCATCTGTCCGTCCGGCAAGCCCACGTCCATACCGCTTGCGCCAACAAGCGTATGCGGAAACCTTTCAAACAGCGTCCTAATGTACGGTACTCCGCTCGCCTCTATTGCGTTGCCGCGCTTATCCTTTGTGTAACCAAAGCCGTCAAGAATAATCAGTCCTGTGAATTTACCCATTTTAGTACTTCACAACCTGTGAAAAGTCAACCGCCTTCAAGCTCGCTCCTCCGATAAGACCTCCGTCTATCTCGGGTTGTGCCATAAGCTCCGCCGCGTTCTTCGGGTTCATAGAGCCGCCGTACTGGATGCGAACCTTTGTCTCCGCGCAATCGCGGCAATACAATTTGGCAACCGTATCGCGAATAACCTTAATTGTCGCGTTTGCCTCTTCACTCGTTGCCGTCTTGCCCGTGCCGATAGCCCAAACAGGTTCGTAAGCAATGACAATCTTGTCAAGCTCCGACTTGTCAATATCCTTAAACGCGCCTGTCGTTTGACGGATAACAACCTCGTCAGTCTTGCCCGCTTCACGCTCCGCAAGCGTTTCACCCACGCATATTATAGGCTTCAAGCCGCCCGCCAAAGCCGCCTTTGCGCGCATATTGACGGTTTCGTCGGTCTCTCCGAAATATTGACGACGCTCGCTATGTCCGATTATTACGTATTCAACGCCGAGTTCAACAAGCATTTTGACGGATATTTCGCCCGTGAAAGCGCCTTTCTCCGCCCAGTGCACGTTTTCTGCGCCGAGCTTGATGTTGCTGCCCTTGATAATATTAGCCGCCGTGTCGATAGCCGTATAAGGTACACATACGACAACCTCTGCCTTCGCGTCTTTTACAAGCGGTTTCAATGCGGTCAACAGCTCTGCTGTGTCCGCTTTGGTGTTGTTCATCTTCCAGTTACCTGCAATTATTGGTTTTCTCATTTTTTATCTCCGTGTATTGTGACGGGAAAGGTGTTGCCCTTTCCCGCCGAATTAATTATTTATTGTTTAAGCAAGCGATGCCCGGCAATACCTTGCCTTCAAACAGCTCAAGCGACGCGCCGCCGCCTGTTGAAATGTGCGTCATTTTGTCTGCAAAGCCCAACTGAGCAACTGCCGCCGCCGAATCTCCGCCGCCGATAATCGTCGTTGCGCCCTTGCAATCTGCAAGAGCTTTGGCAACAGCAATCGTGCCCTTGGCAAATATCGGGTTTTCAAACACGCCCATAGGACCGTTCCAAATAACGGTCTTTGCAGACTGTACCGCCTCTGCAAAAAGCTTTTGCGTCTTCGCGCCGATATCAAGTCCCATCTTGTCCGCAGGCAACTTGCCGACGTCAACTGACTCAACAGCGACAACCGCGTCTATCGGGTCGGGAAAAGCCGCAGTAATAACGCAGTCAATAGGCAGAATCAGCTTTTTGCCCAACTTGCTTGCTTTGGCTATCATATCCTTGCAGTAATCAAGCTTCTCATTGTCGACAAGCGATGTGCCAACCTCATAGCCTTGCGCCTTAAGGAAGGTGTATGCCATACCGCCGCCGATTACAAGAGTGTCGCACTTTTCAAGAAGATTGGATATTACGTTGAGCTTGTCCGCAACCTTAGCTCCGCCGAGTATAGCGACAAAAGGTCTTGTCGGGTTTTCCAACGAATCGCCCATTATGCTAAGCTCTTTTTCAATAAGGAAACCGCAAACCGCCGTCTTTACAAAGCCGTATTCGACAATAGCCGCAGTCGATGCGTGTGAGCGGTGAGCCGTGCCAAATGCGTCGTTGACATATATGTCGCAGTATGAAGCAAGCTTCTTGCAAAACGCTTCGTCGCGCCCTTCTTCGCCCGATTCAAAACGCAAATTTTCAAGTAAAACTGCTTGACCGTCCTTGCACTCTGCAACGGCCTTGTCAGCGCTTGCGCCGACAACATCGCTTGCAAACGTAAGCTTGCCGCCGAGCAGCTCATTGAGTCTGTCTGCAACAGGCTTTAAAGTGTACTTCATATTAAACGTGCCCTTAGGCTTGCCGAGATGCGAGCAAAGTATAACCTTCGCGCCGTGCTCCATCAAATACTTGACGGTGGGAAGTGCGCCGTCAATACGGTTTTCGTCCGTAATAACGCCGTCCTTGATCGGCACGTTGAGGTCAAGTCTGACCAAACATCTTTTGCCTTTAACGTCAACATCCAGAATTGTCTTCTTGTTCATAAAAACGCTCCTTAAATAAAATATTTACAGTTGTTGATTATAACACAGTATTACCCTTTACGCAAACAAATACGCACTTGTGCGCGCAAGCTAAAAGTTTCCGCTAAAAAAAACACACACCCATCGGGTGTGCGGAGATTTAGTAAGGTACGACTGAATATAGCTGTCTATAGATGTCTTTACGGCGCGCTTTCAGGTACTTGTCGTCTATAATCGGCTCAAAAACAACCTTGCCGTCCTTTGTTTTTTTGTCTTTACAATTAAAAAATTCCAACTTTTTTGGAGCAACCAGTATCCCCGACCTACCGTTAAGCTCGCAGTTGGCGCGCGGCGCTATTCCGTAATCGCATGCGTCGCCGAACATCAAGAGTATTTCCGCGTCAAGCAAGGCTTCTATCCGTGCCGCTTCAAAAAACAATATGTCGTCGCCGATTAGTATTCCGAATCTTCCTATGCTTGTTTCAAACACCCTGAGACAACTTCCGAGCGCAAAATCGCCGCCGAGGCCGTGCGTCATGTCGCATATTCCCAGCAACCGTCCCTTGTCTATTACTATCGCGCTTAAATAGGTGTTTTCCCCGAGCTTTGCCTTGAGCGAAACAATAAGCGTCGCGTTTTTATCACCCGACAGCATGCATAAGCCCTTAATAACGTTTGTTTTGCCGGCAAGCTCCGCGTTTAAATCAATACAGTCAAACACCCCCTGAGCAACAAGTATCAGGCTGTCTTTGTTAATTTTATTGATATTATGTAAGACGAAATCTTCATAAGTGGGAACGGTCAAAGCGATTATTTCCATAAAACTTTCCCCTCCGCCTACATTATTTTATGTCGGGGAAAATGCCTTTTGTGAATTATAATACGCTGTCCGCCACTCCGCAATCGGTCAATATTGCCTTAATTTCGTCAACCGTACCTGCGGCATAGACTTTTTCTTTGATAATTTTGCTGTCACGCTTGCCGCGAATATAGCGGGCAATGTGCTTTTTTAGATTGCTGACAACGTAAAAGTCACTAAAATAATTTTTTAAAATATCAATGTGTTCAAAAATAATTGCTCCGCTAATCTCAACCGGCTTGCCTGCAAGCTCGGCAAAAATGTTCGGCCGCCCCAGTGCCGCGCGCGCTACCATTACTCCGTCAACGCCGTAGCCCATCGCCCTTATGTAATCTTCCCTTGTCGCAATATCGCCGTTGCCGATAACAGGGATTTTGACAGCCTTTTTTACCTCTCTTACAATGTCCCAGTCGGCAGTGCCTGAATAGAGCTGTTCCCTCGTTCTGCCGTGCACGGCAACCGCGGCAGCACCGCCTGCCTCTGCAGCCTTTGCAACCTCAACAGCGTTTATCTGGTCCGCGTTTATGCCCGAACGCATTTTTACGGTTACTTCACTTCTGCCGTCACTGCGCCTTACGCACTCCTTGACTATCTCGTACACGAGCGTTGGATTGCTCATAACGGCACATCCTTCCCCGCTTCTGTTTAGCTTGGGGACAGGACAACCCATATTGATATCAATTACGTCAAACCTTGACAGCATATCGACCGCCTCGCCCATAACCTTGGGCTCGTTGCCGAATATCTGCGCCGCGCAAGGCGTTTCGTCAGGCGCGGTCACAAGCAAATTCTGCGTCTTGTCATTGCCGTACACAAGTCCCTTTGCGCTTATCATTTCCGTATAGGTCAAAGCCGCCCCGTAACGCCTTGCAAGCGTACGGAAGCCTATGTCCGTCCACCCCGCAACAGGAGCA
>Ga0265294_10009599_pt1 | contig 11128 bp, 10 predicted proteins | sample MunlanPumphouse3_FD_192504 | JGI IMG/M metagenome (GOLD analysis project Ga0265294, IMG submission 192504) | Groundwater microbial communities from a municipal landfill in Southern Ontario, Canada - Pumphouse #3 | ecosystem: Environmental > Aquatic > Deep subsurface > Groundwater | place...
CCCCAAGGGTAGTGATTACCAACGGGTTGATGGTCGGTTTATATGATGATTTATCCAATTGGAACCGAGCGGCTAGCCTTGGTGTTGCTTCATATGGGCAAATGACTGCCGGAGGTTGGATGTATATCGGTCCTCAAGGTATTGTCCATGGCACATACTCCACCTTGTTAAATGCCGGAAGGGCAAAACTGGGAATCCCCAAGGATAAAGATTTAGCTGGGCATCTTTTTGTCAGCAGCGGTTTGGGTGGCATGAGCGGTGCCCAAGGAAAAGCTTGTCGGATTGCGGGGGGAGTAGGTGTGATAGCCGAGGTAGATTATTCGCGCATTCAAACTCGCTTGGACCAAGGTTGGATTGATTTTGTGGTCAAGACTCCGAAAGAAGCCTTTGAAATAGCTAATCAATTCGTTAGGGATAAAAAACCGGCTGCCATTGCTTTTTATGGCAACATCATTGATTTATTGGAGTTTGCGGTTAAAGCGAAAATAGAAATTGATTTATTAAGCGACCAAACTTCCTGTCACAATGCCTACGAGGGCGGCTATTGTCCGGCAGGAATATCTTTTGAAGAACGGACGCTCCTTTTGCAAACTAATCCCGAAACATTTAAACAAAAGGTGGATGCATCACTTTCCCGGCACTATCAAGCAATCAAGTCATTGGTGGAAAGAGGAACGTATTTCTTTGACTATGGCAATAGTTTCATGAAAGCTGTTTTTGACTCCGGCATAAAGGAAATTTGCAAAAACGGCGAAAATCCCTTGGACGGTTTCATCTGGCCAAGTTATGTGGAAGATATTATGGGACCATTACTTTTTGACTATGGGTATGGTCCGTTCCGTTGGGTAGTTTTAAGCGGAAAAGAAGAAGACTTGGACGCTACCGACCAAGCAGCTATGCAATGCATTGACCCAGGACGCCGTTTCCAGGACTTGGACAACTATAATTGGATCAAAAACGCCAAAGAGAATAATTTAGTCGTGGGCACCAAAGCGCGGATTTTATACCAAGATGCGATTGGTCGGGTTAAAATAGCCTTAAAGTTTAATGAAATGGTTAGGGAAGGCACAATTGGACCGGTCATGCTGGGACGCGATCACCACGATACGGGCGGAACCGATTCGCCATTTAGGGAAACCGCCAATATTAAAGACGGTTCCAATATTATGGCTGAGATGGCAACGCAAGTGTTTGCGGGGAATGCCGCAAGAGGTATGACTTATGTTGCCCTTCACAATGGCGGGGGTGTCGGAATCGGAAAAGCCATCAATGGCGGTTTCGGTTTACTGCTTGACGGCAGCAAACAGGTCGATGAGATTCTCAAAAGTGCCATTACCTGGGATGTAATGGCGGGTGTTGCCCGACGCGCTTGGGCAAGAAATAGCGCATCCATCGAAACAGCTACGAAGTTTAATGAAAACAGTTCTGATAACCATATAACTTTACCAAATTTTTGTGATAAGGATTATTTGCGCTCCTTAGTCCAAGCCAAATTATCCCAAGGAGGAAAATAACATGAAAGTAGTTCAATGCGTTCCGAATTTTTCCGATGGTTGTAATCTTGAAACCGTCGAAAAAATCGTTTCGGTATTACGCAATCAACCTGGTTTCAAATTATTAAGCGTGGAACCGGATGCCAGTTACAATCGTACGGTTGTAACTTTACTGGGCGATCCGGAAGCAATGATAGAACCATTGCTTGCGATGGTGGAAAAAACAATTGAATTAATTGATTTAAATCACCATCAAGGTGAGCATCCAAGGATGGGCGCTATCGATGTTATCCCATTTGTGCCGATTCAGAATATCAAAATGAAAGAATGCGTTTCTTATGCTAAAAGATTAGGTCAAGCCCTTTACGAACGTTTTGGGTTGCCGGTCTTTTTATATGAAGAAGCAGCCACTGATGAACAACGGGTTAATTTGGCGGATATCCGAAAAGGAGAATTTGAAGGAATGAAAACCAAAATTAAGAATCCCCTTTGGCACCCAGATTTTGGAAAACCAGAAATTCATCCTACAGCCGGTGCGGTAGCGGTAGGGGCACGAATGCCTTTGATTGCTTATAATATCAGTTTAAATACCGACAATAAAGAAATAGCACAAAATATCGCTAAAACAATTCGCCATTCCAGCGGAGGTTTAAGGTATATTAAAGCTGGTGCCGTCGAAATTAAAGAAAAGGGCATTGTTCAAGTTACAATGAATATCACCAATTATCAAAAAAACAGTATTTATCGCGTTTTTGAAATGGTAAAAATGGAAGCTACCCGTTACGGTGTTAGCGTCATTGGCAGCGAAATCGTGGGGATGATACCGCTTGAAGCATTAACGCAATCGATGGAGTATTATTTGGGGTTAAGCAATTTATCTGTTGACAAAGTCCTTGAATACCATTTAATAAAGAAGGATGAATAGCCTTGCGTTACATAGTAGTTAAAAACATCGGCGAATTGGTAACTTTAAAAGGTTCAAAAGGGTTACGGACCGGAAAAGACATGAATGAAGCTCAAATATTAAAAAATGCTTATTTTGTTGTAGAAAACGGTAAGTTTACCGAAGTTGGTACCGGATTGGGTTATCAAAAATATCAGGCTTCAGCGTTAATTATCGATGCGCAGGGAAAACTCATTACCCCGGGGTTAATCGATTCGCATACCCATTTAGTGCATGCTGGGTCACGGGAACATGAATTGGCGATGAAATTGGCTGGATATACTTATCTGGATATTTTGAAGCAAGGCGGAGGAATCTTTGATACGGTTGCCCAAACCACTCAAGCCTCCTTTAATGATTTATTAAACCAATCCCAAAAAACGCTTAACCGAATGCTTTTACATGGTACAACTGTGGTTGAAGCAAAAAGCGGTTATGGTTTGGAACTATCCACTGAATTAAAACAATTAGAAGTGGCCAAAACTTTAGACCAAAGGCATCCTATAAAGATTATCAATACTTTCATGGGAGCACATGCGATACCCCCTCAATATAAAGATAACCGTCCAAAGTTCATTGCTTTATTGAAAGAAATGATAAAGGAAATAAAAAAGCAAAACCTAGCAAAGTTTTGCGATGTCTTTTGCGAAGACGGTGTTTTTTCGCTTGAGGAGACAAGGGAATTTTTAACCTTCGCCAAATCACTTGGGTATGGAATAAAGATGCATGCAGATGAGATTGTCTCCATGGGAGGAGCAAGTCTTGCCCAAGAATTGGGGTGTATTTCTGCTGATCACTTAATGGCAACCAAAGAAAGCGATATGGACCAACTTGCTAAAGGTCGGGTTGTTGCCAATTTATTGCCATTGACATCGTTTTACTTAAACAGCAATTACGCCAACGCTCGTTTGATGATAAAGAAAGGTTGTGGAGTGGCAATTGCGACTGATTACAATCCCGGAAGTTCCCCTTGCGAAAACCTTCAGCTCGCCATGCAAGTGGCTTGTTTGAAGATGAAAATGACCCCGAAAGAGGTAATTACAGCTACGACGATTAATGCGGCTGTGAGTTTGGGACTTGATGAAACAAAAGGGACGATTGAAGGGGGAAAGGATGCAGATTTCGTTATTTTTGACTGCCCAAATCTAGATTATTTAATTTACCGTTTTGGCATTAACCATGTGGAAGATGTTTATATCGGCGGTAAACAAGTTGTAAGTCAAGGAAGAATAATAGGTGTATGAAATGAAATTAGTTGAACTATCATGCAAGGAATTTATGCAAGTGGTGGATGCTCCAACCCCAACTCCGGGCGGGGGAAGTGTAGCCGCCCTTTCAGTGGCCCAAGGCATTAGCCTAATTCGGATGGTAGCACATTTGACTATTGGGAAAAAGAAATTTAAAGAGCTCCCCGGGGAAATAAAAACCGAATATTTAAAGGCTTTCGAGGAACTAGATCAACACAAGAACTTGGCAATTGGATTAGTTGACAGCGATACGGACGCTTTCAACTTCATTATGGATAGCTTGCAACTTCCTAAAAATACCCCAAAGGAACAAAAGATTCGCGAAAAGCAACTAAATAAAGCAACCATCCTTGCCACGAAGGTACCTCACCTAACCGCAGAAATTGCATTGTCAGCTTTAAGATTAGCAATCCCAATGCTAAAATATGCCAATAAAACCGCAATCTCCGACTTTGGAGTAGGACTATTGTTAATTAAAGCGGGCTTTGAGGGCGCTACCTTTAATGTCAAAACTAATATGAAAGATTTTTCCGACCAAACCACCAAGGATGACTTCCTAAACAGTGTTTTCCGTTTAAAAGAAGAAGCGGATAAACTATTTAACCAAGGAATTCAGGAAGTAAATCGGTTATTATCCAAATAGTAACAAATGATCCATTAATTTGGATCATTTTTTAACACAATTTGAAAAAACATCTTATAGAATATGCAAGCGAAGATAAACTTAAAGAGAAAATATTTGACTTATTTTGTCAATATTATATTTTCAGGTATGATGGGACATGCTATTGTGTATGAGAATTTTATCATTTTCATTTGGCTTTACATCATAGCATTTAAATGATATAATAAGGAATATAATAAATGAATTCTGTGACAGGAGGATAAATATTTGAATAAAATACTACTAGAAAAAATAAAAGATTCCTTGCAAAGTATCCTACCAATGACGATTATTATCCTTATCATCTGTCTCATCTTTGGGACACAAGCCTCCGATATTGGGGAATTCCTTATCGGAGCCTTTATGTTGATTATCGGTTTAATCTTGTTTACACTTGGTGCGACCGGATCGATGATGCCGCTTGCAGAAAACATTGGGAGTTATATTACAAGAAAACGCAAATTGTGGTTTTTGATTTTAATTGGTTTTCTCATCGGTTTTATGATTACGATTTCTGAACCGGCAATTCTCGTTCTTTCTGAACAATTTAACAAAGAATCCCCTCTTATTTTTATTTTGATAGTTGCTTTTGGCGTAGGTATCTTTGTTGTTGTGGCGTTGCTGAGAATTATTTTCCAAATAAAATTATCTTATATTTTTATAGGTTTTTATTCCCTTATTTTTATAATTGCTTTTGTTCTTAATTTTGTCAATCCTTCCTATGTGCCTGTAGCGTTTGATTCAGGGGGTGCGACCACCGGACCAATGGCTGTGCCATTTATTATGGCATTAGGGTTAGGGGTATCGCTATCCCGTGGGGATAGCCGTTCTGAAGACGATAGTTTCGGTCTTGTAGGAGTTGCGTCAATCGGCCCAATCCTTGCCATAATGATTTCAGGGTTATTTCTATCAACACCCACGGAAAGTCCTTCCGAAACGTTTACACTTTGGGGTTTTTTAGGCAAGTACCTAATCGAAGTTGGAATTGCCATCATACCGTTCTTGATTTTCTTTTTCATTTTTAATTTTTTAGTTTTTCATTTTCCGAAAAAGAAAGTTATTCGCATTCTCATAAGTTTTCTTTATACCTATATTGGCCTAGCTCTCTTTTTAGCGGGTGCAAATGCTGGTTTTGTATCAATTGGAGATTATTTGGGCAAAGCTTTTGGCGAATTAAAAAATAATTGGTTATTAGTTCCTGCGGGTATGTTATTCGGAGCAGTAATTGTTTTGGCGGAACCTTCGGTAATAGTTTTGAATAAACAAGTTGAAGAAGTTACCAGCGGTGCAATTTCTCGTCGTGCCATGATGATTAGTATGTCAGTGGGTGTGTCCATGGCAATAGGTCTTGCTTGTATCCGTGTATTAACAGGAATTAATATTCTATGGTTCTTGGTTCCAGCCTATGGTATCGCCTTAATTTTGCTTTTCTTTGTTCCGCAAGTATTCTCGGCTATTGCTTTTGACTCAGGAGGAGCCGTATCGGGGGCGATGACTTCGACATTCTTGGTTCCGTTTGTTATAGGAGCCGCAACCATCTTAGGCACCAATGTTCTTACCGATGCATTCGGTTTGGTAGCATTTGTCGCGATGGCGCCTTTGGTTACGATTCAGGTGATGGGGTTAATCTATCATATTAAGTTGAAAGAAAAAATCGACGATTCAGGCGATGATGAAATTATTCTTTTAGATGAGGTAGAAAAATGAAAATACTGATAACGATAATTGACCGAAAAATGTGTCCCCGTGTTTTAAAAATGTTTGAAGAATTAAAGGTAAATTTCAATACCATCCTTCACGGAAAAGGTTCCGCAAACTCTGAATTGCTTCAGTATTTTGGGTTAGCAGAAACCGAAAAAAGTGTAATCTTCAGCATTGTTTCCAAAAAAGATGCACCGGAAATTTTGGAAAATATTTTTGAACTTTTTGAATTTTCGAGACGAGGAACTGGTGTGGCTTTTACAATACCGATAAAAAGCATTGGTAAGAAAACCCTTAGTCTTTTAAGAGGAGAAAAAATGGAGGAAAAAAATGAGTAAATACGATCTTATTATAGTAATATGTAATCACGGATTTTCGGAAGAGGTTATGGAAACCGCAAAATCCCAAGGGGCTAGAGGCGGTACCATAATGCATGGTCGTGGAACGGCCGCGCATGAAGTAAAGAAATTTTTTGGCATTACCATCTCTCCCGAAAAAGATATTATTTTGATTGTTGTTGAAGAACAATACACAAGCCCAATTATGCAAGCAATTAATTTAGATCATGGAATCAATAAAGAACCACATGCCATTTGTTTGTCTTTACCGGTTGATGAAGCGGTTGGCTTTAATTTTGGCTCCAACATGTAAAAAATTTGGGTGATTATGTGAAAAAAAACAAATCGCATATCTTTATCATCATTCTTATCATCAGTGCGATTATCTTCTTGCTTGCTTGTTCATTGATTGTCTTTGGCAAGGAATTAATGGATGATTCATATGAAATCGGGGTTCGCTTAGCTACGGTTTTTGTTGCTTTTGCTTCTTTTTGCTCAACCACCAGTTTTAGCTATTTAGTATACTTACACAATAAATCCGTAAACAAAGCAAATCTTGATGCCAACATGCGCGCGGAGATGTTTCGCGAATTGCAATTTGCTTCTGATAACTATTCGATTATTGAATTTATGGACCGAATGTTGATTTATGAGGAATCTCCCCGCTATATCGAAAAGTATATTCATAAACAAAATATTGAATTTCATATGTTCGATAGTACCATCAACGTAGAAGATGTTCTTGCCAATCCCCAAAATTACCGCTACCTATCCTTAAAAATCCCTTTTAAAGTGGTGGAAGGAAAAGTAGTTGCGAGTATTTATTTTGAACAATTGAAATTTGAGCGTTCGGGTGTTTCTTTTATCTTTGTTTCCGGAGACACAAAATCCGATACCCGAGCCTATCTTTTATACAATGAAAATACCAAACGCCAAAATGTAATTGTTAATTTAGTGGTTCCGGGATATAGCGATTTCTTTTTTCCGGATCAAATCAATGTGTTCTCAAAGATAAAAATGAACATTTTAATAACCAGTTTACTTGGTGTTGAGGTTCGTGGAGTAGCGGAATTGTATTTCACCAATCCGGAACAAAAAGAAGGGGATGGTTCCAACACCTACAATATCACATCCTCGAACTTTACTTTGTCATCCATGCCAATCATTAGTATTTTGCGTCGCAAAGAAACTAATAATAATTAAAGTAATAAAAGGTGAAAATATGTGGGAAAAAATAGTTGATGCATTCCTTACTATCCCTTGGTGGGAATTGTTGTTGATTTTTTGTTCGCGGATTATAGAAGTATCGATGGGAACCCTTCGCATTATCTTAATCAATAAAGGTTATCGCAAACAAGGAGTTATTTTGGCTTTCTTTGAAGTAACTATTTGGGTTTTTGTGGCATCCCGTGTTATTGGGGGAATCTCCGAACAACCGATTAAAGGAATAATTTACAGTTTAGGGTTTGCCACCGGTGTTTTTGTCGGTTCAAAAATTGAAAATTATCTGGCTTTCGGAAAAGTTTTGATTCAAACGATTACTTCAGCCGATAAGGGGTCCAAGCTTGCAGAGGAGTTGCGAAGTAATGGTTATGGAGTGACTACGATTCAAGCAAAAGGTAAGGATACCGAACGGACAGTATTAATGATATACACCAATCGCAAAGGTAAAGAACAACTCATTAAACTTATTCACGATATCGATGAAACCGCAATGATTATCAGTAATGATGTTACCACTTTGCAATGCGGTTATATTTCCGCTACCCGCGGTTTCATTAAGTAAGGAAACTTTGTATAAAAGTTTCTTTTTTTCGTAATAAAGCAAATGATTTGGTAATAATAGCTTTGTGTGCTACAATATTCGCAATAAGGAGGAATTTAATGCAATCAAATTTTATCGATGCGATTAAATTAAGAAAAACTATTTATCATCTTAATAATCAATCGACCATTTCCGATCAACAATTGATTGATCAAATTCAAGCGATAACTCAAACTGTACCATCGCCTTTTAACATTCAAAGCGGACGGGTAGTTATTTTATTAGGTGGAAATCACCATACATTTTGGAACATCGTATTGGAAACTTTACGAAAAATTGTTCCAGAAGCAAGTTTTCCCCAAACCGAAGCCAAAATTCAATCATTTGAAGCAGGCTACGGAACCATTCTCTTTTTCGATAATACCCCAAGCGTGGAAGACTTAAAAGCCAAGTTTCCGCTTTATAAACAACATTTTGACAGTTGGGCGGATCATGCTAACGGCATGTTGCAATTTGCGATTTGGACTTATCTTGCGGAACAAAACATGGGAGCATCGCTTCAACACTATAATCCGTTAATCGACGACGAAGTAAAGAAAACTTTTAACCTTCCTCTAGAGTGGCGTTTAGTGGCTCAAATGCCATTTGGTTCTATCACCAAACCTGCCGGAGAAAAAAGTTTTCTACCTATTGAAGAACGCGTTCGTGTGTATAAATGAATAATGAAAACAGCAAAGTAAGATGGTTAATGCAGGACCATCTTTCTTTGCTTCTAAACGCTTTGCATAAAATCAGTCATTTCGCCAAAAAATACGTATGTTAAATTTGGACAAAGGAAGGATTGGTTTACGTGAGGCGTTTTTTATTTTCCGATATTGTAGATAATGTAAATCATATCAAATCGACGGTGTGTGATGATTTGTTGACAACGCGCTTTTTTTCTCCCCCCAACAACCCAAAAGAAACCTTCTGTGTGGTTTATTTACGCAATATGGTGGAAAAACAAATCGTAAATGAGGGAATTGTTTTCCCGATAATGTTGTTTTATCATAACCGCTCCTCGCATGAACCTTTAAGCGAAGTGTTGAAGGATAATATTATTGTTTCTTCACACATTAAATTGACTAATTTAATGGAGGAATTGTTTACCGGACTATTAACCGGAATGACTGTTTTGCTGTTAAATAAAAGTTCGGAATGTTTGTTAATTGAAACCAACAATCGGGTAATACGCTCTCCTCAGGAACCCGATAATGAAAAGGTGCTTCGAGGCCCGCGCGAAAGTTTTGTGGAATCGCTTGATTTCAATATTCAGTTGATTCGTCGTCGCATTGTATCCACCGATTTACATTTGGATTATCAAGTTATCGGTAAAGAAACCAAAACACGGATTTGCCTTTGTTATATGAAAAACTTGGTAAGCCCCGAGCTGGTTCCGATTGTTAAGGCAAGGCTTTCCCGAATCAATTTTGATGGAATTCTTGATACCAATATCATTAATGAAAAAATTAAAGACGCCAAATACACTCCTTTTAAAACCATCGGCGTAACGGAAAGGCCTGATGTGTTTGCAGGGAAAATTTTGGAAGGTAAAGTAGGAATAATCGCGGACGGTACTCCGGTTGCTTTATCGATGCCATATCTTTTTATTGATAATTTTTATTCACCGGACGATTATTACCTAAATGTTTATTTTGCCTCCTTTGGCCGAATCCTAAGAATGATTGGTTTTTTGGTATCAGTCTTGACTCCGGCTTTATATATTGCGATTTCTACGCATCATTGGGAAATAATTCCTTCCCCAATGGCTTTGACAATTGCGCACTCCCAACAAGATATTCCCCTTCCAACAATTTTGGAATGTATTGTGATGTTGATAATTTTCGAGCTGATTCGGGAAACGGGGTTAAGAACTCCTATCGGAATCGGACAGGCTTTAAGTATCGTGGGTGCCATTGTCATTGGTCAAGCAGCAGTTCAGGCTCGCTTAGTCAGTTCCCCGATGGTAATCGTTATTTCGCTTACCGCTATCACCGGTTTAATCAATACCAAACTAAAAGGATTGGTTATTGTAACGCGAATTTTCTTTTTAATTATGGCGTTTTTGTTGGGATTATTTGGCATGGCTTTGGGAGTTTTGCTTTTAATTGCCCATATTACCGGGCTAAAATCTTTCAATGTCAGTTATATTGCCAATTTTTGGCCGTTAACTAAGCAAAACCTTAAAGATTCCTTTACCAGGATGCCTAAAAAAAACATTTATCATCAAGGAGAACAAGAACATGGGTAAAAAAATCAGTTTAACTTTGTTAATCATGGTTGTCTGTTTTGTTTTGGCGGGGTGTTGGGATTATCAGGAAATCAAAAATGTGACGAATGTTGCGGGGGTTGCGATTGACAAAGGTGAGGAGAAGAAATTTAAATTTACTTTCGAAACAGTAGTTTTCAAACCCTCTGCGGAATTCAACATTTCCGTAAAACTTGTGGAAACCGAAGGCGATACTATTTTCGAAGGTTTGAGGAATGCGGTGTCGGTTACCGGTAAACGGTTATACATCGGCCACTGCAAAGCTATTATTTTCAGCGAAGAAGTTGCCAAGGAAGGTATCCAACAACATTTGGATTTCTTTGTGCGTGACCATGAACTACGCATGACTTTACTCGTGTTTGTCGCCAAAGGGGTTGAAGCAAAGAAAACTTTGAAAGATTCCGCCTTGATTCATCAAATTGCCTCCTATGAATTGGAACGTTTGGTGCGCAATGACGAAAAATATTCCTCTTTATCAAAAAACAAATTGCTTTATGAAGTGTTAATGGAACTCTTGGATGAAGGCATTGACCTGACTTTACCGGTTGTGGAAATCAAACAGATGGATGAAAACCAAACCTTCACAATGGAAGGCGTTTTCTATTTTAAAGATGACAAATTGGAAGGGTATATTGAACCCGATGATATCAAATTTCTTTTAATGTTTTT
>Ga0265294_10009602_pt1 | contig 11126 bp, 10 predicted proteins | sample MunlanPumphouse3_FD_192504 | JGI IMG/M metagenome (GOLD analysis project Ga0265294, IMG submission 192504) | Groundwater microbial communities from a municipal landfill in Southern Ontario, Canada - Pumphouse #3 | ecosystem: Environmental > Aquatic > Deep subsurface > Groundwater | place...
GGATCTGCCCGCGCGCGACATCGTCGAGAAGGCCCTGGGGATCGCCGCCGACATCTGCATCTACACCAATCACAATCTGACCATAGAGGAACTGGAGTACTGACGGGCCGCACACGCGCGGCTCGTGGTGCCGTTTGATCCCCTGTCCCCGCAGGTACAGGAACTGACGAACATGTCCGAGATGACCCCCAGAGAGATCGTCCAGGAACTGGATAAATTCATCGTCGGCCAGGCGGCCGCCAAGCGTGCCGTGGCCATCGCCCTGCGCAACCGTTGGCGGCGCATGCAGGTGCAAGAGCCGTTGCGCAACGAGATCACGCCCAAGAACATTCTCATGATCGGCCCCACCGGCGTGGGCAAGACCGAGATCGCGCGCCGGCTCGCGCGGCTCGCCAACGCCCCGTTCGTGAAGGTGGAGGCCACCAAGTTCACCGAGGTGGGTTACGTGGGCCGGGACGTGGAATCCATCGTGCGCGATCTGGTGGATGCCGCCGTCAAGATGATGCGCGAGGATGCCATGAACAGGGTGCGCTATCGCGCCGAGGAGGCGGCCGAGGAGCGCATCCTGGATGCGCTGCTGCCGCGGCCGCGCAACATCGGCTTCGCCAACGAGCCGGCGCCTGCCGAGGATTCGGGCACGCGCCAGAAACTCCGCCGCAAGCTGCGCGACGGCGAGCTGGACGATCGCGAAATCGAGATCGAGGTGAGCGCCGCCCCTATCGGCGTGGAGATCATGGCGCCGCCCGGCATGGAGGAGATGACCAGCCAGTTGCAGAGCCTGTTCCAGAGCTTCGGCAGCAATCGCACCCGCACCCGCAAGCTGAAGATCAAAGATGCGATGAAGCTCCTGCGGGACGAGGAGGCGGCAAAGATGATCAACGAGGAGGAACTGAAGCTCCAGGCCGTGCACAACGTCGAGCAGAACGGCATCGTCTTTCTCGACGAGATCGACAAGATCGCCAAGCGCGGGGAATACGGCGGGCCCGACGTCTCGCGCGAAGGCGTGCAGCGCGACCTGCTGCCGCTCATCGAGGGCAGCACGGTCACCACCAAGTACGGGATGGTGCGCACCGACCACATCCTGTTTATCGCCTCCGGCGCCTTCCATTTGGCGAAACCCTCCGATCTCATTCCCGAGCTGCAGGGCCGTCTGCCCATCCGCGTGGAGCTTGACGCATTGAGCGTCGACGACTTCGTCCGCATCCTCACGGAAACCGAGGCGTCGTTGACGGAACAATACGCCGCGCTGCTGGCGACGGAGGGTGTGAAAATCGAATTCACCGAGGAGGCCATCCGGCGCATTGCCGAGGTGGCCTGGCAGGTCAACGAGCGCACCGAAAATATCGGCGCGCGCCGCCTGCACACGGTCCTGGAGCGGCTGCTGGAACACATATCCTTCGAGGCGTCCGACAAGTCGGGACAGACGGTGGTGATCGATGCGGCCTATGTGGACGAACACCTGAGCGCCCTCGCCAAGGACGAGGATCTGAGCCGCTACATACTTTGATATTTGTTGAAAGGCAACGAGCGCGAACGGAAAAAACGCATAGAGTTATCGTATAACGCTTATCCGCTTCGTTTTTGTCCAACAACGCCAATAACGCAGGTGACGACAACCATGAGCAATCCGCGTCCGACCGAGATCAATCTGCATCAAAAGACCCGCGTCCTGGAAATCACCTTTGACGACGGCTCCCATTTCAGCCTGCCCTGCGAGTACCTGCGGGTCTATTCGCCGTCCGCGGAAGTGCGCGGCCATGGGCCGGGGCAGGAGGTGCTGCAGGTCGGCAAGGAAAACGTGAACATCACCGCCATCGAGCCGGTAGGCCACTACGCGGTACAGTTCCACTTCGACGACGGGCACAACACCGGCATCTATTCCTGGGACACGCTGTACGACCTTGGCAAGCACTACGAGGAATACTGGAAGGATTACCTCCAGCGCCTGGAGGCGGCCGGGCATAAGCGCAAGGCGCCCGACCATAACGCAGACTGAACGGCCCGCGGATCGGCATGATAAATTCAAGAGGACGCCGCCATGGCTGATTCCAACACTCCTTCCGGCACCACCCACTTCGGTTACCAGCAGGTCCCCGTAGAAGAAAAGGCGCGCCGGGTCGCCGCCGTGTTCGACTCGGTCGCCGACCGCTACGACCTGATGAACGACCTCATGTCCTTCGGCATCCACCGCCTCTGGAAGCGCTTTACGATAGAGCTCAGCGGCGTGCGGCCGGGGCACCACGTCCTGGATCTTGCCGGCGGGACCGGAGACCTTGCCGCCCAGTTGGCACGCAAGGTCGGGCCGGCCGGCGAGGTGGTGCTGGCGGACATCAACGCCAGCATGCTGGCGCGCGGGCGGGTGCGGCTGGCCGACGAGGGTGTGGTGGGCAACGTGGAGTTCGTTCAGGCGAACGCCGAGTGTCTGCCGTTCCCGGACAACCATTTCGACTGCATCACCATCGCCTTCGGCCTGCGCAACGTCACCCACAAGGACGCCGCCCTGCGCTCCATGTTCCGGGTCTTGAAGCCCGGCGGACGGCTGTTGGTGCTCGAGTTCTCGCACCCGAGGGCGCCGGGCCTCAAGTCCATGTACGATCTGTATTCCTTCAAGGTGCTGCCGGTGATGGGGAAGCTCGTGGCGGGCGATGCGGACAGCTATCAGTATCTCGCCGAGTCGATCCGCATGCATCCCGATCAGGAGACCCTGAAGCGGATGATGGAAGAGGCCGGCTTCGAGCGCTGCGAATATTTCAACATGACCGGCGGCATCGTCGCTCTGCACCGCGGGTACAAGTTTTAAGTTCCGCCGACTCGATGAGGGGATTGCCCTGAACATCCCGCCGTTCATCCTGGTCAGTCTGGAAGAGGCCGTCAACGGCTATCTGCGCCTCGATCCCGACGCATTCGGGCGGCTTGCGGCGTTTCACGGCGAAGTGATCGCCATCGAGCCGCGCGGCCTGGATATGCGCCTTTATCTGCGTCCCACGCCCGACGGACTGCAGATCTTCGGCAACTACGACGGTACGCCCGACGCCGTGCTTTCCGGCGCCCCGCTCACCCTCGCGCGCATCGCCACGGAGCGCGGGACGCAAGGAACGCTGTTCTCCGGAGACGTGGAGATCCGCGGCGACGTGGAGCTCGGCCGCCGGTTCAAGGAATTCCTGGATTCCGTCGAGGTCGACTGGGAGGAGCAGCTTTCCCGCATCGTGGGCGACGTGGTTGCACATCGCGCGGCTTATGCGGCGCGCAGCATCGCCGTCTGGGGGAAACAGGCCCTGGACAGCCTGAGTCGGGACACGGTCGAATACCTGCAGGAAGAACGGCGGCAGGTACCATCCAAGAACGAGGTGCAATCGTTCCTGACGGACGTGGACGAGTTGCGCAGCGACGCCGACCGCCTGGAAGCGCGGGTCCGGCGCCTGGAGGCGAAGCTTTCCAGCGACATCGTCTCGGGTTAGCGTCGCGCAATCCGGCAATATCGTTCTTCGGATTACGTCCCAGCGGGCGTTCGCCACTGCGGCTTCAGAAAAATCGCGCCGCCGGCGCTTCCATCCATTTTCAGGCCAACCCGTAGTATGATTGCCGCGGCCTCCAGAGGGGAAACTCCGGCATGATCCGCTTCAACCAGGCTTGGCGCCTGTTCTACATCAACCTGGTGCTGGTCCGCCACGGCCTGGATGAGATCATCCTCGCCACGCATCTGTTCCGGCCGGTCCGGTTCCTGATGTACCTGTCGCCCTTCTATTGGGTACGGCGGCGCGCCGCCGTGCCGCGCGGCGTGCGCATCCGGCGCGCACTGGAAGACCTCGGCCCCATCTTCGTCAAGTTCGGCCAGATCCTTTCCACTCGGCGCGACCTGCTGCCCGACGACATTGCGGAGGAACTGGCGAAGCTCCAGGACCGCGTGCCGCCGTTTCCCGGCGCACAGGCGCGCGCCATCATCGAAAAGGCCTACGGCCATTCCCTGGACAAGGCGTTTCAGTTTTTCGACGAGACGCCGCTCGCCTCCGCCTCCATCGCCCAGGTGCACGCGGCGCGGCTGCACGACGGGCGGGAAGTCGTGGTCAAGGTGGTGCGGCCCGGCATCGAGCGCACTATCCAACGGGACGTGAGCCTCCTGGCCACCATCGCCAATCTCGCCGAGCGCTACTGGAAGGAAGGGCGGCGGCTGCGCCCGCGCGAAGTGGTGGCCGAATACGAGAAGACCATCTTCGACGAACTCGACCTCATGCGCGAGGCGGCGAACGCCTCCCAACTGCGGCGCAATTTCCTCGGCTCGCCGCTGCTGTACGTGCCCGAGGTACACTGGCCGTACACGCGGCGCGAGGTCATGGTGATCGAGCGCATCTCGGGCATTCCCATCAGCGAGATCGACGAACTGTGCCGCCGCGAGGTCAACCTCAAGAAACTCTCGGCCATGGGTGTGGAGATCTTCTTCGCCCAGGTGTTCCGCGACAACTTCTTCCACGCCGACATGCACCCGGGCAACATCTTCGTCTCCGCGCAGGACCCGCTCAATCCCCAGTACATCGCCGTGGACTTCGGGATCATGGGCACGCTCAGCCCCACCGACAAGCGCTACCTGGCGGAGAATTTCCTCGCCTTCTTCCACCGCGATTACCGGCGCATTGCGGAGCTGCACGTGGAATCGGGATGGGTGCCGCCCGGCACGCGCATCGACGAGTTCGAGGCGGCCATCCGCACCGTGTCCGAGCCGATCTTCGAGCGCCCGCTCAAGGAGATCTCTTTCGGCTATTTCCTGTTACGCCTGTTCCAGACCGCGCGGCGCTTCAACATGGAGGTACAGCCGCAGCTCGTGCTGCTGCAGAAGACGCTGCTCAACATCGAAGGGCTGGGCCGCCAGCTCGACCCCGATCTCGACCTGTGGCAGACCGCCAAGCCGTTCCTGGAGCGCTGGATGCAGGAACACATCGGTCCGCGCGCCTTCCTCAAGAACCTGCGTGCCAATCTGCCGCAGTGGGCGGAAAAGCTGCCTGCCCTGCCCGCCCTGGTCTACGACACCTTGCAACAGGCGCAGGACGGAAAGCTCAAGATCGAATGGAAGTCCGCCGAGCTGGAAAAGCTCCGGCGCGAAATCCGCAGCGCCAATCGCCGCACCTACTTGGCCATCGTCGGCAGTGCATTGTTGATCAGTGCGGCGCTTCTGCTGGGCCTGGATGGCTACGCACCGAACATGCTCTGGGATGCGCCGGTCCTGACCTGGCTGTTCGGCGCGCTGGGAGCGCTGATCCTGCTGATGTCCTGGCCGGGCGAGCAGGACTGATTTTTCTCGTGGGGCGGTCATCGCCACCGATCAACGTCTTGCTCACCGGCGCTTAAACGCAAAGACGCGAAGAGCGCAAAGGAAAATATGTAGGCTGGGCACTGCCCACCATTGCGCGCCGTTTGTCATGGCATTGTTGGTGGGCGATGCCCACCCCTTACATGCGTCTTTGCGTTGAAACACGGGTGGACGCTGCCTGCCCTGTTCGCCCGTCTGGAACCCGAAACGCTTGATGGGCGAGACGGTATCTACATGCTTCAGATACTTCGCGGCACCCATTCCAGCCGCGTCCAGTTCTCGTCAGGCAGCGGATGCGCGTCGCGGTCCGGATCGGCAAGCCAGCGGTCGAATTCGGCGATCACTTGCCGGCGCAGCGCGGCCACTTCAGGGTGCCGCAGCCAGCGCGTGTGCCGCTCGTCGGTGGGCGGAAAGGCGTCGCCGTGGGCGGCGAAATAGCGGCGGGAGGCTCGTAGCGTCGTCGGCCAGGATTCCTGATTACCGTTCGCGTCAGCGAACAACGGCTCATCCAGGTCGGGCAGCGAACTGTGCAGAATCAGGAACACAGGCCAGCCGCAGAGCGGGCAATCTATGATCTCAGCCCGTTCTTCTTCCAGGTGAGGATAGCCGCAGCAGGGGCACACCAGATAGTCCCTGGTCTGAGGATTGGTGACGAAGACGCGCCAGCGCCGGAACAGCGGTTCGTCCGGGAAGATGAAACCTTCCGGCTCCACCACCGGCCAGCGCCAGGTGGTCCGGTAGCCGCTATGGAAGCCGTATTCGGTGGTGATGCCCACCTCTCCCCAATCCACAATCACGCGGTCGTCCGTGACCTGCAGGATGCGGCCAGGACGGAACCGCTCGTCCAGGAGCCATTGTCCTGGCGCCAGCGGAAAATGGCGGAACAGGCTCTCCTCCGCCTGGTGCAGCAGAGCGTGCAGCTCCAGTTCTATGTTTATGGCAGCCGCATTCAGTGCCCTGTCGCGTGCGCTGGCGTCGCGGAGTTCGGCGGGCGACTCATGGTCATTGCCGTTCTTGCGCATAACGTCCATTTCCTCAAACAGGTCCCGCGCGGCGGACAGGCGTTCATCGAGCCGCCGATCGGACGGAAACGGCTGTCGGATGCCTGCCGCGTTCCAGGCGGCGCGCAGCGCGGCCAGCCGCTCGCGGGCGAGCAGGAAACTCAGACGCGCCAATTTCTCCATGTCCTGCGGATACCAGACATTGCGCAGCACGTGGGGATCGAGCATGTGGGCGAGCAGGAGGAAGAACCAAGTCCGCACCGATTCGGGCTCACAGGCGCTGGCGGTATGTGATGCCACCGTCGCCGGCCAGTCCCACGGCAGGTATTGGGCGGGCTCGGGCCAGTACGTGCCGTTCTGCCAGGCGGCGACGTTGAAGGATTCGCCCAGGTGGTTTCCGAACAGCTCACCCAGGCGGCGCAGCCAGTCGACTCGATTCTCGCGCCAGATGAGGCGCAGGTAATTGCCTTCGAGCGCGACCCTCTGCCATAGCGTCAGGTGCAAATCTCCGTTCGCATCATCTGTTTTCGCACACAGAAGGGAATCGAAGCCTTCCTCCTCGATCCGCAGCGTAACCGGAAGCAGGCGGTGGGCGATGGCAGCAGCCCAGGCCCAGATGGACGCAAGCGGTGGATGGAGGTGGCTCATGCAGATGGTAGCCGCCGCATCATCCGCCTCGATCCGCCAGTGCATCCAGCCTGCATCGGGCGCGGAGAGCGACAGGGCCGGCGGGGCGGCGAGGACGACGCCGGTACGCAGCGTCAAGGGTTCGAAATGGAGATCGAAAGCGATGGTCACAAGCGGTCTCCTTCACCGATACGGCGGGCCGCACATACCGGCACCGTCCGCCTTTTCTCTGACATGTCCGCAGTATAGGAGGGCGGTGTCTCAAATGCTGAGGCACGGAAAACTGCGGAGCGGCAGCGGCTGCGCTGCGGGATGCCGTGCAGGTGCCGTCCCTGTGACTCATGGATTGAGACAGCGATGCGGTAATCTCCCGTTTCGTTACCGAACGAACCCGCCGGAAGTTGCGTGATGCTCAAGAGGGAGGCGACCATGCCGGGACATGGCAATCATTGGGAGGCGTTGTACGACCTGGATACCTACGTGAACGAAGTGTTGGTCCGTGACGCGCGGGAAGCGCGACTGGTCGACCGTCATCCCTGCGTCGACGTGGCCAACGGCGCCGATCGCACCGAGGAAGTATTCTGCTTGCGCTGGGGCGGCGAACGTCTCGCGCACGACATTCTGGTGGTCAGCGACAGCCGGAAAGGATCGCGTTTCTTCTACAGCTCCTATCCCGTGCTGCTGGACGGCTTGCGCTGCACCGTCACCCTCGATCATTTCGAGCCTTGGGAACACGGCATCGAGGCATGGATGTGCGGATACGTCGGCGCGAAATCCGGGCTGATCTGGTTCTTTGACACCCGGTACTATGCCGGCAGCGCGATCCATCGACCGGGGGATCGCGTCGAAGTTTCGCTGGCCGGGCTGGCCTATTTCCTGCGGCCCATTCGGGTGCGCTCCTTCGAGGTTCAGGATGGGGAGCTATGGGAAATGGCAAGGCAGCAGCGGCTGGAGCAGGGCGAGACCGAGGCGGAGGCTTCACGGCCGGTGGAAATTCATCTGACCGGGGCCGCTATTCTCTTGCCATTCGCAAGAGGGCTGTGCGACGAAGCAGAGTTCCAGGGTGTCATCGATGCCATCGACATGTTCGAGCATGACGGCCAGAAAATCTACCGGCTGGAGATAGTGGTGATGCGTCCCGACGACGAGGATTTCCCTCTGCCGGTGTTCGTTTCGGAGCGCGGCCTGGACGGCTACGTCCCGCGGCTGGGCGACGACGTAGAGGGCGTTCTGTGGCTGCAGGGGCAAATCCTGGGGCCGGCCGCCTGATGAGCGTCCATGGGTAGCGGGATTGTTCGCGGGCCGGGTTGGGCTGATACAGGCGCTCCCGGTCCCTTCATCCCTTCTGAGCGAGGCAGAAGCATCAACGGAGCACTTTGGCGCGTGCGGTAAGTTCACGGCCCGCGCAAACTGTCTCCACTGATCGGCGCCAGGAAATTCGCCGCCGCCAAGGCCGATTCGAGCACCGGGATCATGTCCTGCGCGGCGAGCGACGCCGGTTCTTCGGCCTGCTCCGCCATCACGCGAAATACCTCCAGCGCCCCGGTCAATGCGTCGAACAGGCCGGGGGCGGCGGCGATCAAGCCGGCGCGCGCCAGCATCTTTTCATCTGATGCCGGGTGGATGGTCGCGATCGGATTGCCTTCGACGTCACGCACCACAGGTGCCTGCTCGTCGGCCTCCCACACGACCTTCCAGTTCATTATCTGCGGCTCATCCATCAGTCCTCCCTCCCTTTTATCTCTTGGTTTCCGGTCGAAACATGGCATCTGTTCTTGATTTCATGCCAAGGTGATCTTCCCTCGGGGTCAGCATGGTAGGCATCAAGCCTTTTTTCGAGTTCTTCCTTGTGCCACTTGGGCACGGACACCGCTTCCGGCATGGCGGCAATCGCGTCCCATATGTCTTCGACCAATTGGATACGCTGATCGATGGGCATCCCTGCAATATTGGCCACGGATATTTTCTTCATCGTGACAATCTCCAAGGACGTTCGGTGCTGCATTCGTTGCCGAACATGGTTGGCAAACGAAACTACGCTCTTCTTGCCACATGGGTTCAGATCAGACGCATGAGCCACCTCTGGCCGCCCTTCTTCGGGTATTCCATGCTAACCGAGCAAGGCGTCGATCGCGCTCCAGTTCTTTTTCTTGACCATCACGAAGCGGCACTTGCCATTGCTCATGTTAGCCCATAGTTCTCCCACCATACGATCCATTTTTGTCTTCGGCGTGTCCCATTGGTCGGCGCCCTTGTATTCGACGATCAAGATCGTGCCGTCGGGCAGCTTGCAGATGAAGTCGGGATAGAACCGGCCGTCCGCCTTTTGCAGCGAGAAGGACGCGCCTTCGCGGCGCACCAAGTTGCGCACCCAGAACTCAATGCGGCCCTTATCCGCCTGCTGATCCAGCCACACGGCACACTCAAACTCTTCCTTGGAATCGAAGTCGCCAATGCGGCTGTAATAGTGGTGGCGGAAATCGTAAACGCCGTATTCTCCCGTATAGTCCCGGTTAGGCGCGTAGGCGTAGGGATTGAAGGTGAAGACGTAGTCGTCGCTCACCGATACGCGCTCCGCGGCGCCTGGCTCGAACAGCCAGTCCTGATAGGCCGCGGCCGCCGCCGCTTTGCGCAGTGTGGCGATGCGTGCCTCCAGCAGATTGCGGATCTCGAATTTGCGCTGATTGGCCTTGGCGAGATCCATGCCTTCGCGTGCGAGAAGATGGCTGAGCCACGCCGCGACGAACGCGCGCTTGCTCTCGTGGGTGACGGTGGCGTCGGGCAGGTTGCGGCACAACCACGCCGCCAGCTTCACTTCGTCCCAGTGCTCCGGCGTGTAGACCAGGCCGAGGTCGCGCTGCAGATCGGCGATGAAGTTGGTCTTCATCCTGCCTGATTTCTCGTCGATATCGAGATCACCGCCGGCCGATACGCGCCCAATCAGGTCCAGCCGCGCTAATTCCTCCGGCGTGGGATGGGCATCGTAGACGGAGAGGTCCCAGGGGTAGTCGAGCTGTTCGGGGTCCTCAAACAACTCCAGTTCGCCCTGAATGCGCAACGCCAGTTGCGGCACCTCGAAGGGAATCCCCTGTTCCGCCGGCGTCCGGAAAAACTCCACGGCGGTGGTGCGGCTCTCCTCGGCGGCGGTCTCGATGGCGGCAACGGCGGCAGGCGCCTTCACCGCGGCTTTGACCTCTTCCGTTTCCTCGGGGGTCAGCGGTTCCTTGATGGTCAGGGTTCCGCTCTTTTGGTCCCACTCCAGCTTTTCCCGGACCGGCCTCGGCACGCTCTTCAGCTCCGGCGCTTCGGGCAAGGTCACTACGACGGGACGGACAACGGCCCGATGAATGGCATTGCGATAATCGAGGACACCCTGCTCGGGCTTTGCGGCGGCCACGAACTCCGCCGCCTCCTTGCGTTCAAATCCGGCGCCCTGCACCAGCCGATCCCGCAGCCCCTCGGCCGTGGCGTTGAAGTCGCGGGATACGACAAAGGCGTAGGAGCGGTTCAGCGGCTCGTTGGCGCGGTGCCGAGCACCCGGCTGACGCAGGACGCGGCCCAGCAACTGTTCGACCGCCGTGGAGGAATGCACCTCGGCCATGCTTACCAGCACATAGGCGAACGGGCAATCCCAGCCCTCCGCCAGCGCCTGCTGGGTGATGACGTACTTAACGGGGCACTTGTCGGACAGGATGCCGCCTGCGTATTCCGCCTCCAGCTTTTCCAGCCCCTTCTCCTCACCCGTGGCGATGACGATCTCTTCCTCCGGTACGCGGTGATTGACGATCAGCTCGTCGCGCACGCGGTATACATCCAACGTCTCCCTGTGCCTGCTGCGCGGCTGCGCCTGGATCAGCACGATGGGGCGCAGATAGTCGGCGCCCTCGCGTCGTTCGGCGTCGGCGAGAACTTGCAGCTCCTCACGGCGGGCGATGGCGTCGGCGAGGCAGCGCTGCCAATCGGGCTCGGTCTGCAGCCGGATGGGCAGCTTGATCATGTGCTCGCCCTTCAGCTCCGCCGCGTAGACGCTGTGCAGTACGTTGCTGGGGTTCTTCACCGTGTCCGGCGTAGCGGTCAGCTCCATGATGCCGCTGGGATTGAAACGCGCGAGGGTTTCGAACGAGAGGTCGGTGCGGCTGTTGTGGGCCTCGTCCACGATCACGAACGGCCGGCGCAGGCGCAGCACGTTGGCGAGC
>Ga0265294_10009603_pt1 | contig 11126 bp, 9 predicted proteins | sample MunlanPumphouse3_FD_192504 | JGI IMG/M metagenome (GOLD analysis project Ga0265294, IMG submission 192504) | Groundwater microbial communities from a municipal landfill in Southern Ontario, Canada - Pumphouse #3 | ecosystem: Environmental > Aquatic > Deep subsurface > Groundwater | place...
GCAGTTACAGAAGAAGACCTCCAAAGAACAGAATACTACTTTACAAATAAAAAAAGAGACTCTGCAAAAACAGAAGCAATTTCTTTTGATGGTTGGCTGAACACATCATGAATTTTTTATAAATATTTTTGAAATTTTTATTAATTAAATTTTCCTCGTGTGGCGTCTGCTTGTTGTTTTTTCACTTTAATTTCTGTCAGGATGCCCAGCATTATAAGCATTGTGCCGGCGGCGGCCGAGGGGGAGAATTTTTCGTTTAACAAAAGCCAGGCAAGAAACATTGCCAGGGGGGGCTTGAAGAAGAACAGATAACTTGTTTGACCTGCCGAGAGGTATTCCATGGCTTTCATGTAGGTAAAAAAGCCCAGGCCGGTGCCTAAAATGCCGACTCCCAAAAGATTGGGCCAAGTGTGTTCGGGCGGCCAAAAGCCCAGATCTAAGAGATATAAAACGGGTAAGTATGCTATAACAGCTGCGACAGTGCTGACGACAAAAACAACAAGGCCGCCATATTTTTCAACCATCGGTTTTGCCATAACAGTGTAAAGCCCAAACCCGAACATGGCGATAAGACCTGCGGTTATGCCTAAAGGAGTATCGACTGCGGAATCCGCTTTTATCGTTAGTAAGATGATCCCGACTAAGCCGTATGTAAGAGCGGTTACGCGTTCTTTGCTCATAGCTTCTTTTAAGATCAGCCACGAAAAAAAGTTGGTCGCTAACGGATTCGCAGAAAACAAAACAGCTGCGGTCGAGGCGCGAGAATATTTCATGCATAGGGCATAAAATCCCATAGATATAAAAATATTCAGAATCCCTATAAGGGAAAGTCGCAAAACATCGCCCCTAGTTAAGCTTCGCAGCTCGCTGCCTTTAAAAATAAATAAAGCCGGCAGCAAAATTACTGCACCGATTGCGAATCTCCAAAAATTGAGCAACAAGGGCGCTATGTCAGATGCAACGGGTTTTACAATAATTTCTATGAACGAAAAAGCAATAACCGTAAACACCAAAAGAAAAATCGCGATAAATTTTTCGCGTGAAGTCAGGGTTCGGTTAGCCATTTGGCCCCCTTTAAACAATCATTCCTGTTACATCTTTCTTTAAATATAACACAAAAAAGCATTTCGTTGCGCTTGATTTTGTTGTTGCCGTTTATATAAATAGAGTGTAAGATAATTCATGTATATCAATAATCGGAGGAACAGCTATGGGTTGGGTGATGTTCATAATAATAGCAGCAATAGTAGGTGTGTTTTTGTACCTAATTAAGATATTTCCCTTTATGCTTTATTTACAATGCAAAATGAGCGATGTACCCATAAGCATTTTTCAGCTTGTGGCTATGCAGCTAAGGCAGGTTCCCACCCGCTTTATCATCGAAAAATATATTGAAGCCAACAAAGCAAACTTACCCATTCCCCTCGATAAACTTGAAGTTCATATTTTGTCAGGCGGCAATATAGACAGCGTCATAAGGGCACTTATAAGCGCAAGCCGCTCAAGAATCGCTCTCGACTTTCAAAAGGCCACTGCTATCGACTTAGCGGGCCGCGATGTGAACGAAGCAGTCAGAATGAGCGTTCAACCCAAGGTTTTGCACATACAAGACATACACGGCATATCAAAAGACGGAATCGAACTGATAGTTAAAGCCAATATTACGGTAAGAGCCAATCTTAACACCATGGTCGGCGGAGCCGGAGAAGACACAATTGTAGCACGCATTTGCGAGGGAATTGTGTCGGCGATAGGTTCAGCGGAAAAGCACTCAACAATATTGAACAAGCCCGAACTGCTGACGCAGCATGTTATTGAATCGGGTCTCGATGCAGGAACCGCCTTTGAAATAGTATCTCTCGATATTTCCGATATTGATGTGGGCCGCAACATCGGTGCACACTTAAAACAAGCGCAGGCTATAGCCGACCAAAAAGTGGCCCAGGCCAGAGCCGAAGGCAGATTTGCCATGGCAAAAGCCCAGACACAAGAAAACAAGGCTGCCGAACAAGAGGCCAAAGCCAATTTGGTCGCAGCTGAAATTAAAGTGCCCCTTGCAATAGCAGATTCATTTAGAAAAGGGAAAATCATAGTCAAACGCAAGCCCAAAAAGCTACCTGCAATACAGAACGCTTAATCGGTGAGCGAACTATGTCAGAGGTCACGAGAAGCCAACTGATCGAAATGAATAAGCTTCATCGAAAAGAGCTCAGACAGATCGAAAAAATGTCTGAGAGGCAGTTTCAGGCCTTTAAAAAGAATTTTTCTTTCGGAATGCTTGAAAACATAACTAAGGCCGAAGCACATTCGCTCTTAATGTCTATGCTGACCGTAAATCTTAAATTGCAAAGCGAAAAAGAAGAAGTGCCAGGAGAAAACCAATGAGCAAGCATTTTTTGACAAGCTCGAAAACACCCGGAATAATTAAAGAAAAGAATTTTGCACACCCCCAGGAACGAATGCTGTTCGATGAAAAAACCGACGGCTATGTTTTGCCCGGCATCATCGACGTGCATTTTCACGGAGCAAAAGGCTGGGATTTCGCTTTCGGCGAAGAAGAAAGAATAGAAGAAATGCTTGACGCCGTATTGGCAAGCGGCGTTACCGGGCTTATGGCAACGGTTATGACCTGTCCCGAACCTCACCTTGAAAAAGTTTTATCGACAATTGCTCATATTGCAAAAAATCGCAAAGTTTTGCCGATTATTCATGGCATACACCTTGAAGGGCCGTTTATATCATATGAAAAACGAGGCGCGCACCCTGCCGAAGACTTGATGCACCCCTCTGTAGACCTTTTGAAAAAATGGCAAAACATTGCAAAAGGCATGATAAAAGTTATCACTGTTGCCCCTGAATTACCTGGGTCAGGCGACTTTATAAAAGAAGCGCTAAAAATGGGAATCAAAGTGTCGTTAGGGCACTCAAATGCCGACTGGAAAACCGCGGCTCATGCTATTGAGCTTGGCGCGACCTGTATTACACACCTGTTTAACGCCATGCCTCATATACATCACAGGAACCCGAATATTTTGAGCTACGCGCTCACAAACAAAACTCTGTATTACGAGCTTATAGGCGATTGCGAGCATATTGCCCCCGAAATAGTTCAAATGGTAACCCAGTCGCATGACGCAAACAAACTGCTCATCATTTCTGATTCAATGGCCTTAACCGGGCTTCCTGACGGCTGGTATGAGTTCTACAATCAAACCCTTGCAAAAACCAAGACCAGATCGCGCCTGCCCGACGGAAACTTCTTTGGCGGCGCCCTCACGCTGCCTCATTGCATGAACAGACTGGCAAAAGAAGCGGGCATTTCCTGGGGAACCATCGGCCAGAGCGTTTGGCGCAATCCCTGCGATTTCTTGGGCATCACAGCTCCAGACGCAAAAATATATTTCGACACAGACATGAACTGGATAGCAACACAACACGAAGGTGTTTGGTATAGACCGGTTCAGCAGGACTGACATACAAAACAGTGAATATTTCTCAAAAATCTAAAAATAAGTATTCAGACTCCTCAACTCTGATAGAGTTGTTGATTTGCTTGGCTATTTTATCGAGCACCTTATACCCACTGGTCTACATGCTTCAATTGAGCAGACCGAAGCACCCTTCCTCGCAAAACGAATATTTAGCGACACTGTTAGCGCACCACGCAACCGAAGCATTAGTGGCAAAGCGGGCCTTGTCGCCTGAATTTTTACCCGAAATTGTTTCGAACTCACCGGTTGTGGTTCACAAAAATTCTGCAAACCGCCCTCACACGCTGTTTGACTCACTGATGCCCGACGGGGCTCAAATGAATGAAACAAACGACCCCGAAGTATTTTGGGCGTTTAAGCCTTTTAACTTTTCGATAGACACCTACATTGCCGACAACAATTTTTATAAGGTAATTTGTCAGGTGAATTACACATCAAATAATTTAAAGAGCCGCATTTACTTTGACAAACTCATTTCGCTCAACCAAAGCACTTCACCGGCGAACGGAGGCGATTCTGATGACTAAGAAAGGCGCTATAAAACTCGAATCACTCTTACCCATCACCGCCGCACTTATTATTGCGGTAGCGCTGTTTGGGTGTTTTAGGTTTTATACACTTAAACTTAACCCGGTAAGCGATGTTCTCGATATAAACTCAAAATACACCGACATATTGCTTGAAATGCGCACAGACACGCTGTTAACAGCAAAAGCCATTGTAGGCGAAAACAATGTAACACTTATAAACGCAAACAAAGAAAACATCGCATCATACGCAATAACAGACGGCAAACTGATCAAAACAGATTACTCAAAAAAATCTGAAAGAATACTGATTGATAAACTAAAAACCGGCGCTTTCTGGACAAACGCAAATTTGCCAAACTTGCTAACAGTGCGACTATTACCGGCAGACCCGGCAGAAATACCTTTTTTTACTTCTTTCGCTTTAAGGGGTTACAAACATGAATAATTCCTTAAAACGCATTGCACTGTCTGCCGCGCTCGCCATAATTATTTTCGCCGCAGCATATGTGATGAACGGCATGAAAGTTCACTCCGCAACCCCCGCTCACCGCATACTAACATTGGACTACAAAGCAGAATCGGCTGTAACTCAGCAAATGAAAGATTTAAGATATTATCCCGAAAAAATACCGGTTCCGACCGAACTCGAAACTCTGCCAAACTACACAATTTCATTACAGCCGGCAAAACGCGAACACAAATGGTTTTATCGCATCATACTGTCATCGCCGGGGAAACAGCGCCTAGTTCAGCTCACCACCGACCCTGTATCACCCGATGTCTTCGATTTTCACTAATAAAAGCCGTTTTTTGCTCCAAACCACTTTAAAATGCCGGTGACAAACGGTTTTATTATTGATACGCGATTTCCATAAATCGTCGATGCGGTCTATAAGCGCTCTGCTCAAACTGTTTGTGAGCCCGTTTTTGTCGAGCCACAACCTTATAATCTCACGTCGCAGAGGCGCTGCCGGGCACTTTTCAACACGCAAAAAAGCCTCTTCGCAGTATTTCTTAAGATATTTACCGGCATTTCGCGTTAAATAGCGCTGCAAATCATAAGCGTCAGCACCCAAAGACGCAATATGCGCGGCCGAGCCGGGCTGAATTTGTTCCATCGCCGGTATCAGCGTGTGCCGCAACTTGTTGCGCAAATAAAGATCAGTAGAATTAGTCTCGTCTTCACGCCAACTAATTTCGCGCTGATTAAGCAGTTTTTCGAGCTGCGCGCGACTGAGCCTCAAAACCGGCCGCCAAAGCCGTAGCGTATTTCCGCCAAAGCTTAATTTTGTCTCCGCTCTGATTCCGTGCAAGCCCTGCCACGAACAGCCTCGCATCAGCCGCATCAGCACCGTCTCAACCTGGTCGTCGGCATTATGACCGGTCGCGATCACGTCTGCGCCCGATAACTTCATCATATCGGCAAAAGCGGAATAGCGAAAATGCCTTGCCCACCCTTCTTTGCCAAGATTTGTGTTTTGTAGACGGTCTGCTTTTGTCGCTGTTTTTGAATAAAATTCAATATTTAAGGAATGGGCCAATCGGCGCACCCAATCTGCATCGCCGCTGCTCGTTGTGCGCATATTGTGGTCAACATGAAAAATACAGAAGTCCACACGCTTAATTTTGCACCATTCTCTGAGTAAAAGAAGCATAGCGACAGAATCGCAACCGCCGGAAACCGCAACAGCCACTTTTTTACAAGCGGAAACAGGGGTTAGCTTTGCCAATAAACGTTGTGTAAAAGGCTTTTGTTTCATAATTTAACGATAAAAAGTCATAATTTTATAGCGATTATACTCAAAAAGCATTTTATTAACAAGCTTTGCCCTTGTAAATCTTGCCAAAACCTCTTGAACGCTTTCGGAGGCTTTTAAAACCTCTTGCCATTCCATTTTAATCGAGTTAACAAAATCAGCTCTGCGCGCCTCAAACACAGGGTAATTTTTAGCCAACAACCCCGAAACTTGAATATAAGCGTTTAAATTAAGGCCCAGCCATTCGGTAGCCGATGCCACAGATTCGCCGACCTCTTTTTGAATTTCCGATTTCCAGAGATGCATCGCTTCGTGCGCACCGGTCATATTTTTTTCGAGGGCCAGCATATCAAAAACGATGCAAGCTTCATCGGCTTCGTTCGGGTTTGTGCGCTCAAAGACCAAATCCGCAATCTTTTGCCCCGCGAATGTCATTGTTTCTTTCCATATTTCGGGCAGCACAGCGGTAAAGCTTGCCGGAGGCTCTTCTCCGTGACTAAGATAGAATGAAACCCATTCGTTTGAAATGTCTGCCTGCATTTTAACCGAATTAGGCATATTCATTTTAAGAGCAGCTTGCAGATTCTTAATCATTATTCCGATATTTTGACAGCGCACCCCGAATTCTTCGTAAACAAAATCTCCGGCATCACAAGCTTTTAAAGGCAGTTTAGAGCCTAAAGCAAAAAACACAAATAAAAAGAGCCAAAGCACAACATATTTATAGTCCGCTTTGGCTCTTAAGGTCATTTTTAGGTCAGTTCTTATTTTCGATTGTTTCGAGAATACGCGCATCAAACGAGCTGTCAACGACTCTTATTGGCACTGACAATGAACGTTTATTCCCTGAAGCATCTGTGGCGGTAAGATAAACCACGATTTGCGGGTCGGTCACAGATTGAGGAGTCTTAACTTTCATGGGCACGTCAACGTAGAATATGCCTCTTTCTTTTTCGAGATAATTGTCTCGCAAGGTCGTGTGAAGGGCACTTTCTGATGATGCGGCGTCGGCAGCCAGGTTAAGCGATGTTTCGGGCAACAAGATTGTTGTTCCGCCATCAGCACGCCTTTCGACAACAGAGATTTTAATTTCTTTGAAATCTTTGTAGTCAACGTTATCGGTTGCTCCGGCCGAGATCATAATTCTCGACGATCGCCTTACTACAGGCAAAAAGTCGTGTAATTTAGCATAAGAAGCGTCGAATGTGGAAGTAAGATTTACGTGTTCATTAACCGCCAAATCTATGCCTTTTGGCGAATAATTGCTACTGGGAGCCACTTCAATCTTATCACCGGCGCTTTCGTTAGTGCTTAAGCGATACGAATGTGCACTCAGCTCAGGCTTGGCAAGTTCATCGAGAGCTGACGGGTTTGCTACAAGGTCTTTGTCGGCTTCGATGAGCTTAAGAACCCATCTTTTGTCGTCGGATTGCGCTACCACGTTTAGAAGCAATGAGGGCGGGTCGTTGTCGTAGCGAACCAAACCGCAAGTATAAGATTTTAGGTTATGTTCGGCATTTTTGCCGTAGACATGAACCGGCTCGGTGCCGTCACCGTCGTAACCGTCACGCAACTCGGCTGTAAGACTGAAGCTTAGCGAGCCTATCCAGTTTTCGTAAGTTTTGCTCGGAGAGAAATATTCGCTGTTGCCGAGAGCGCCGCCATAAGCGTCGATTTCAAACGAATAACTCGCTGACATTGTCAAGGTTGAATTATAATAAGTCGGCGATGTGGGCAGAGGACCGTAATCGCTCGTCTGTTCACCCGGCGCTTTTGCAGGCGACAGAATCACAGTAGACGATCTGTTTTGTTTAGGCAGTTCAAATTCAAGTGCAGCCGCGCTGAACAAGGCATTTGGGTTATTGTCTTGCAACGAAACGCCAATTTTACAGGGCGTAATCGGGTCTGAGGTTGTATGAGTCGCAACCTGGACATTGCTGCTCGTAACGCCGTCAAACTCAAGGCCTTCATAAGAAGGTTTCATTATTGTAAAGTCACGCGCGCAGATTTCCCAGGTGTCTATGCTGTCTGCAAAGGTTTCTGCTGTGGGAGTTTCTTTGCCAACATCAGCGGTGCCCACCCAAACTTCGTTGGTAATCTTCGCCTTTCGAGGTGAATCGGGAACAATGCTCTTGTATTGTGTTTTTGTTACACCGGGGGCAGGAACAACGTCTTCCCATTTAACGCGCGGGTAAGTCAACTCAAGTCTTACTAAGTAAGTCTCGGGGTCGATCGGGGTCAATACATTAGTGAGCGACGCTAAGGGGATATTGTAGCTGATTTTATATATTCGTGAATTCGGGTCAGCCGGGTCTTCAATCAAGGCACCCTCAAGATTGCCCTCGCCAAGCACCAAAGGCACATCTGCCACAGTCGCGGCATCGGTCGGGTTCTTTCGGTAAGGCGGGTAAATCAACAAACGCCATTCAAAGTGCTTGAGATCTTTATTGCTCGGCCTTTCGTCGATTCTTGTGCCGTATTGGTATCTTAAGCTGTCGCCGTCTTCGTATTTTTTGCGGCCGGGATTGAATACTGTATTAAGAACTCCGCCGGTGGTCGAATCGTAGTTATAAACGTGCACTGATTCGCCGTAATCCCATACGCCGACACCATTTTGTGTTTCGTAAGCAGCACCGGTATAAATATTCGCGTCTTTTATGAATTGCGCGTCAAAAGAGAACGAAAGTTTTTCGGGAGCTGATTTTTCAGGGAAAGCGTATCCCGAAGCTTGATTACCACGTGCGATATTAGCGGCCCCGCCTGCCTGGGTAGTATATTTACCGCTGAATGCATTGTGATTGTTAAGCTTGATATTGGTTATGTAATTATCGGTTACAGTAGCTCCTTCGGCCTGAACGTGATAAATGATCTTTTGAGTCGTAACGTTTTTGGAACCTGTAAAAGCAGCCAAATCGCTCGGGCGCAGGTTACTGCCGGTCATCGCGTCGTAATTGAAATAGTGATAGGTTATAACCGCGTACACTGCATAGTTACCGGGCTGATCGAATGTATACTCATATTGTCTGTCGCCGGTTTTCAATTCGGCGCCGGCAAAAGATTTGATGATTTTGGTTGAATCGTAAGCGGCAGATGGTTCGAGCATATCAACGTGCCATTTTACTGTAAATGGCTTAGTTGCGGAGTCAAACATACTTGAAGGGAAACCGCCGAAAATACCGTCGCCGTCTTCGTCTATGTTTTCATATGGCGGTATCAGATTAACACGAACACTGCCAAGACCGGGGATTGTTCCGATACCGATAAGGTCTTGTATTGTTCCGTCTGCACCGTATGGGCAGAACCCTTCAACTTTGAATTTAACTTTAGTGCCTTCGTCAATAGGAGTTGCGGAAGTTATTCTGTCTGATCGGCAAATAGAATATGTCGGAGCAGTATTATAGTTAACAGGTACTTCAGCCTTATTAACTACAGCAAATTCTGCATCGATATTAGCCTTTCGGTCTACAATACTTGACTCGTCATGGTGCCATGCGTTCAACCAAGTGTATGCTCCCGCACCGTCATATTCAATGACTCTGGTTATAGCGTCAAAGCCCGCATCAACGTAGCCTCTTTCTTCTACTGAAGCTAAACTGAAGCCGCCCCCCGCATTTGGAGTGTATTTTCTGGCGACCTTTCTGACTCTTTGTTTCATGAATACAGAAATGTAGTCTCCTTTTTTAGAGGGGCCGCTGATTTCGTAATCGCCGTCCATGCCGTTATTACTCTTAGTGCCGTCGTCGGGGCGCATCCATTTGCCGACTTTAAGAAAATCTTTATGAGACTTAATAGCACTTGAAGCGCTAGTCGGGTCTTCGGCAGCTAACTCGGGGCCTTGAGGCAGACCGACAGCAGAAGGCCACGCAGGCACGTTCGGACAGTCAAGTTCGGTATAAAGAATATACAGATGACCGTGTCCGTCAACGGCAATAGCGTCGATGTCGCCGGGGAACACACCTACGTCTTCGGGTGTCGGGTAACTTGATTCAAGATAATTCAAGCGGTATATATGCCCCGCTTCAAAAGTTTTGCTTTTGGTTTTAACTTCTTTTGCGTAGTATTCGTAAGCAACGCCGCCGTTTCCCCACCAACTGTCTTGTATACAGAACTTATCGGCCACAGAACCGTAAAGATAGTCGGGAGCCTTGGTGATAGAAGTCTGTGTGTCTGAGAAGTTCGAAGAAACGCCGATTAAGGTGAGACTTTCGAGCCCGACACCTAAGTAATCGGTTATATAAGAAGCATTTCTGATGTTGGTTGAATCAAGTGTAAGATTGTAATCGGAGCCTTTGTGAACCACACGCAAAGCTGCGTCGTTAGAAGAAAATGGCGGAGACTTTACTCCGAAGGGGTTATAGCCGTAGCGATTGCCCGTAGTTGAGGTAAAGACCGAAACGGTAGATTCGATTTTACCGATTGCTTCGGGGTTGAGGGTTCCTCCGGGGATACAGCCGTCAGCACAAGATTTGCCGTATTGTTCGGTAATTTTAAGGTCGGTAGCCGTCAGCACGTTACCCGCTTTTTTAGTGGGATGAGTGTAAGGAGGGTTACCCGAAACCGCTGTTTTATCGGGATAAGAATACAGATCAAGTGCGCGTTCTCGGCTTTCGTAAACGCGTTTTACAACACACGAAATATATATGGCGCTTGAATAGGGGCTGTAATCTGTTCCGTTTTCAAGCCTAAAGTCGTTTTGGTCCATCTCAGGAAGCCCGTCTTCGCCGTTCATCAGTTTACCGACGTGCTCGGCGATGGCTTTAGGCGAGCCAAAAGCATACCAAGAGATTCCGCCCCACTTGTTCGGCAAAACAACTTTATATGGGTCTGTTGAGTGATGAACGCCGGCAGAACCTGCGCCCGGGCCGTTCCAGAGAGGGGTATCTTTATGGGAATCTGGGGAATGCGGGTCGAATTTGTATTGATAACTATTACCGGCTGCGTCTTTATAATCGTCTTTAAAGTATCTGGCATGGTTACAGTTTACGTAGTCCCAGTATGTATTGTCGTAGTTTGTGGTTTCGGCATCAAAGGTTGCGTTATCCAATTCACTTTGTATCGGCCAGTCTTTGCTGATTTGGTCTTTGTTATAGGGCTGCCCGATAAGTTTGACAAAGGCGGGCGAATCGTCTTCGAATCTGCTTGAAGGCACCCAGCCAACCTGATTTACCGGCGCGTATTCACCGGTAACATTTGGACCGACAAAAAGAAAAACGTCGTCAGTCTGATTAACGGCCAACCCGTTAACAACGTTCGCTCCGTCGAAGTTCAAATCGAACAGACGAATTCCGCCGTCTTTTTTGGCAAAACCCGGCGAATAGCTGTTAAGGCGATAAACGCCATGCAAATCG
>Ga0265294_10009607_pt1 | contig 11125 bp, 10 predicted proteins | sample MunlanPumphouse3_FD_192504 | JGI IMG/M metagenome (GOLD analysis project Ga0265294, IMG submission 192504) | Groundwater microbial communities from a municipal landfill in Southern Ontario, Canada - Pumphouse #3 | ecosystem: Environmental > Aquatic > Deep subsurface > Groundwater | place...
AACCTCTCTTTATTGAGCATTTTTACCTTATTTGTCAGAGTTGAAATTTACCCGGTGAAAATTGCTGCTTAAAGTTGAAATTCTTAGAATTAAAAAGAGGGTGGCCAAAAATTACTTTTTGGACACTCTCAACCGGATTTGGAGCGGAAACAAGGAAACAAAAAAGTTTAATATGTTGTGTTCTGAGGATTAAAGTTTGTCCACTTTGCCAGCCAGTTATCGGTAGATAAATCGCTTCTGAAAGCTCCTATAAAATTCACCTTGTCAAAAAAACTGCCGGAAACATTTGCGTCTGTAAACAGGTTCGTTTTGCCGGTAAGAGGGCTTCCGGCAGAAGGACCCCAGTTAGACCCTGCAGAGAGGCTGTTTGGCTGCTTTAAAGAGAGGTTTGTTATATTTGAATAGAGAGTGTTGGAATTGCCTGCTTTCTTGAAAAATGACGACGAAAACGATTCAGCAGCAGTTTTGTCAAATGTTGATGCATTTACCGACAATGAGTCTTTAAATGAACCGTCCTTATCTGATCCAAGTATACCCATTTGGGCAAAAACCACATTTTTGAGGTTTAAAATTCCGCCTGTCGCAGCGCTTTGGGTCTGCGAACCCTTGTCATTGCAAATTGCAATACCTACAGGATATCCAAATGCAAGCGAGTTATAGCAGTTGAGGTTTGATCCTCTTCTAATCTGCATTGCCGCCTGATGCTGGCCAAGTTTTGAACCATTATTAGGGTTATTGTTTCCCCCTGTTATATATGAGGTTGTATTTTCAAATTGCGGATCCTGCCCAATGGGTCCCACAAATGTCATATTGGAAAATACCGGTTTTGTAATGGGAAGCTGATTTGGAGCATCACTGTTATTGTCGGACTCAAATCCGTTGGAAATAGATTTATCTGCAATTTTGGGATCTTTTACGGCAAGACCAAATTGAATATTTCCACGGAAACCTGCATCGGTGTCAAAGTCATCGTCCCAGCCATAGTATGAGACAATATATTTTGCACTGGCAGTGCCGCCGAACCACTCAAATGAATCGTCGTTTGAGTATGACACCTGAATATGGTCCAGCTTGGTAGCTGACCCTACTGATCCCATTGTGAGACCATTTATTTCCTGGTCTGTTTTAAACGGATACCCGGCAAATTCTATCCGTACATAAGACAAAACCCCCGAATTGTCTGCATCATCATTTCCACCGTGTTTTGAACGGGGGCCGCCTTCAATAATCATTTCGGTTTTGTTATTTGAAGCCTTGCCACAGATAACTATCCCTCCCCAGTCGCCGGGTTTCCTTGAACCGGCTGGTTGATTTGAAGTAAAAACGACAGGAAGGTCTTCTGTTCCCTGTGCAATAATTTTTCCACCCCTTTCAACAATAATTGCGGCCTTGGTGTCTTTATCGCCTCTGATTACAGTGCCAGCCTCTATTGTAAGAGTTGCTCCATCGGTTATATACACCCATCCTTTTAGCACATATACTCCCTTTTTAATTGTGTGGTTCTCTTTAACTTCAAACTCCTGAATGCCGCTGCCAATTTCATTCGTATTAAAAATAAGCTGCTCGGTTACTACCGGTGGAACCGGAGGGACTGGATTCTTTTCGCACGACGCTAAGGTCATTAAAACAACAGCAGTCATAATTGCGTAAACTACTCTTTTCATTTTTTCTTATTATTAGATTGTATTAATAAATTTCTGATTATTAAAATTTGAACTGAAGTCCCAGATAAAAATTTGCTCCCGGTTTAAAGCTTTTTGCAACTTGCTTTCTTTCGTGCATTACACCCTGGTTGTCTAAATATTTAGGATACTGTTCAAATATCACTTCCTGATTAAGGATATCTTTAAAGCTTGCTTTTACCTCAAGAGTCTTTCCTATTTTTTTGCTAATAACGATATCAACCATGTCTCTGGGAATTTCGTATGTGTCCGGGACATCATTGTTTATACTGGCTCCCGAACCGGTATCAACCCGGCCTATTCCCACTACCCTTTTTCCAATCCTGTTGTAAAGTATTCCTGCACTTAAGCCCAGCTTCTGATTATCATAGTACAGCGAACTGTTTACAATGTATGGCGACTGGCCTTGCATTGGCCTGTCTTTTTCGAGTGAATTCTGCTGGTCAAAATTTACATTACTTGAAATATACGCAGCATTCAATCCAAGTGTGAAGCCCTTAATTCCTATAAAGTCAAGCTTTTTTCTTACATCTATCTCAACACCGTAGTTGTTGGCCGAAAGGGCATTTTCAAATGTATAAGTATAGGATCCGCCTGCATCAAGGTATGTCCATTCTATAGGATTAATAAAGTATTTGTAGAACAGGGCGAATGTTACATACTCTTCGTTTGAAGGATAGTACTCGTAACGGAGGTCTATATTGTGAATTTTTGCCTGTTTGAGATCCGGGTTACCCTTAACATCCGAAAAGAGATTAAAGTCATAGAAAACCGATGACGACACTTCCCGGAATTCCTGTCTGTTTACAGATGACCCGTATGCAAGTCTTACCAGATTCTTTTTGTTTATGTTGTAACTGGCGTTCAGAGAAGGGAAAAGGTCCAACTTGTCGTAATCCCTGTTTTTTGTAGAAAATTCATAAATTTTCTCATAGCTTGTGAGTCTCATTCTTGCAGCCTCAGCCCTGAGCCCTGCAAGGATATTAAACCGGCCTACGGGCAATTTGTATGAAACATAGGCAGAACCCTGCATATTTGTGCCCTTGTAGCTATTTCTGTTGTCGGTATCTTCATAAATATAAAGCTTGTCCGAACTGAAATTGTCATCTGTGAGAACTTCACTAATTACATCTTTGTAGACAAAATCTTCGGGAAGTCCGTACCGATTAAAGCGGTAAAAAAACTGGCGGTTGTTGTACTCCCTTGTCCTGTACTCGCCATATAGCCCGGCCTTGAATTCACTGTTAATATCGTTAAAAACATTAACAGGCAGTGTATAATTTACTGCTCCCGAAATTATATCTTCGTCCAGTTTCACAAAATCTCTGGTAATCTCATTTTGGTCTATTGCCATCTGTCCAAAATAGTTATCTCCTACAACCAGATTTTCTTCCCTGTTTATAATCCTCCTGTCGGGCTGATTCAATCCTGCGTATGAGTATCCCACGTTCCAGTCGATATCTGATCCTGAAATTTTATGTGTGCCGGCAAATTGTCCCGAATAGGTTGTTCTGCTGGAATATATATATTCCTCTTTTTCCTGAATATACTTTGAGCTTACATTTTGCCAGCCTTCGCGTGTTGTGTATCTGTTTTTACCTGTCTGGTTGAAAATGTTCCTGAACTCAATCTTGTTGTTTCCCTTAATCCATGTAAGGTTAAACATGGCTCCGAGCTTGTCGTCTATACTGTACTGGTTATCGTTGTATTTGTATATATATTCCGATTCGTCCGACACTGTGTTGTAGACTCCAAATCTTGCATTAAGCATATTGGAATATGTCTGGAAGCCGTGTGAATAATTGATGGCTCCAACCATTCCTAATTTCGAATCATTCTTAAGATTATATACTTTGTTTATCATGAAATTAATTCTTTGATCGGGCATCGGGCGAACCTTGTTTACACTCCAGTCGTTTCGGAATCCGTTTTTAGTAATATCTGTAACCTGTGCCTGATTATTATTATCCATCCTCAATGGAACAGAAGCGCGCAGCGACCTCACTCCATTGTCGAAACCCAGAAAATCGGTGGGAGAAGCAGTGTTATAAAAATGGTCATTAAAATGTGTTTCGCTGTTTGCATTCATTCCATAAGAGATGAAAAGTTCATTCTTGTCGGGCATGCTCTTGGTTGCAATTTTTACAAATCCGCCTGTAAAATCGGCAGGTATCTCAGCAGACGGAGACTTAACAATCATAATACTTTCAAGCTGAGAACTTGGAAGCATATCAAAGGAGAAAGACCTTGTATCTGCTTCCGTGCTGGGTACTGCAGTATTATTTATCCACACATTATTATATCTCCCGGCCAAACCTCTTACAATTATATATCTGTCATTAATTACCGAAACCCCGGGAATCCGTTTTACAACCTCAGCAGCACTTCTGTCCTGCGATCTTGAAATCTGGCGACCGGAAACGCCGCTCATTACAACGCTTGCCGTTCTGGTTGCCTGAACCATTGCAATTTCGGAGTTCATCCTCTTTACAGAAGAGACAACTATTTCATTCAATTGAGTAGCAGACTCCTCCAGTACTATGTCAAATTCGTTTTTCCCGGGTTTAATTTCCATATCGGGCAGCGAAATTGTTTTGTAGGATATGCAGGCTATCTCCATTGGATGAGTTCCTGCCGGAATATTTTCAATCGTATAATTTCCGTCAAGATTTGTTGACGCCCCTTTTTTCAGGGTCTTAAAGTAGATTGTTGCACCAATAACAGGTTCTCCTGTTGTTTTGTCTATTACGACTCCTTTAAGCGCATTTTGTGCAGTTGAAATTTGTGCAGTTCCAAAGAAAAGAACCGTAACAAATAATAGTCTCAGAATTTTTTTCACTTTTATACTTTTTTGTTTCCGATGGCAAAAGTATTCTTCAACTGTTACGGGGTTAAGACAAAATAATTAAGAATTTATTACGATAGGGAACCTAAAATATGTTATTTTGCAATCATAAATTACTTTTGCACCATGGAAAAAAAGAGAATCCTTGTTGTAGACGATGAAGAGGATCTTTGTGAGATTCTCCGTTTTAACCTCAATAGTGCAGGTTATTTAACAGATGTCGCTTTCTCGGCCGAAGAGGCTTTTGCAAAACTTAAGAATAATTACGATTTGCTCCTTTTGGATGTCATGCTAGGGGGAATTACCGGGTTCAAGCTTGCCGAGCTCATTCGGGAAGAGTACCACGACAATGTCCCTATTATTTTCATTACTGCAAGAGATAGTGTGGACGACAAGCTTAAAGGATTTAACACCGGAGCAGATGACTATATACTGAAACCCTTTTCGGTAAAGGAAGTTGTTGCCCGGGTTCAGGCAGTCCTAAGCAGAACAGAGTTCAGGAAACGAAGCGAAATGGAGCGGATTGAAAAGGAGAAAAATCAGGAAAAAGCAAAGAAAAGTGAAAAAGAGCTTCTGATTTTCTCGGATATGGTTATTAACTCAGAAACAAAACAGCTGAGCATCCACGACCGCAATATCAAGCTCACGAAAAAAGAGTTCGAGATACTTTACATGCTTGCCGTTGAACCGCAAAAAATATTTTCAAGGGCGCATATACTTGATCTTGTCTGGAAAAATGAAGCATATGTACTTGACAGAACGGTAGATGTACATATTGCACGGCTCAGAAAAAAGCTGGGAGAATACTCCGGATGCATTGTGAACCGATCGGGCTACGGATATTGTTTTGAAATAAATGGAAAGAATTAATAAAATCAGCTACAAATACCAGGTTATGATTTACTTTTCACTGCTCCTTACTGCAGTGACGCTGGGTTTTTCATACCTGTTCATGCAGAGGGAAAGAGAGTTTAAAATAGAGCGTCTCACTTACACTATGATGCCATATACCGATTTGGTATATAGCAATCTAATCAGTGACAGTTCATATCTGAATCCGGACTCTGCAGCACGAAGGATGTCGTCAATTCTCCCGCTTATTCCGGAGCAAATGAGAATAACCGTTCTCACACCAGATGCATGGGTAATATTTGACAATCTCCAGTTAAAAGAATCCATCAGGGAAAATCATCTGAACCGCCCTGAGCTTAGGGAGGCAAAAAAAGAGGGATACGGGTCGGAACTTAGATATTCCAATACCCTAAAAACAGAGTACCTCTATTACGCCAAACGATATCCGAAATTATATGTAAGGGCTGCGCTCGACTACAACTATTCTGTGTTGCCGGTAATAGTTAGCAGTAACCGCTATATGGTTATTATTCTCATTTTGTTTATTTCCGTTGTGCTGGTTCTTATATTTATTACAAAGAAAATAAGCCGTCCGGTTTCGGCCCTGCGTGAATTTATAGATATCGTAAAAAACGGACGGGGAGATATTAACAACATAAACTTCCCAAACAACGAACTTGGCGAGGTGGGAGAAGAGATTGTAAAAACATTCCGTCAGCTGGATGAGACAAAAAAATACAAACAGGAACTTACGCACAATGTTGCACACGAACTTAAAACACCGGTAACAGGCATCCGCGGATATCTTGAAACTCTGCTTCAGCAAGAGAATATAGATAAGGATCAGGGCCGTTTTTTTCTCGAAAGAGCTTATGCGCAAACACTTCGACTATCGTCAATTATTAATGACATTTCAATATTAAATAAGATTGAGGAGTCTCCGGATAAATTTGATATTGAACCGGTAAATATACGCCAGTGCCTGCTTGAAATTGAATCCGACCTCGCATTCAAACTGGAGGAAAAGAAGATTGTTTTCTCCAACAAAGTTGAAGATAATATCGTTGTTAAAGGGAGCAGTTTCCTTATCTATTCATTATTCAAAAACCTCATAGACAACTCCATAGAGCACGGAGGAGAAAAAATAGAAATTTGCACAGAGAGCAAAGGATGCGACAACAAGTTTGCCTACTTCTCATATTACGACACAGGCAAAGGAGTGAGTGAGGAGCACCTGGACAGGATTTTTGAAAGATTTTACAGAGTAGAGAAGAGCCGCAGCCGCAAAAGCGGAGGTTCCGGCCTTGGACTTTCTATTGTAAAAAATGCAATTAAGCTCCAAAAAGGAAGCGTAACTGTATCAAACCGTCCGGGAGGAGGGCTCAAATTTGAGATTGCACTTGCTTTAGAAGTATAGGGCTAATGTGCAGAAATACCAATAAGGTGCATAAACTCCTCTCTGGTCTTGATATCTTTGAGAAAAGCACCTGTAAATGCCGAGGTTATTGTAACAGAATTCAATTTTTGAACACCCCTTATCTGCATACACATATGCGAAGCTTCAATAACAACAGCAACACCTAGCGGATTTAGTGTATTTTGAATGCAGTCTCTTATCTGAACAGTTAGTCTCTCCTGTACCTGAAGGCGTCTGGAGTATGCTTCAACAACTCTGGCCACCTTACTCAGACCCGTAATGTATCCGTTAGGAATATATGCAACATGTGCCTTACCATAAAACGGGAGCATATGGTGTTCACAAAGAGAGTAAAGTTCTATATCCTTCACAAGGACTATCTGCTGATACTCTTCCTTAAATTTTGCAGAATTAAGTATAGCAGCAGGATCCACCTGGTATCCCTGAGTGAGGAACTGCATAGATTTTGCAACTCTTTCGGGAGTCTTTTCCAGCCCTTCGCGGCTGGTATCCTCCTCTAATAAATTCAATATAATCTTGTAATTAGCAGCAAGTTGCTGAGTAATATCATCGTCGTACTGCTCTATCTTTGTATATGCCATAATAATTAACTAATTTCGTGCAATATTACAAAAAAAATAGATTACCAGATGAGAATACTCATTACCGCAGCTGAGGAAGAGGAACTTATTACTGCCCGGCAGGCATTCAACTCTCTTTCCAAAAGTGAGCAGTACGGGCTCGACATAACATATATGCTCACAGGTATAGGAACCACTTCGACAAGTTACAAACTCACAAAAATCATTAATAGTTCAACGGTTGTTTTTGATCTTGCAGTTAATATTGGAATTGCCGGCAGCTTTAGCTCCGATTTTCCAATCGGGTCCGTAGCCAGAGTGGACAAAGAATTTTTTGGCGATTTAGGATTTGAGACATATGGCGGTTTTCAAACGCTTTTTGATTATCAGATTTTAGATGCCGACACTCATCCGTTTAAAGGCGGAGCACTTTATGCTCCTACCCTTTCGCCAGTGGTTGAAGAGGCAATGTCAATTTACAAAAGGGCATCCGCGGTAACTGTACAAACGGTTAGCGGACTGCCGGAAAAAACGATACAGTTGAAAAAAGATTTCACTGCTCAAATTGAGAGCATGGAGGGGGCAGCATTTTTCTATGTATCAATACTTGAGAAGATTCCTTTTATTGAACTTCGCTCTGTTTCAAATGAGGTAGGCGAGCGTAACCGGGCCATGTGGAACATTCCTCTTGCCCTGGACTCTTTGAAAGCAGCAGTCAAAATACTTATGGAGGCCCTTTCTAAATGAAACTTAATTTAGCCTACTCTCCCTGCCCAAACGATACCTTTGCATTTCACGCTATGGTTCACGGGCTCATTGATACCGAAGGGCTGGAATTTACTGTTGATCTTGCCGATGTAGAACAGCTCAACAAGGGCGCGGCCAGGGGTTTGTATGATATGTGCAAACTAAGTTACCATGCATTTTTCTATTTGTGCGACAGATATGCGATGCTTCGCGCCGGAAGTGCCCTGGGTTACAATAACGGCCCTCTGTTTGTTGCTCCGGAAGGGAGCAAGTTGTTCAAACCGGACGGGACACCGGACCGAGAAAAAATTTCCAGGGCCAGAGTTGCAATTCCGGGAGAGATGACCACCGGTGCACTTTTATTAAAACTTGCGTTTCCCGAAATTTCAGATAAAACTCCCATAATTTTTTCTTCAATAGAAAGTGAAGTAATGGCCGGCCATTACGATGCCGGAGTATTAATTCACGAAGGCCGGTTTACATACCGGAATAAAGGGCTGAGGCTCATCGAAGATTTGGGCACTTTTTGGCAAAACAGCACAGGCGTTCCCATCCCGCTTGGCGGAATAGCAATCTTGCGGACATTCTCCCCTGATATTCATCAAAAGGTAAACAGGGTTTTGAACAGAAGTATCCGTTTTGCGAAGGAAAATCCAAGTCTGTCTCAAAGATATGTAGCAGAGAACGCGCAGGAGATGGATGCCGATATTCAAAAAAAGCATATAGAACTATTTGTAAACGACTTCAGCATCGACATCGGAACACAGGGAGAAAAGGCAGTTAATACATTGTACAGAAAAGTACAGGAAATTAATCCTGATATTTGTAAGAGAGATAATCTCTTTATTTTGTAGATTCACGAATTAAAAATCAGACCCAATGAGCATCGATATTATTAAAATCCAGGGAATTAAGAAGTATTATAAAGTTGGCACACAAGAGGTGAGGGCTCTTGACGGAGTTGATCTCACAATACACGATAATGAATATGTTGCCATTATGGGTCCGTCAGGCTCCGGAAAGTCCACGATGATGAACATTCTTGGATGCCTTGACAGTCCATCGGGAGGAACGTACATTCTTAACGGAACGGATGTTTCACAAATGAATGACAGTGCTCTTGCCGAGGTGAGAAACAAAGAAATAGGTTTTATCTTTCAGTCATTTAACCTCCTTCCCCGATATTCTGCCCTTGAAAATGTAGCTCTTCCCCTGATTTACTCAGGAGAATCAAAAAAAGGCAGAGACATCAGGGCCGAAAAGGCACTTGAAAGTGTAGACTTAACAGACCGTATGCACCACAGGCCTAATGAATTGTCCGGGGGGCAGAGACAAAGAGTTGCTGTTGCACGGGCTCTTGTAAACAAGCCGTCGATAATACTTGCCGACGAACCTACAGGTAATCTGGATTCAAAAACTTCTGTTGACATAATGAAACTTTTTGAAGCAATTCACAACAAAGGGAACACTATAATCGTTGTAACACACGAAGAGGATATTGCAAAACATGCACACAGGATTATACGCCTGAGGGACGGTCATATTGAGTCCGACGAGATAAATCCGAATCCTGTAAAACACTCTTAATTTATTAAATATAAGGAGTTATGAAAGAGATGAATATATACACAAAGACCGGAGACAAGGGTAAGACATCACTTGTGGGAGGTGCAAGGGTGAGCAAGGACGACCCTCGTGTAAATGCATACGGCAATGTAGACGAATTAATTTCTCATATAGCGCTGATACGTGCCGACGCATTTGGCTCCCCTTATCACGAAAATCTAAGGCGGATTCAGGCAAACCTTATGCTCGTTGCAGCACACCTTGCTGCCGACGAACACGGTGCCGCAAAGCTTAAACAGTTTCAAAATGTTGAAATTGAATTTTTAGAAAGCCAGATAGACGAGATGGTTGCTGCCCTTCCGGAACAAACCGCTTTTATTCTTCCCGAGAGGCCACGAGTTGCGGCAGAATGTCACATTGCAAGGACAGTATGCAGGAGAGCAGAAAGATCGTGTATTGCCCTGTTATCGGAATCAAGAGTCGAACCAGGAGTAAAATATCTTAACCGGCTATCGGATTATTTATTTGTGTATGCCAGATACTTAGCTATGGTAAATGGTATTACTGATGATTTTTGGTATCAATAAGGTTGCAAATTAAAATTTAATAGTTATCTTCGCACACTAATTTCACATTATCGCAACTGCTTAATATTTAACCTTTTAGCTTTATGTACTGGACACTTGAATTGGCTTCTAAACTCGAAGATGCACCTTGGCCTGCCACCAAAGAGGAGTTGATAGACTATGCTACACGATCAGGAGCACCTTTGGAAGTAATTGAAAATTTAGAGGATCTTGAGGACGATGGTGAGGTTTATGATAGCATTGAAGACATCTGGCCTGATTATCCTAGTAAAGAGGACTTTTTCTTTAACGAAGAGGAGTACTAAAATATAATCTATGAAAATAATAATAGCCGGTGCTGGAGATGTAGGTACCCACCTGGCCAAGATGCTCGGCAATGAGGATCACGAGCTCACCGTTATAGACAGCGATGAGAGCCGGTTGAATCATGTTGGCGAAATCGCAGATATTATTCCAATATATGGTTCTCCAACCTCTATCACTACACTTGAAAAAGCCGAAGTAAGAAAATCCGATTTGTTTATTGCCGTAAGTCCTGCTCAGGAGCAGGATGTCAACATTATAAGTGCTATGCTCGCCAAGAAAATGGGCGCAGGCAAGGTTACTGCCCGTATAAACAATGACGAATATCTCAAGAACGAAAATAAGCTCCTTTTTACAGAGATGGGTATTGACCTTCTCTTCTATCCCGAAAAAATTGCTTCTCACGAAATCATTGACCTGCTTAAACAAACAGGAACTTCTGAGTTTATGGATTTTTCGGGAGGGAAACTCCAGCTAATAGTTTTCAGGCTCGACGACGGAGCCCCTCTTATTGACAAAACTTTATCCGACTATTCAAAACCCGG